>Ga0208853_1000038_pt1 | contig 34308 bp, 24 predicted proteins | sample LakMenEpi03Oct11_FD_150667 | JGI IMG/M metagenome (GOLD analysis project Ga0208853, IMG submission 150667) | Freshwater microbial communities from Lake Mendota, WI - 03OCT2011 deep hole epilimnion (SPAdes) | ecosystem: Environmental > Aquatic > Freshwater > Lake > Epilimnion/Euphotic zone ... | reverse complement strand
CGCCGCAGGCAATCCGTTCCTGCTTGAAGTAAATCGTTGAAAGCTTGCTTTCGTTTACCAAGCACTGTGTGTATATGTCCACACACTCAGGCTCTACACTCACCACTGCCTTGCCCCACCTTAAGGATCGCCGCAGGCAATCCGTTCATCCCGATAGGTTATTTTCTAAAATAACAATCTAAAAACTAAATGCCGATCTCTGAGGGTCGGCATTTAGCAGTTGGGGGTAGTTTGAAGACTAAACTGTAAAAAAAACACTTTAGCATCGAGCAGGTTTTAGGGAGCTTAAAATTGTCCAAAAAATGAGTGTAAAAGAAATGGACCAAGCAAGAATTATAATTGTCAAAAGTATTATGTTATACAGTTAAGTAAAATAATTTAGTAAGTACTGCAGAATGGATGTCGATTGAATTACCTACAATATAGCCACCTATTTTCTCATTGGAACGGCTCTCCCTTCTGCCGCAGATCTTTTGGCTGCATCCAGTATTTCCATCACGATCATGTTATTTTCTAGGGAAGAAAGATCGTACTGGGGGATAAATATTTCTTTTCGGATGACGGCTGCAAAATGGGCAAAAGGATCGTGAAAAGGGGACGGTCGTTCACTTAATTTGCTGCTTGTTTCGATGAATCCGTCGTAACCCTCTGCCATCCGTTTCCGCAGGTCATTCCTGTTATCTGCATAAATGACGCCCTTTCTCCCATATACCTCCATGTCTTTTCTGCCGATGGGCCAATTCCAGGAAGCCTGTATGGTGGCCTTGGCATTTTTATAGACAAGAATGATGGTTGACTCGTCATCCACTTTTGGATTATTTTCCTGCTGCAATTGCTGGGTTACTGCAATTACCTGCAATGGTCGTTCTCCATTCATCATCCAGGTGGCTATATTGGCACCATAACACCCGAAATCGGTAATGGCTCCCCCGCCATTTTTAGCAGGGTCGGTAAGCCACTCTAAAAATTCAACATTGATACCAATCTTCAAGGGGCCTCTGTGTCCATCTCTGATGATGAGCTGAGTCAAATTGCCAATACTATCTTTTTGTAGCCAATCGTTGGCCGTGTGTACCGTGGGGTACCAGGTTGTTTCATAGTTGGTAAGAAGATGAATGCCATGTTTCTTTGATAAGTCTTCCATTTTTTTCGCGTGTTCCATATTTATTGCCAGGGGTTTTTCTACCATGACATGTATTCCCAAAGGGGCAAATTTTTCTACCACTTTCAAGTGTTCTTCTATACTGCCAAATGCAGCAACGGCATCCGGTTTTTCTTTTTCAATCAGCTCTTCCATCGTGGCATACAGCAGGTGCATCGGCAAGCCATGCTGCTGCATATAGCGACGGGCTAACTCTGTATTGCTTTCTACAATACCTGCAATAACTACCTTATTATCTGCAGGCCTTCCCAATATCCAATGCACATGGGTATGCGTTAGTCCGATAACTCCGAGCCTGAGTGGCTTGTTTTGTGCATGTGATGTGCTGAGAGTAAAAACAGCAACCATAATCAGTATGGAACCAATTAGTTTCATGTGACAGGTAATTGAGATGATAAAATTATAGGGAGAAAAATTTAAGTTACAGCCTTTTTATGTTTTTATTCAAATATAGTTTCAGAAAATATCAAGTAGGTAAGTTAGTAATAACTTTTAACTGCTCTTCTGTGTATTTCTTTTTTTCTAATTCTGGGTGGAGTAGTCTTTTTTTAAACCCTTGATATTCCAATTGCTATAATAATTTATTCTTCCGCTGCGTGTTTGTCAAATACCATGGGCTTAACAGCCTCCGAAAATTGAACAGGCATCGATTTTATCTTTACTTGCAAAGTAGAGGATAACACACTTTTTAAGCCGCGAAGACTCAGCCTTCGGGGGAAGATAAGTTGCGTAATAAGGGTTGCCAATGCGACTTGATGTTTACGTATAACTTCCCAATCCTTTACTAACTTAGAACTGCGATGGTAATCCCACTATATCATTTTTCTTTAGGGGGTAGTTTGAAAAATTATATAAAAAATTTAAACTTTAAGATGTCGCAGATTTTGAGGGAACTTACAGACCTACATTTGGAAATAATAGCTTTGTACATGATTGATTCAAATTGATTTAGGAGTTGTAAATTTATGGTAGCTTATAGCATGAATTCCATTACCCTTCATATCCCCGCAAAAGACGGATACCCACTCGCAGCTCAACTTAGGCAGCCTACAGGTGAGTCTAAAGGTATCATTCAAATCAATTGTGGTACAGGCATTCCACAAACCATCTATCATCACCTGGCCGACTACCTCGCTGAAAATGGCTACACTACCATCACCTATGATTATCGCGGCATTGGCGCTTCAAAACCAACATCCCTCAAAGGGTTTGAGGCATCAATGACCGACTGGGCGCAATTAGACATGACAGGAGTACTTGCGTGGATTATCCGCGAATTTCCTAATCAAAAAAGAATTCTTATTGGGCACAGTTTTGGTGGTCAAGTTGTGGGTCTCATGGAAAATAATCACCTGATTGATCAATTATTTCTGATAGCCTCCTCCACCGGTTACTGGAAAGATATGGCACCACCCGCAAAATGGATTATGCCAGCCCTTTGGTACCTGTTTATTCCCTCCGTTACAAGCATTTTTGGTTATGGAAATGCCCGCATCTTGGGAAGAGGAGAAAACCTGCCCAAAGGTGTTGTGCTGCAATTTCGGAAATGGTGCATCGACCCAAACTATTTTATTCCCGACTTTACAGAAAGCAAAATTCAGCTTTACTTCGATCAAATAACCATCCCAATTAAGGCCATTCAAATTACCGATGACCCCATTGCCAATCCAATCACTTTCCATAAAATTTTAGCATATTACCGAAATGCACCCATCACTATCGAAAGAATTAGTCCAGTCAGTGTTGGCGTGAACCAAATCGGTCATAGTGGTTTTTTTTCGAGAAAATTCAAAGACACCCTCTGGAAAAACCTGTTGAAGGATTTATCAACATCAATTAATGTCTAAGCCACTTTTTATTTTTTCCGAAGCTTTCGCCAATATGTAACATCTTGATAGTTTTTACAATTTAATTCATCCACCAACCACAACCCTTCTTGCTGCTCCATCCCATTATTTTTCCGGATGGAAGTAAAGTTTTTTAAAATAGTAATAGGCTGAGTATTCTTATATGAATTCAAATTATCTGTAAAGACTAACCTTATTTGCATAGCTAAGTAGACCAGAATATATTTACAACTCTGAAGATTTTTGTATTTGAAATTGTGGATAATAAAGGGTTAAAAAATGAATAATTTTACTGTTTTATCACCCCCTCCACCCCCCAAAAAAAGTTAGAACTGTCGGCAATTATCCCGACAAAAGACAATACCCGACAAGGCTAAGCCCTGGGGATTGATTCTTTTAGCTCCCCCCAAGGATCGCCGCAGGCAATCCAGTCATCCCGATAGGTTATTGAAGGAAATAACAAATAAAAATAAAAATGCCGACTTGTGAGGGTCGGCATTTTGCTTTAGGTGGTAATTTGAAAACTTAATTATAAAAAAAATTAAACTTTAGAATGAAGCAGATTTTTTGGGAGCCTACAGGGAGAACTAATTTCTTACTATTGTCTCTTTAAGTGCTTCTGGTAACATCAATAAAAATGGTATACATCTATTCCAATAAAGAGCATAGTAGTTATACCCTAAAGCAATGTTTTGGTAATAATCAGGACGATAGTCCCAATAATATTTTTCAGAATTTATAGACCAAGCTGACAAACCAAGTTTTGACACTAAAAACCATTTTTCAAGTAACCGTGCCGACCGACCGTTGCCATCCATAAACGGGTGAATTTTTGCAGTCCATAAATGAATCATCGAAGCGTAATAAAAAACCTCTTTATATGACAAATCTCTTTTTAATAATTCTGAAATATCAGCAAACAACTTGCTCAATTCTTCATTAACAAATTGGGGCTCGACTGCTAAATAAATGGGTTTAAGCGTTTTTGAATCCCTAACCCCCACCTGCTCTTTTCGGACTTTACCACGTAAATTGGAAGGTAAAAGCGTTTTAGAGAGGATTTCGTGAATTGTAAGAAAATTGGTTTTATTAAGATTGTTTTCAGATGCGAATTTGTATGCCTTTACCAAGTCTTCAATTTCTTGAACTTCCTTTTTCTTTGGAAAACTTTTATTTCCCCTATTTCTGAAAAAACTATTAGCATCAAGCGTATTCCCTTCAATCTTTGAAGAGTATAACGAAGATGCAATAAGATAATATTCAAAGTCCTCAGTTGTAAAACTTGACTTTGACCTTAATTTATGAAACACCTCCAACCAGTCAATTTTGCATTTTGACGAGTATGTATTAAGGTATTCAGACGACATAAATTTTATATGTTTTCCCATAGAGCAAATTTACATTTTTAAAGTATAACTACCGCTAACAGCGCTTTGGCAAAAGTGGCGGTACAGTGCTTCGTGTGACAGTTTTGTGGTAGGTTCAAGTACAGTTCTTCGATTGAACTTTTGTGCTAAAATCCGCCACTACGCAAAGCTGAGAACCTTAAGTGTTTAGGCTAAAATAAAGCATGACAATTCCAATAACATCATTAATAGAGGAGAGACTGACAAATTTTATTCACTGACTACCAATTTATATGCCTAATTAGAAGTTCTTCACCCCCTACTAATCCCCCTAAAAGTTAGAACCCTTCTCAAGGATCGCCGCAGGCAATCCTTAAAGAATTGCACGAACGTAAAAGCTTGCTTTCGTTTACCAAGCACTGAGTGTATATGTCCACACACTCAGGCTCTACACTCACCACTGCCTTGCCCCCCAAGGATCGCCGTAGGCAATCCGTTCATCCCGATAGGTTATTGAAGAAAATAACAAATAAAAAGCAAAATGCTGATTTCTGAGGGTCGGCTTTGTGCACTTAGACATGGTATTGAAACCTTACAGTAACATTGTATACTCAGCAGAAAGCAGGTTTTAGGGGAGCTTACATTACTAAAAAGTACATTTTAAGCACCGGCTAATGAAAAGAGGCCTTACAGAACTTACCTTAGACAACTTGCAGAAGATTAAACTATGTTATTTTTTTGAACTTTTGCGTTTCATCTTACCTAAACTATCAATCGCTAACTCAGATTCCGGTAGATCAATCGCTGTTAATCTTTTGATTTCCAGCGCAGCCCGATGTAAACTATCTTGTTGCGGGCCGCTTCCCTTCTGCTGAATAAAAGAATGAATCCTACCGGTAATAAACTTTCCTTCCCGATCAGTTTCTATAGCAATGAGCGGGGCATATCCATTAATACCATTCACATTGATGGTACCATAGGTGGCAAAATTCCCCATGCTGTATGCAATAAACCTGTCTTTATACAAATCAACCGCCCTCACTACATGTGGTCCATGCCCCCAGACAATATCTGCACCTGCATCTATGGCCAGGCGGGCAAAATGATAGGGATCCCCTCGGTTCTCACCCAGAAAGTTTTCCCTTTGGCGGGTAATATGGTTGTACTTCGTTCCTTCCGCACCAATGTGCATGGAGACCATCAGAATGTCACAACTGTCTTTTAGTTTTGAAATCAATGCTACCGCCCGTGCTGAATCATTTACTGAAAGCGTTCCTGTGTTGGGAGCAAAAGCACAAAATCCATAACGCACCCCTTCCTTTTCGAACAGACGATAGGGATGTTCAAGATGCCCGGCAAAATATAGTCCCTCATTTTTTAGCACCTGAACGGTATGCTCCCGTCCTTTTTGACCAAAATCACCGGTATGGTTATTCGCTATGCTCAATACATCGAGTCCAGCATTCTTTAGATGTTTGGCATAATGATCAGGACTCTTAAACACATAACAATACTTTTCATCATTGCAATGTTTGGCGGTGCCCTTGCCGGTCATGAGCACCCCCTCTAGGTTACCAAAGGCAATGTCTGCAGCTTGAAGTAGCGGAGCCGCCTCTTGTAAAAGGTCCCGCCCCTCATGGGGTGGCAGCAGCGAAACTGAGGGATAATTAGATCCCAGCATCAGATCACCTACGCCAACTAACAGCAAGGTGTCTTTCCCCTGCGGGGATACAACTACCTTTTTTATGCTGGACGACGGCATGGGTTCATCGTGGATGGCGGACAAGCCTGGCAACAGGGTCAACAAAAGACCTGCTATCAACAAGGTTCCAGTAAGATAGATTAGCTTTTTCAATAAAGGAAATTCTTTGGCATGGATTGGATCATCCGCAGACCTGTTACAGATTACTTGTATTTAGTAAAAATACCTCTTTCAGATTAAATTTTTCTTTTGATTATTACCGTAAATTTATAACTACTGACAGTATGGAAAAGTATAACCTTGTATTAAAGGAATTAAAGCTTCATGCTTCTGTGGAGCGGGCGAAAGCTGCTATCTGGTATTTTAAAGCCGGCAAGGGAGAATATGGCGAAGGTGACCGGTTTTTGGGTGTTCCCGTTCCCGCCCAGCGGCAGATAGCCCGTCATTTTGCCTTTCATTTTCGCCCCGAAGAACTTAGGCCTCTGCTGGAATCCCCCTATCACGAGATGAGAGCAACTGCTTTATTCATTTTGATCAGGAATCTGAATAAGGCGCCTGATGTGGCTGAGGAAAAGAAGTGGGTGATGTGCTATCTGGATCATCTTGACTATGTAAATAATTGGGACCTCGTTGATAGCAGCGCGCCTCTTATTTTGGGTAAATGGTTGGAGCAGCGAGACCGGCGATTGTTGTATCGGTTCGCCCACTCTAAGAACCTTTGGAAAAACCGGATTGCCATGCTTACCACCCTGGCTTTTATTCGTAAAAATGATTGGGTGGATCTGTTGCAGTTGGCTACCATTTTTATCAATCATCCACATGATCTGATGCACAAAGCTACGGGTTGGATGCTCCGGGAAGCCTGGAAGGTTCATCCAACTTTGATTGAGCAATTTTTGTTGGAACATGCGCCTGCCATGCCCAGAACCATGCTCCGCTATACTGTAGAAAAAATGAAACCGACCGATCGGATGCGATGGATGAAGATGAAGCAATTGAAAAAAACTGCAGCTAAATGATGGTTGGTATAAAAAATTCATTTCATACCTCTTATTCCCACTTACGAATCATTTATTTTTGAAACATGCGTGTATTATTGGTCGAGGACGAAGAAAAACTGGCAAAATCGGTCGCTGCAGCCCTGGAAGAGTCGGGGTGTGATGTGACGATTGCTTATGATGGAAGTATTGCTGAAAAATTTTTTAAAAGCCTCCAGCCTGATTTTATTATTCTTGACATTAATTTACCCGGTAAAAATGGTTTTGAACTATGTGCAGCCTTTAGAAAAGCGAATCCCGATGTACCCATTTTAATGTTAACTGCATTAGGTGAATTGTCAGATAAGATGGAGGCTTTTTCTGCTGGTGCAGATGATTATTTGGTGAAGCCCTTTCATTTGCAGGAATTAACTGCCCGCATCCATGCTATTGCAAAGCGTTTGGGTAGAACGACAGAGGTTCAGTCAGAATTTTTGAGAGCCGGTGATTTAGAAATGAATGCTAGTAGTAAGGAAGTGCGAAGAGCGGGTAAGTTGATACGATTATCACACAAAGAATACCTGCTGTTAGAAACCCTGTTAAAAGCCAATGGAAGGGTGCTGTCAAAGGCTGAGCTCGCTGAAAAGGTATGGGATATGGATTTTGATACGGGTACCAACTCCGTGGAAGTCTACATTAATTTCCTTCGGACAAAAATCGATAAGCCCTATGAAACTAAGCTCATACATACCCGCAGTGGTTTTGGATATTATGTAAAGGAGGAGAACCCATGACAATTCGGAATCGTTCTTCGCTTGTCATCGTTTCAGCAGTATTGCTGATGCTGCTTCTATTCAGTACGATGATTTATTTTTTATTTGTAAATAATCATCAAAAGCAATTTTATTCCCTCTTGAAGGATAAGGCACTGCAGACAGTAAAATTACTCGATGAGGTGAAGGAGGTCGATAGTGCATTGTTAAGTGTCATTGATACGCACATCTTACATGATTGGCGCAATGAGAAAACCATCGTGCTGAATATGGATCGAGAGGTGGTATACAGCAGTGTCGATGATCACCGGATTAGTTGGGATACATTGCTGCTTGAAAAAATCCGAACGCAAAAAGAGCTGTACTATCGGGAAGGGGAATTTGAAACGGCAGGCATATTTTATGATAACGGGGGATTGCAGCGCTATGTTTTAGTTGCTGCTATTGATCCAGAAAGGTCTTCACTTTATAAGGATTGGCGATTATTACTGCTGGGTAGCTGCTTGTTTATATTGCTGGTGATATTGTTTACAGCCTATTTTTTTGCCGGTCGTGCCCTTCAACCCCTTTCAGAATTGCAAAAGCATATTCATACAGCTGCCTTCACTCCCAACACTTTCTCACCCGTTCAGGGAACTATGCTAGCGTCAAAAGATGAAATTGCTTCACTGGCCACGAGCTATAATGATCTTATGAAGCAGTTGCAGCAGTATGATGTACAACAGAAACAGTTCATTCGCTTTGCTTCACATGAATTGCGCACCCCGCTGGCAGTTTTAATGAGTCAAATTGATCACGCTCTGCTTCGGGAAAGAAGTCCAGAGGAGTATCGCACCCTTCTTATGTCATTACAAAAAGATCATGATCAGTTAGCACAACTGATTTCAAGACTCTTATTTATTTCAAAGTCGGAGCAAATCGGTCCGGGAGATATGAAATCCCGCGTCTCATTATATGCAGTGGCAGAGGATTGCATAGATAAGATCGGGCAGCAACACCCTGAAGTGAAATTTTCCCTCGCATTTAGTCAATCGCCAACAAATCCTGAGGACTATGATATGTCTGGTGATGAGGTTTTATTACAGGCGGCAATTGAAAATATGCTTTCAAATGCTGTTAAGTATGGTGCCGGTACTCCAGTCGCTGTTCTTCTTACTACCGATAAGGAACAGGTATCTATTGAAGTAATGAATGGCGGACCCTGCATAACGACCGACGAAGTGGATCAACTCTTTACACCTTTTTTCCGTGCCTCCAATAAAGGACGGCAACCCGGCAGTGGTCTCGGACTTGTTTTATTGCAGAAGGTCGTTCATTGCCATGGCGGTTCTATCGATTATCGGATTAGGGATGGCAAAAATGCCTTTTTCATTCAATTTCCCCGGCGTTACAACCCATAGACTTATAATATATTGATAATCAATTAGATAGATTTAATTTCTTTTTAAGTTGCTTTTAATTTCCCCTTAAGCTGGTGGTCGGATGTTTGCATTATCAAAAACATTTATCACAAAATAAAAGCAACCAACATGAAAAAGTTTTTTACAATTCTGCAAGTATCTATTCTTTTAGTCGGTATTTCATCTTTGATGATATCCTGCACCAAAAAAACAGAAGTTCCTGAGACAACACCCATCAACCAAAACAATAACTATGCATTTGGTATGGTTTTATTGCTCGATAAGTATGGAGATGTAGAGAGCAACCATAGCGGTATTAAAGTAATTATGGAAGGCAATGGTATCAGCAGGGAATTAGTAACCAGTAACAACGGACGTTTTGAATTCAAGGAAATACCGGCTGGCGAATACACATTTACTTATATAAAAGATGGTGTGGCTTCTGGCGGACAAACAGCCGAAATATCTAAATACAAAAGTATTCCTACCATCTATTTGGGTCCGGTAGCAAAACATATCCTTGTGGTTGATAAGGTAGCTATTCAAAATGAAGATATTCAGTTGTATATGACATCATTTCCTGCTCCGGCGAGCAAGGAACCTGTTGGATACATGATCTTTGCTTCCAATAGCAGCGATGTAAGTGCCGGAAACGCGCCTTTTTATAAAAGTAGAAGATCTGAATTTCTCGATATTCAAACTGTAACAGTATCAGAGTTGCAAAAGGCCGGTATCGATACCAATGCTACCATCTACCTGGCCATCTACCCCAATACGAACAGTGTATCACCTGCTATTGTCAATGGGGTGATCAGTTTCCCGGCCCTTAATTTAAGTGGAAAAAAAGTAGTCTCAATAAAAAAATAATCATCTTCTCTAACATGTACAAATGGCTCCGCTTTAGCGGAGCTTTCTGCTTAAAAAATAACCCAATTGCATATTTAGTTTTTTTTTCTTAAATTTGAGTAATCCATTACCTGTGCATCTTTTACAATATCCTTTCAATCAAAACGTTATAAAGTCCCTGTTAACTAAAACAGGACCTAACACCCCCCTCATGGCATACAAGCGTTTCATCGTAATCTTTTTTATAGGATTCCTTCACGTTGCCTTTAGCCAGCCAAACTGTGTTATTCAAACCAGGTACCTGAATGATGGTCTCTCCGTGAGATTTATTCCGCCTATTACCATCGATAGTTCTGCTACAGAAACCTGCGGTTTGGGTATTGAGATGGCAAGTGTTTCGAATTATGTCTCACTCAGTTTCGCCTCCAGCGATGGCCCAAAGCAAATAAAGGGTGATTTGATATTGATGTTTACAGATAAGTCAGAGTTAAGGTTACCTCACGCATTGGTAAATTTGACTCGGGTGAGGGGAAAGCAAGTCACCCTGTATACCTATTACATTTTAGAAAAGTTTATTAATCAGCTCATCACCAAGCCTATGGAGTCTGTCACCTATCAGCTGGTGTCAGGAGAATTTAAAACCATACCGGTTAAAGCTGATAATTCCTTGCTGCTCAAAGATGGTCTATTGTGTCTCAATCCATTGCTGTAAGCCATCCCTTCATCAGTTGACTGTTTTATTTTGTTGATTTTATTGTAAATTGAACTTCAACCAATTTATATGAAATCATTCCGTACAGTTTCCTGTCTCTTATTTTTACTTCCATTTGTCCTTTTTGCTCAGTCCCCAAATCCCTTGCTGCCCGTTTTTGGAAAAATTAATCAAGAGGTACAGCAAAATTCACAGGCATACCTGCGATTAAAGGAGGCAACCAGTACGATTGGACATCGATTAACAGGGTCCCCTAACGGAAAAAAAGCTGAAGAATATGTTGCTGGCCTGTTGAAGTCCTGGGGTATAAAAGATGTTCGTTTTCAACCTTTCTCTGTCGAGAGTTGGAGTCGTGGGTCTCTTTCACTAACTATTGGACTACCCGGACAGTTGCAGCCGATGAAGGCAGTTACACTTGCTCATTCACCTGTTAACGCAGACATTGAATTGCCGCTGGCAGATATGGGGAATGGGTTAGAGGAAGATTATCTCGCTAATCCAGATAAAGTAAGGGGAAAAATCGCGCTCGTATTTCTGGGTGTGTTACCTAATTCTAAACCCGGCACTGGAACACTGCATCGATCTGAAAAAACAGCCCTGGCTATAAAATATGGGGCAAAAGGAATTATCATTATCAATACACCTCCCGGGGGTGTTTTATTAACCGGTACAGCTTCAGTAACGGGTAAATTGATTTCGATTCCTGCCATTTGTATTGGTAGAGAAGATGGTATGGCATTGAAGGAAAAATTAGTACAATCACCACTGCTAGCTAGTATAAGGATGACCAATCAATCAGCAATTATCAAGGCGCGTAATGTAATTGCCACCATCAAAGGTACCCGCATGCCGCAGGAAAAAATTGTGGTGGGAGGTCACCTTGACAGTTGGGATTTGGCAACAGGTGCAATCGATAATGGTATTGGATCATTTTCAGTATTGGATATGGCCCGAACTTTTCAGGCACTTCAATTAAAATCGGCACGTACCATTGAGTTCGTTCTTTTCATGGGAGAGGAGCAGGGTTTACTGGGATCCCGTCACTATGTTGCCACGGCTGTTCAGAATAAAAGTCTGGATAAGATTCGATACATGTTGAATTATGACATGACCAATGATCCTAAGGGATATTCATCTTCCACTGACCTAACCAAAGAACTTTTCCAGCAAATTGGAACTTCGGTACGGGAGGTAGATCCGGCATTTCCAAATCAATTCAGGGCGGGTGCAGGGTTACATAGCGATCATCAACCTTTTATGTTGCAAGGTATTCCTACAGGCGGTGGTGCCGGTGGTTCGCTACCCAATAATGCCGGTCCTTGCTACCATGCCGATTGTGATGACTTTAAACTGGTTGATGAGCAGGGGATGAAGAATACAGTTCGCTACAATGCTATGCTGATATATGGTTTGGCCAATACAGAAAGCATACCTGCCCGAAAGCTATCAGATGAAGAGACGCGTCTGTTCCTGATAAAAAATAAATTGGAAGAACCCCTGCGTATAGCCGGCGAATGGCGGTGGAAGGCAGAAAAATAAGCGTCGGGTTAAAAGCGATAGGTTCGATGGTAGAGAAGGGTGGTCTCTTATAGGCGGTTGGGTCAGAAGGGTCGGGTTATCTCCAGTGATACCAACCCATTGTCATAATCGGAATAGGTCGGGCAATCTTTACACCATTCCGGTTTGATCCATTTCATGAATTCTGCCATATAAAAATAATTCCCAATCACGAATTCAACGGTTTCACCTATCTGGTAATCACTTTTATAAGATACCCTTCGGGTGATTTCTTTAGCATTCTGACTGGTAATGATTTGTATAAATTCAGTTAAGGAATTTCCGCCCTCGTTTTCAAGTGTTTGGCTATTTATCTCCTGGGCAGTTTTTATTTTTCTGTATCGGTAGCTGGAAGCAAGGCGAATGCCCATTTTTTTCCAACTGTCCGGCAGCTGGTGGTGTGCTATGGACTGGAAACTAATTCGATCAATGATTTTGGCAAAGTTGGTGTGGGCATAAAACCGATTGTTATCCATGTTATAACGGATACAGCGGGTTTTGGCAGAATCGGGTGAGTTGATGCGGGCAACACAAACACCTCGGGACTCCAATTCGGAACTTTTGGTATTGCCCAGTTGAATACCCAGTGGAATTTCAAGGAGGGGTGATTGAGCCCTCACTGAAGCGCAAAGCAAAAGCACCAACAGGGTAACTACAAATCTGCGGGTGTTTTTCATAGATAATAGAATTTTACTTTGCTCCATTTGATCAACTAGTACGTACTTATCAGCAGTAAATTTAACGATTCCTGACAATACGACGAAGTGTGCGGAATTTCCCGTCAATTTCGCTCTTTTGGTAGGTCAGGCCTAAAAGCCGGGCAATTAGTGGATAAATATGTATGTTGGCAAATCCGTCCAATGTTATTCCTTCTTTGAAACCGGGCCCCCATGCCATAAAACTGGCGTGCATTTCGGGATTTTGGTTGTCAAATCCATGTTTTCCCGGCGACATAGGGCCGCCGGAGGGGTTGAAAATAGCTGGCGTATTTGCTACCAGCAAGATATCACCAATACGATTATATCGGTCATCCACTGCGCTATAATGCCATTTTTCCGGGATTTCTTTTTTGAGATAGACTTGATACGGACCTGTTTCTTTTTTCAATAAATCATATTGCGGTAAAATATATGTATCATTTTTCGCATATAAGTGAACAGTAGCATTTCCATAGGGTATGACGAAGCGGGAAGTATCAATACAATTGGGAAGGCGGAGAATCTGCTTGGGGTCAATCTTCGTCATACCATGATCTGAAACAAAAATAAAATTGATCGGTAGGCCGGATGCTTTTGCCATACTATCTAACTTACCGATGGCAGCATCTACCCAGCGAACTGCGTTCCCGGTTTCTGCCGCATCCGGACCATAGGTATGACCGGCAAGGTCTACCTCCGGAAAATAGAAGGTGATGAAGTGAGGTCTTTTTTCTTCCGGCAACAGGAGCCAGTCTTGCACTGTCTTCAACCGCCGTTCAATGGCTATTTTATCGTTGTAATGATAGAAATACGTAGGGCGTATTCCCTGAATGGAGCTTTCAGATGCTACCCAGTAAAAGCTGGCAGCGAGCATACCCTGTTCTTCCGCTAATACCCAGAGAGGTTTTCCACCATACCAACTGGAATCTGCTACTTGTTTTTTATTCGACATCTGATAAATAACGCCTTTATTTCGGTCAAGAAAATTATTGTCTACCAGTCCATGGTGGGCAGGGTAGAGACCGGTTATGATACTGTAATGATTCGGAAAAGTCACTGTCGGGAAACCTGCTTCCATATAACTGGCTTTCACTCCCTTTTGGCTGAGTGACAACAGATGGGTGGCGCCGAATTTTTCTGCCATGTCTGCCCTGAATCCATCCGCAGATATTAAAATGACATAAGGTTTATTCAGCTGGTTGGGGCGGTTGCTGCGATTGGGGTTAATCTGCTGGGTAGTATCCTGTGCCTGAATAATAGATGTAGGTACATGTATTAGTAAGATGAGCAGGGAATATAAAAATGATCTTATCATGGGTTGCCTACTTTTTATTGGTAATAGATTCAATGTAAATGGAAATAGATACAGAAAATATGCCTACCAGCATACCAGCAGCAACATCAGAGGGGAAATGCTGTGCCAGGTAAATACGGGAATAGCCTGCCCCAGCTGCCAGTATAAAACCACCCAATAATGTCCAGCGTTGAGGAAAGAGTTGACAGGCTAGCAAGAAGATGGTAAAAGCAGTGGTAGTATGCCCGGAGGGGAAGCTTTGGCTGGTATGTAATTCAACCCCGGGAACAGTATGTATGGAAGGCAGCTCCACAGGGTCAGTCGCCGGCCGGAGGGCTTCTGGAAAAAGAAAGTGTTTTCCTCCCTGTGCGAGGAGGGTGGATATAAGCAGACAAAGTAAAACGAGGAGTAATTTATTTTTTCGATAGTAGAGTGTCAGAATAATAGCAACCACCCACATGATACCATCTCCGAGATAGGTCCACCACTTAAATATCACATCCAGCCAGCTGCCGCCATTGCCATTTAGCAATAGAAAAAAAGGGTACTTACCCATCAGGTAGGTACCTGCAAAAAGTATTCCGGCTGTTAGTAAGGTAGCCGTAGAGGCTTGTTTGAAATGCGTGCTTACCTGCATAGGTATGAAAGAATTCAAAGTTAATATAAACTTATCGTTCCTTACACCTGTGCGGAAAGTTAAATCACCCTTGTATACCTGCTAGTTCCAGACTTTTTTTCTTTACATGAATCAGGTCGAGGTTGTCGATGATTGGATCGGGAGTTAACAATAAACTATTCCCATTTTCCTTCCACCAGTTGGAGGCCTTCAAATGTGACTGGTGAATGACACCGACCATGTATTTTCGGTCTGCATTGGCATGCCATTCCTCGATCCATTCAAATTTTTCTTTGGGAACCAGTTTCCAGTCATTGCAACTCAGGTACACCCGCAGGTAGTAATCATCGGTAAGTTCATGTGGAGTATGAAAGTATCTTTTTTTATACTCATATTTATATTGATATCGAAGCGCCGAAATATCACTCACAACAGCTGAGGCAGTCGGAAAGCTGCCGGCTCCTTTTCCATAAAAAAATTGCTTGTCGGCAAAGCCACTTTCAATCACTACGCCATTGTATTCATTTTTTACGAAAGAAAGCGGGTCACTGGCTGGAATGAATTGCGGTAACACAAAGGCGGCCACTTTCCCATTGGAAAGTTTCTTCGCCTGTGCTACCAGCTTGATTTCGTAGTTTTTTTCTTTTGCTACCAGTGCATCCGATAGCTGTATATTTTGTATGCCTGTAAATAATAAATGTGCCGGCTGTTCAATGATTCCATACGCATGGTTGAGGAGAATAATCCACTTATTAAGGGCATCCCATCCTTCTGTATCCAGGGCTGGATTGCTTTCGGCAAATCCTAATTGCTGCGCCAGCAGCAGTGCTTCAGGGAAATCTAATTTGTCTTCAAACATTTTAGTTAAAATGAAATTTGTCGACCCATTGACAATGGCCCGTATGGCATGAAGCAGATCATTGTCATAGTATTCCTCCAGATTTCTTATAACTGGTATGGAAGCACAGGCAGCTGACTCATATAAAAAAGAGGCACCCGTTTTTTTCTGCAGGTCGAGTAATTCAGATAAATGTTCGGCAATCATTTTTTTGCTGGCACTTACTGCTGACTTATGACTCAGCAGCGCTGTCGATACGATTTCATATGCTGCCTGCGCATCATCGATTACTTCGACCACAACATTGATTTCGGGGTCATTTAAAATATCTTCCCGCCGTGTCGTAAATAATTCGACCGGGGCATTTCTTTTTTTACCGGGATTCTTGATGCAGACTTTTTTGATACTGGCTTTCAGGGAGGGGGTTTGTTGTAATACCTTGTAAAGACCTTCCCCAACTACTCCAAATCCAAATAATCCGATTACCAGCGTTTGTTGTGTGTTCATGATTAAGCGTTATAGAATTGAAATTGTTTTTCTTCTTTTATTTTGTTGATCTCTTTGTTTTTATCTTCCTTTCCGGAAAGTGAATTGAGCACTTGTTCCAAATCAGTTATCAGATCACCAGCTTCTTCTAGTCCAACAGATATTCGAATCAATCCGTCTTCAACGCCGGCTGCCCTTCTTTTCTGTGGGGGTATACTTTTATGGGTCATGCTGGCTGGATGCGATATCAGACTTTTGATGCCACCTAAACTCTCAGCGAGTTTGAATAATTGTGTACCGGTGATTACTTGATGAGCAGCAGCTGCAGTATTTTGTCGTAATACAAAGGAGATCATGCCACCAAAGCCGTTCGATTGTTTTAAAGCAATACTGTGATAGGGATGCGAAGGTAGTCCCGGATAATTTACCTGTTCTATTTCCGGATGTTGTTGCAGCCAGGCTGCAAGCAGGTGGGCTGTTTGGCTATGTTGCTTCATGCGCAGATGCAGGGTTTCCATCCCCCGAATTACCAGCCAACTTTCAAAGGGTCCTAAAATTGCGCCACAGGCATTTTGGAAGTATTGCAATCGCTTGCCAAGATCTGCCTGAGCGGTAACTACCAGTCCTGCAATCAGGTCGCTGTGCCCAGCCAAGTATTTGGTAGCACTGTGCACAACAATATCGGCGCCGAGGGAAAGTGGCTGCTGCAGTACCGGTGTGGCAAAGGTATTATCTACACATAGCCAGCATCTGTGGCGGTGGGCGATGGCTGCCAGGGCTGCAATGTCAGAAATTTTCAATGTTGGATTGCTGGGGGTTTCCAGCCAGATCAATTTAGTAGCCGGGGTAATGGCATTTTCTACTGCCTGCAGGTCTGCCGTATCAACCAGGCGCACCTGAATACCATATTGTTCATATACGCCGGTGAAGAGTCTGAAGGCACCGCCATAGATATCATTCACAGCCACGATTTCATCCCCCGACCGCAGCAACTTTAATACGGCATCAATGGCTGCCAGTCCGCTGGAGAAAGCCAGTCCGGTGCTCCCATTTTCCATTTTGGCCATCAGATCTTCCAGGATCTTTCTGGTTGGGTTGCCGGTGCGGGCATAATCAAATCCTTTATTAATGCCGGGGGCTTCCTGTACGAAGGTAGAAGTGGCATAGATGGGTACGGCGATGGCGCCGGTTTGTTCGTCCACAGGTATACTGTGAATCAATCGAGTGGCAGATAACATGTTAAACAGGTTTGTTTGTCCGTTTGGGGGACAAATGGGTGACAGAATGAATACATCATTCTTCGAACAAGTTATCAAGAAAGTAAGTGGGTAAACAGGGCGCGCAGGCAGACCTGAAGAGTGGTGTAACACTGACTTATCTTTCCACAGTAGCTGTGGTCGGATTTGGCACCTTCATATAACCGGTACACCGGGTTACATGGGTTGCCAAGGCATCGCAGGGCCTATATCCCTCCGCCTTTCTTGATAAGTATGAACAAAGAACTAAAACAAAAGTAATATGTCTTTCCCAATTCAACAAAAAAATCCATTCGGAGCGATTTGCTTCAACCTTTCCCGTAGGGCTTTGTTATCTTTGTCAGTTCTATGCCCCGCTCAACCGTTCCACCGCCCGATTTGACTGCTGCCGACAAGGATTGTATTGTGGTTACCGGCGCACGCGAGCACAACTTACAAAATATCGATATTTCCATCCCAAAGAATCAACTGGTTGTATTCACCGGTGTCAGCGGCAGTGGAAAATCATCCCTGGCCTTTGACACCATTTTCAATGAGGGGCAACGTCGCTATATGGAAAGCTTTAGTGCCTATGCACGGCAGTTCATGGGTGATATGGAGCGGCCCGATGTTGATAAAATAACCGGTTTATCTCCGGTGATTTCTATCGAACAGAAAACCACCAACAAGAATCCCCGCTCGACGGTTGGTACCGTGACAGAAATATATGATTTCATGCGATTGCTTTATGCCCGCATCGGAGAGGCATATAGCTATGAGACGGGTAAAAAAATGGTGCGCTTCAGCGAGGAGGAAATCATCGCTAATATTTTTGAAAGATTCTCCGGCGCAGCCATCACCCTCCTTGCGCCCATTGTCAGGGGTAGAAAAGGACATTATCGGGAATTATTTGAAGAGATCAGAAAGAAAGGTTTTTTGAAAGTACGGGTGGATGGGGAAATCATGGATATCAAACCTAAGATGCAGGTCGATCGTTACAAGATTCACGATATTGAAGTGGTCATTGACAGACTCCCTGTAAAGGAAGACATGAAGCTGCGAATTAGTCAGAGTGTGCAGCAATCCTTGAAAATGGGTAATGATCTGATGTTTTTGTTGCTGAATCAAACTGGAAAGGTGATTCAATATTCCCGTCACCTGATGTGTGAAGATACCGGAATCAGTTATGAGGAACCTTCTCCTAATACCTTCTCATTTAACTCTCCCTATGGTGCTTGCGAAACCTGTCGCGGACTCGGACAGATATCGGTGATTGATCTTGAGGCAATAATTCCGGACCCCTCGCTTTCGGTTCGGCAGGGTGGTATTGCTCCCTTGGGTGAAGAGCGACAGGCTTATCTCTACCAATCGGTAGAAACCTTTGCGAAAAAAAATAAAATTAACCTTGACAAGCCAATGCGCGAGCTGACGCCTGCCGCACGAAACTTGTTACTGTTTGGTTCGCCTGATGCTGGTAACCTGGAAGTGATAACATCAGATGATCCGTCAACAGGCTCATTATATGAGCAGCAGGCGTATGAAGGCATCATTCCTATGTTGCAACGCTGGTTTACGCACGGTAATAGCACCGAAGCCCTGCATGAGTGGGTTGTTAAATTTATGCAGCAACGCGATTGTTCGGCTTGTGAAGGACAGCGTCTGAAAAAAGAGAGTCGTTGGTTTCTGATTCAGAAAAAGAATATTGCGGAACTCAGCGCAATGGATCTCGATGCCCTTCAGGATTGGCTCTCAGCGGTTGCAGGAAAGCTCTCGGTCAAGCAGCAAAGAATTGCCAGAGATATTCTCAAAGAGATACAGGAAAGACTACAATTTCTTTTGGATGTAGGATTGCATTACCTCACCATCCAACGTCCTACCAGAACCCTGAGTGGTGGCGAGTCTCAGCGCATTCGCCTCGCTACGCAAATTGGATCCCGGTTACAGGGGATTACTTATATATTAGATGAACCTTCCATCGGTCTGCATCAGCGCGATAACCAGCGCCTGATTAATTCCCTGCTGAACCTGCGCGATATTGGCAACAATGTATTGGTGGTGGAGCACGATAAGGATATTATGCTGGCAGCAGATTTTCTGGTTGACATCGGTCCGGGTGCCGGTCGGCGTGGGGGAAACATCGTTGCTGCAGGTACACCGGCTGAAGTTTTACGCAGCAATTCTGAAACAGCCAACTATTTGAAAGGGGAGAAGCAAATACCCGTACCGGCAGTAAGAAGAACCGGAAATGGTAAGTGGCTGGAATTAAAAGGTGCTTCCGGTAACAACCTGAAAAATGTCAACATTCGAATGCCTTTGGGAACGCTGTTAGTTGTTTCGGGTGTTAGCGGCAGTGGTAAGTCTACCCTCATCAATGAAACTTTGTATCCTCTTTTATCGAAGCATTGCTACAACAGCCGAGTTTCACCTATGCCTTTCAAATCGATTGCGGGATTGGAAAACATAGATAAGGTGATTGAGATTGACCAGTCACCTATTGGCCGAACACCTCGCAGTAATCCGGCTACCTATTGTGGCTTCTTTACAGAAATACGCTCGCTATTCGCTTCTGTTCCGGAAGCAAAGATCAGAGGGTATGCTCCGGGAAGGTTCTCCTTCAATGTAAAGGGTGGACGCTGTGATGTATGTGAAGGCGGTGGTATGCGGGTCATAGAGATGAATTTTTTACCCGATGTTTATGTGCATTGCGAAAAATGCAACGGACAACGATATAACCGGGAAACACTGGAGATTCGTTACAAGGGAAAATCTATCAGTGATGTATTGAATATGACGGTTGATGAGGCGGTAGAATTTTTTCAACCCATCGGATACCTCTATCGGAAGATAAAGGTATTGCAGGATGTGGGACTGGGATATATTACCCTGGGTCAATCAGCAGTAACACTGAGTGGAGGAGAGGCACAGCGGGTAAAACTGGCTACTGAATTGGGCAAGAAAGATACCGGTAAAACATTTTACATTCTGGATGAGCCAACGACAGGTCTGCATTTTCAGGATATCCTGCATTTATTACAGGTACTCAACCAGCTGGTGAACAGAGGAAATACTGTATTGATCATTGAGCACAATATGGATGTTATTAAAGTAGCCGATTATATAATTGATCTGGGTCCGGAAGGTGGTGATGCCGGCGGCACTATTCTCTTTCAGGGGATCCCGGAACAATTATTGTCAGTCAAGGAAAGCCATACGGCAACCTATTTGAAGCGAGAGCTGAACGCGCGTTAGATCAGCCCTGCAGCAGCATGTGTATGTGCTCTATATTGTCTTCCAAATAAACATCGCCTATCGCTTGAAAACCGAAGTACCCATAAAATTCTTTCAGGTAGAGTTGTGCTCCGATTTTTATGGGGCCTTCTCCAAACAGCAGTCGGCATTCTTGGATGGCCTCCCGCATCAATAATTTTCCGGCTCCTATTCTTCTACTCGCAGCTGAAGTGATTACCCGACCGATTGACATATATTCATAAGCAATACCGGGAGGAAGTAAACGTGCATAGGCAATCAATACATCGCCACTTCGAATAGCTACATGGTGGGCAAATGGGTCTTTTCCATCTGCATCTTGAAATACACATTGTTGCTCGACCACAAAAACTTCATTTCGCAGTTGAATGATCTGATATAGCTCGGCTGCTGTGAGTGAGTCAAAAGGCGTGCAACTAATCGAGTATTCGTTGGCAAGTGATACAGACATAATTCGTTTTATAGGTAAGTGGATTGGTTAATACCCGTATTTATTTTTCCAGCGGTCTTTTAAAAATTTTCTTATCTCCTGTTCACGGGCATTTGAGCCAGGTCGATAAAATGTTCGTCCCTGTATTGATTCAGGTAAATATTCCTGTTCAATGAAATTGCCGGTGCCCAGGTGTGAATACAGATACTCTTTACCATAGTTCAGGTCTTTCATCAGGTTGGTTGGTGCATTGCGGAGATGGAGTGGCACGGGTAAATCTCCTTTTTCCTTTGCTGATTGCAAGGCTTCCTGAATAGCTTCATAGGAGGCATTGCTTTTTGGTGAGCCGGCCAGATAAATAGCACATTGAGATAAAATAATCCTGCTTTCGGGATATCCGATTTTTGCAACTGCATCAAAAGTTGCATTAGCTAATAAAAGGGCATTTGGATTCGCATTACCAATATCTTCACTGGCGAAAATCAGCATTCGTCTGGCGATGAAGGTGACGTCTTCACCGCCTTCTATCATTCGTGCCAGCCAGTAAACAGCACCATTGGGATCACTGCCGCGCATACTTTTTATGAAAGCAGAAATTATATCATAATGTTGCTCTCCGGCTTTATCATACAGCGCTATTTTCTTTTGGGCAACTTTCATCACCCCTTCATCGGTAATGAAAATCTCTTTTGCGCCATTTTCCTGCGTAGCTTGCTCATTTTGTACCACCAATTCGAAGAGATTGAGCAATTTTCTGCCATCTCCTCCTGCCAGTTGCAGCAATGCAGCCGTTTCCTGCAAATGAATGGTATAATGCTGTAAAGAGGGGTCGGTGTGCATGGCTTGTTGCAATAATTGCAACATGTCTTTTTCGGAAAGTGGTTTTAGCACATACACCTGGCATCTGCTCAGCAAGGCGCTATTCACTTCAAATGAAGGATTTTCAGTTGTAGCACCAATGAGGGTGATGGTTCCCTTTTCTACGGCGCCCAGCAAGGCATCTTGTTGTGACTTATTAAACCGGTGAATCTCATCGATGAATAAAATGGTACCCGGTATTTCACGGGCTGCTTCTATCACTTCACGTATTTCCTTTACCCCACTACTGATGGCACTGAGTTGAAAGCAGGGAACCTGAAGCGTATGTGCAATGATCTGTGCTAGGGTTGTTTTACCCACACCAGGCGGCCCCCACAATATCATTGAATGAATTTTTCCTCTTTCAATGATTTGTCGCAATACGCTGCCATTTCCTGTCAGGTGTTCCTGACCAGCCAGGGTGTCCAGCGTTTGTGGACGAACCCGTTCTGCCAGCGGACTGGTAGGGTTGATCATACGAGAATGATTTGGTGGTGCGCAGGATGCATTGGCTATTCAATATGTTGGAAAAATATTTTTTGTAGCCTAAAATTAATGATGATATGAATCAGTAAAACAACGCTCATAACCATTAAAAAAACTGAGAATGATTTCATGCGGCCTGTCATTTGTTCTGCCGTCAATCCCCCCGCTAAGCTACCCATGCTGTCTATGGTCGGTTGAATCATCTCTTGTAGTTTCGCGTCAGAAAAATATAAAATGGCAGCTGCATTCATGATGAATAATACACTCATGAATATGCATACAAAGGCATTCACCCGCATCCAGTCCCGCAACTTATGTGTAGCAGGAATACCTGCTGCAATAGTTCGTGAAAAACGAAAGCTCGTAAATACATAGATGGTGAAGCATGCCAGCAAGAAAACGGGCAGCAGCAGTTGTAAGTTGCCTAACGCAATCACCAGCATCATCGATGCAATCAGGCCGAAAAAAAAGGCAATGGGCAGCAGGAGGTAGGTGATAACTTTAAAAAAAGTGATTTCAGCTCGATTCAAGGGGGTAGCTTTTTAATGAACTGCTAAGTTACCAATTCTACCCCTTTCATCGCCCAAATATTGAGGGAGCGCCTTACTTATGGCTGATTTTAGCTGAGCCGGGGTTTTTTACTTGAGCTGGAGGCGAATCTGCAGTTCATCCAATTGTTGCTGGTCGATGGTACCCGGGGCATCCAGCATAACATCCCTGCCACTGTTATTTTTTGGGAATGCAATAAAGTCACGAATGCTCTCGCTTCCACCTAAAATAGAGCAGAGACGATCAAATCCGAAAGCAATACCACCATGGGGAGGTGCGCCATATTCAAATGCACCTAATAGGAAACCGAATTTATGACGGGCTTCTTCTTCCGTCATACCCAATGCCGCAAACATCTTCTCCTGCAGCGGACGTTGATAGATGCGTATAGAGCCACCCCCAATTTCATTGCCATTCAATACCATGTCATAAGCATTTGCTTTGATGCCTGCATAGGGATGCTCTAGATATCGTGCCGCATCGGTGATCACAGGATCATTGTTGATCATTACAGGTATCTGATCGGGTTTTGGGGCGGTGAATGGATGATGTCGGGCAACCCAGCGATTCTCTTCCTCAGCATATTCGAATAAAGGGAAGTCAACTACCCACAATAGCTTCAGCTCTTCTTCTTTTCTGAGGCCCAGTCGCTTGCCCATCTCGAGTCGCAATTCGCTGGCAGCTTTTCTGGTCTTTTCTTCCCTGCCTGCCAGCAGAAAAACGAGATCTCCCGCGATTGCTCCGGTAGCGGTAGCGATGGCTTTGAGTTGTTCTTCATTGAAAAACTTATCTACGCTGCTCTTGTAACTACCATCATTGTTGCATTTGATGTATACGAGTCCCTGCATGCCAATCTGGGGACGCTTCACCCATTCGGTGATTTCATCCAATTGCTTGCGGGTATACGCTGCACAACCAGTTACTGCCATACCAATGATGGTTTCGGCAGCATCAAATACGCCGAAGCCTGCATGCGTAAAGGAAAGGCTGCCTGCGGCTGCAGCAGCCCGCTGCGGGAAAGTGTGTGCGGGAAATTTAAAATTAGCCAATTGCATACCGAAACGAATATCTGGTTTGTCGTTTCCGAAGCGCCACATAGCTTCTTCCCAGGTCATCCTTTCTACTGGTGCTGTATAGTCTTGTTGCTTGACATCTTTGATGATCTGCTTGATCAGTCGCTCAAACATTTGCAGAATGTCTTCCTGTTCTACAAATGCCATCTCACAATCGATCTGGGTAAATTCCGGTTGTCTGTCGGCCCGCAGGTCTTCGTCGCGAAAGCATTTCACGATTTGGTAGTAGCGATCATAACCACTTACCATCAGCAGCTGCTTAAATGTTTGCGGAGATTGTGGCAGAGCATAAAACTGACCGGGGTTCATCCGTGAAGGGACTACAAAATCACGCGCCCCCTCTGGTGTAGATTTAATGAGGAAGGGTGTTTCAATATCCATAAATCCCTGTTGGTGCAGGAAGTTACGCGCTGAGCGGTTGACGGCATACCTCAGTTCAAGGTTTTTCTTCACTGCATTTCTGCGCAGATCCAGGAACCTGTATTTCATGCGCAAATCATCTCCGCCATCGGTATCATCTTGTATGGTAAAAGGAGGAACTGCAGAGGGATTTAAAATAGAAAAGGATTGTACCGTAACCTCCACATCACCTGTGGCCAGCTGCGGATTCTTATTCGATCTTTCAGTTACCAGTCCGCTTGCTTGCAACACGAACTCTCTGCCTACCGGCTGCTCTGTTAACTGTGCATTGAGCTCTTCACCAAAAAGCAGTTGAGTGATTCCATATCTGTCCCGCAAATCGATAAAAGTAATCGAACCAAATTTACGGATGGTTTGAACCCATCCCGCCAGGGTAACTGTTTGCTGAACATTCCCCATTCTTAATTCACCACAGGTGTGCGAACGATACATAATGCTTACATTTCATGACTGATGCAGCCGGAACAACTACCGGGCCGCCCTTTTACGCGGCAAATATAACCCAAATGCCGCATGCTTTTTTCTCCGGCTGGTTTAAGGGTTTTCTTACATCTTTGTAACATGTTTTCGTTGCCTATCTCCCCCCGGCAGTCGGTATCGCTGCTTTTCTTTGCTGCCGGACTCACTTTTGCCAGCTGGGCCAGTAGGATTCCGGATGTGCAGGAATTGTATCAGTTGAGTAATGGTGCCCTTGGTGGGGTTTTGTTTGCTCTCCCCGCCGGATCACTGGTCAGTCTACCCCTCTGGGGCTGGATGATTGCCAACTATGGCAGCAAGCGCATGGTGATGGCAGGATTATTAATTTATCCTGCTTTATTGTGTCTTATTCCTTTTGTTTCGGGTATCTGGCAATTATGGTTGCTGTTATTTTTTTTCGGAATGACCGGTAACCTATGCAACATTGCTATTAATACCCAGGCAGTGGGTGTTGAGAAGGGTTATGGCCGTTCCATCATGGCGGGTTTTCATGCCATCTGGAGTTTGGCCGGATTCACCGGGGCAGCCATTGGCAACTTGTTCATGGGTTGGAATACCAGCCTGTTGACTCATTTTAGTGTTGTCGCATGTACCGGCTGTCTCCTGTTGCTGGTTGCATTACCGCAAATGATTAAGGGCGATGGAACCAAAGCTTCACGTTCTACATTCGTTCGACCGGATAGATCTTTGTTCCTGCTGGGATGCATTGCTTTTTGCTGTATGGCCTGTGAGGGAACGATGTTCGACTGGAGTGGAGTTTACTTTCAAAAAGTATTGAAGGTACCCAACAATCAGGTGGCACTGGGCTATGCTGCTTTTATGGGTACCATGGCTGCTGGCAGATTCATGGGCGACTGGTTCATCAATCGGTTGGGGAGTAAAAGCATATTGCAGGTGAGTGGTTTACTGATTACTGCCGGACTGCTGCTGTCTGTTCTATTTCCCTATATCATTCCTGCTATCATCGGCTTTATGCTGGTTGGTCTCGGCGTTTCCAGTGTGATACCAGTTGTTTACAGTACTGCCGGAAATACAAATCGTATGGCTCCCTCCGTCGCATTGGCAACTGTTTCCAGTATCGGGTTCATCGGATTTTTGATAGGACCTCCCATGATCGGGTTCATAGCAGAATTACTCAGCCTGCGCTGGTCATTTACTTTTATTGCTTTGTTGGGATTGGGTACCAGTTGGTTCTCAGGACGAATTGCCACCACAAAAAGTGAGGAATGATGATTACATCGTTTCTGCTTCTTCCGGGTGTTTGGGTTTCCAGATGAAGTAGTAATACATAACAGTAATCAAACCCGCAATGAATGGAATGAGAGCCAGCTGTTTATAGGTAAATCCTGCACCCAGTGGGGTAGTATCCAAATGAATAAATTCAGTAATCATCCACAGTGAGTTGGCAGAGATCCAAAGTGTGATGGCCAGGTTGTGGCACCATTCAGACATGATTGATCTATTTCTCCAAGCGATGATGATTGAAATAACGAGGGTAGGGATAATCATTACAACCCCCAGAATCTTCCAGCCCATGCACCAGGCGACATCTTTAAATAGCCAGAAAACAATGTGGAGATTTTCCATTTTTCTGTACTGTACCGGAATCTTGTAGTATGAGGTTGAAACGCGGGGAGATGTATCCATTTCGGTGTGTGGGGCTCTATTTCAGTGAATGAGGTTGTTTTGATTAGCGTAAAAGTAACGAATCAGTTATTAAGTCGGGACAAAATTTTTGCGAAGCGATGCACATCTGCCTGCGGGTGAATGGGGTGCCCAAGCAACAAGTGATTAGCCAATTCCCGGGCAAACCAGGGTGCCAGTGAACAGCCCTTGGTGCCCATGCCATTGAGTATGCCGACAGCAGGATAAACGGGATGGATACCAACGAAAGGTCGTCGTTCCAGATTAGCAGGCCGAAGGGATGCCTTATGCTCGAGCAGCGTAAAGGATACTTTCAGCCATTGTTGCAATAGGGAAGTGACGCGTTCGCGGAAGGCATCCGTAGGTTGCTCATGTTCAAAATCCCACTCATAGGTGGAGCCCACCCAGAATACATCATCTTCCCAGGGAACGATACTGAGTCCCATTTTGTAAATATGGTCAGGGGGTAATGCAGGTATCTTTACCCAGATTACTTCGCCTTTATTCGCAACGAAGGGCAGACCAGAAAATAAGGGGATACGACCACCCAAAGCTCCGTCACAGAAAATGATTTTTTGTGCTGAAATATCCCGGTATTCAATACCAGTTGCTGATATCTTCAATTCAGCGTAATCAAATTTTTCTTCTCTTATTAACTGCTGATTTTGTAATAGGATTCGCCAATTGTCTAATAAGGAGTGGATGTCTATCAGGTAGGCCGGCTTGATTTCTCCGGGAGGAAATGGATAGTTAAATAATGGCCGCCAATGTTCAGGGGCGTCAGGATATCCGAGCATGGGCTCTTCATTTGCCCGCTCTTGAAATGCCAGGTGCATTTGTGGTGTAACAGGGAAGTCTAGGATACTGGTTGCTGTTATAAGTTTCTTCCCTATTTCTGGTTCCCAATTGCTATAGGCTTCTCTTGCAAAGGGCATGAATTGATCGATCTCCCAGGTTTTTACCAATCTTCTTCCTGTAATTGGATTGATGATACCGCTGGCAACACGCGATGCTGTATTCGGATGTAGTTCGTCAATAACCAATAGGGTACTTCCTGCTTCCAGCAAGTACTTGCTGAGGAAACTACCGCTCAAGCCTTGGCCTACGATCAGGTAATCGACTTTCATGCAACAAATATCTGCTTTAATCTCCAACACGCAGGGTAACGGAACTGCTGTGTGCCTGGAACTCTGGTGCATACAGACTTTGCAAGCTGGCAATACCGGCAGAAAATTCTCCGGGATGTGTCAGGAAGGAATCATATTCTATTAGGTAGGTGCCTTTTTCTATGCGGCGGAAGAAAAATCCGGTGTGGGTATCCAATGTGGTTTGATAAAATGATAATCCTTCTTGCACCTGAAACTGGCTAATGACATCTACTGGTTCGCATCCGGAGGCCCGCATATCTTTGAGGTGAACAAATTCCATGGGTTGCTGACAGGTAATGATGAGACGCGTAACAATGCGGTCACCTTTGCGCAGGTTGGTCAGTGGGGTCAGTGGTTCCAATGTTTTAGAATTACTGCCCGCAGCTTGTCGGAATAATTTTTTTTGAATGTTGAGAGAGGGATGCTTACTTTCTTTTATCTGATCGATGTTCTCTATGTATTGCCAGTAAATGGCCCCGGAAACCGGCCCAGCCTCCTTTGCTTTTGACAAGTTATTTGAAACGGTACTCACCTGTAAAGTAATACGTCCCATGGATGTGGTCACTTTTTTTCCTTCTATCACTTGTCTGTAATAACCGGTGCCGGCTTCTGCTTGTTCGGGCGTTACACTGAAAGACATATCGCCCGTTTTCACCATTACTTGTCGATGGGTATTCAGGTGGCTGGCAGGTAAGCTGGTTAATAGGGCATAGCAGGCTTCGGCTGTTGCGGGGGTAGTTGCCCAGTGACTGGTTCTTTTCTGTTGTAGCAACCAGCGTGTGATAGCAGGTATGGCTGCCTGATATTTATTACCTGCAGCATCGCCCATACGGTTTAGTAGCTTTAGTACCTGCGTCGGCATAGTGAGTGGCGATTGATAGCCACCTGCGTATCCGCCGTATTTCCAATACATTCCCTGCAAAGTGTCATTGACCGCATTTTCCAGCAGCGAAGGAATCAGTTTTTGTATAGCAGTATCTTTTTCCCTGCCTGATAGCATCACATCTGCTAAAATGCTTTGGTGGAAAAGAGGATAGGATCGCCAGTTTCGAAGTGCCAGTTGACGGATGGATTGGAAGTCGCCCGGATAGTTGTTTGGAATCTTATCAAAGTGGGCGCGCAGATATATATAGTGTATCCAGGAAACTGGCAGGATATTTTTTATGGAAAGATCTTTTCTTACCGGGGTGCGACCAAGGTATAGATGCAACAGGCTATCCATAAAACGAATAGCGGGGGAAACCATGGGCTGTAGCTTTTTCTGTAGTCCGGGTATCCAGCCATTCAGTTCATTTAGCTTACAGATGCCGGAAAGAATGTATAGGGTCGTAGCTTCATCGGCATTGCCCCCTTCCAGCCAACTGAATCCTCCTGTGGCTGTCTGAAATTTTTCGAGCGCTGGTATCCATGCGTTTAGTTCAGTTTTCAATTTCTCTGCATCCAGCAGTCGGCTCAGCGATTCGAGTTGCTGTTCTTCGGTGACAGACTCCTGCAGCCAGGGATTCTCCCTGTTCAATACAGCAGTAATGTCAGCAGCTTTTTCAAAGCGTTTCTTTCCCGCAGTGGAATCTTTTTTCCATTTGTCTAGTGCTGTTTGAATCATTGGAAACCGGCTAAGTGTATAAGCAGCTAATTGGTTAGCATAGATTCGATTCCATACCTGTTCTGCGCAGGGGTAATCATTTTCCATCAGATAGGGCAATGCTTTGATCACATACCAGGCAGGGGCTGTTGCGACTTCCCATTGCAAACTTTGGTGGGTAAGCGTAGTACTGTTGTTTTTCAGGAGGGAGGGCAGTGAAATATGAACGGTGGTGTCACCTGTCAGCCAGAAAGCTTTGGTCTCGGTTACGAGTGCTCTGTTGGTAATTACAGGCAGTATGTTTTGCTCTCCGTCCGATAAGTTGCCGGCTTGGGCTTTGATGCGCCAGATCAGTGGTTGATTTAAACCATAGGGTACCTGAATCGGAAAGCGGGCGATACTTGTTTTGCCTGCGCCTACGGTAAAATATTGAACCGGAAATACATTGCTCAACCAGCCATCTATGGGTTTTTCGGTGGCTGCGTTGATTAGTTCAAGGGATACTTGTCCTGTCAGTTCGCTATCGCCTGTATTGGCTATTTGTGTGATCAGTTCAATCTGGTCACCCTCTCTTAAAAATCTTGGAATCTGCGGAATCACCATCAATTGTTTCCGGGTATCGATTTCAGTGATAAAGCTGCCTGTTTCCAAGGTCGCTGTATGGGCGAAATTCATCCATTTCCAACGTGTGAGTGATTCAGGCAGCGTGAAGTTTAGTGTATAGTTGCCATTGTTATCTGCCTGCACCTGTGGGAAGAAGAAGGCAGTCTCCTGTAATTGTTTTCGCAACTGAATCTTTTCTCCGGAAACTGTGGGGCGAAGGGTAAGATCTGTCTGAGCCTTACCATCATTCTCTACCGATTGTGCTTGAGCAGCTGCGGGATATCTTTCTGCTGCCATAATACCATCTGCCATTATTTTAGGAGCAGCATATACTTTATCATATGTTTCCCAACTTATGGGATAATTGAAGAAAGGCAATAAATAGGATTGTCCGTCAACCTTTCTCTCTCTGTTTTGGTTGATTAATTCGTAAGCAATGAGCGATAGCCGGTCTGGTTGGTGGGCAGGATAGACAGCGTTCCCTGTTTCAGGCGTAAAAAAAATAAAAGAGGAAATGGGCGAAAAGTTATGGTTGAATTGAAAGGGTCTGTAGGGGGTTGATGAGACGGGAAAGCTGAACCATTCCCATTCATGTGGCGCCAATGGATCGAGGGAGGCATCATACATGGTACTGAGTAATTCTGCTGCAGCTTTACCGCCTGTAGCATCATTTATTTCAAGGGTCCATTTTTCCTGACTACCCGGTTCCAATGGATTACGAAAGCTGGTAGTTTTTATTTGAAGTAATTTTTCTGCCGGCCGAATATTCCATTGAAAGGTGGTTACATGTATACGGTTGTTCAACAAATAAGCAACATGGTAGTAGATGGTACCTGTATTTTTTGCAGTTTCCTTTATCGTGAATAGTCCGTTGTCAGTATCTTTTGTGATCCAATCGCTATGAGGTGTTAACGGTTCAGATTTACTGATAATAAAATGTATTGGTTGCTGGTTATGTGAAACGACAGCATGCATTGTATCACCTAGCTGCAGGTTGCCACGATTTTGATATATATAATTGACGGAATTATCTGCGTTGCTGCTGGTATGTTGATTGAGAACCCTGAAATGTTGAGTTGTTTCAATTGTGTTACCTGAAAGGGGGTCTTTTGTGCTTGTCACGAGGCGATAATAACCCGGTGCGGTGATTTTGTTTGCCAATCCGGTCTGACCATTTTTCTGAGTTGTGAACTTTTCTTCGAACACCATATTTTGCTGGCTCCAATTCGCAGGATTCAATTCATCTCCATACGCATCATCTGGAAAAGACTGTCTAAATGCTGATTCACTCAGTATGGGTTGATCTGGCGCTTCCCAATATTTTTTGCGCAGACTCCTTGCGGGGGTTTTTAGGTTGTAAAGTTTTACCTGAACCGGCGCAGCAATTTTTTCGCCACTCATGTTACTGGTGAACACACGTACATCTTTCCAAGCGCTCAGTGGGAATGTTTCCTGTATTTCACATTGAATAAATACAGATTGTTTACCTGCCGATAGATATGTTTGCGAAGACCTGGTTTCACCCGATGCATCAGTGATATCTACAGAGATTTGATAGGAGTAGGCAGTGTTTTCTTCGTTTAATTCATCTGCATCAGTAAAGGGTAAAAAATGCAGGTTGAATTTACCCTCCCGGTCAGTTTTTGTAGTGCCTGATGAGATTTCTGTTGCAGCAGCGGCATTTCGAAAATATCGCTGTGATCGGCTAATGCGATAATTCACAATTGCCTGCTGTAATACGTTACCTGCAAATGAGCGGGTGGCTCCTTTTATGTGGATGCTGTCATATAAAGAATATCCATTCTGCGGGGTTTCCCATTCAATAACAAATTTTGGGCGTTTGTATTCTTCTACCAGAATGGTTGTGCGGGAATACGGGAAGCTGGCCGGCTCGATTGAAAATTGACCCGTTAATCTGTCTTTTGGTACTAGGAATGATCCGGTACAGGAACCATAATTATTTAATTTTTTTTCAACTGAATCGATGATGGTTCCTTTCGCATCTTTTAGATAAAATACTATACGGGTTTCTATAGGAAAGAGCTGGGTTGGGGAATTCTCCCTTTCTTTTTGTATTCCAATTCCTTTCCAGAAAATTTCCTGACCAGGGCGATATATTTTTCTGTCGGTAAATAGTAAGACTTTTTTCATCGGCTTTTCCTGAGGTGCCTCCTTTATGCTTGCATCAGGGGGTGATGAAAGAAATAAATTCCCCAGTAATAGTAATTCATCTTTTTGATACCGGATGGAGAGTCCATTTGCATATTCCCCCTTGAAATTAAAGTGAAAAAGTCCGGATGTGTCACTGACTCCTTTTGCAGAACTGATCTTTCTGTAACCCAGGTTTTCGGCAGCAGTATAGCTGGTGTAGAACTGGTATTCGGCGCCAGCCAGTGGTAATCCTGTGAAACGATTCAGGGCCATCCAGCTATTGTTTTGCTGCAGCACGGCGATTGCAGATACCTGAAAGGGTGTTAAGCTGACAACGCATGAATTGTCGCTGATGTCTTTTTGTGAGGAACTGATTAACAAATATTTTCCCGCTGGCAGGGGATTGATGATAATCTCTGTTGAGTGCTTTCTTCTGTCTTCGCTGGACGGCAGCGTCCAAACATTTTCCTGCATCGGTTTTTTCCCCAATAAGGAGTTCTCTGAGGGTTTTTGTTGCTGGCTGTATTTTTCCCATTCATCTGCCTGTAATGCTACAATTCGCACATATACGCGGGGTGTATTTTGATAGCTGATGAGAGATAGGATGGATTGCCCCGGTAAATAAACCGACTCCATAGATGCCTCTAACATGGGTTGCCTTATTTCTGCGAGCAGGTTTTGTAGGGCAAGTGTTTCTTCGGTGACAACTACATTATCTTTTAATGCATGTGATAGCAATGAGTCAGCTCGTACATAGCCATTTTCAACCGATGCATGCCCGGAATGATTTTTTCCGGTTGTTTCTGAACTGATTTCCAGGGCAGCCAGCAGATAGTATGCCCTGAGTTTGGCAGGCGATTCGGGATAATCACGTATCAGTGTATGCAGCGCCGCAGCATACTTCTTTTTTTGTGCAACTGATCTGCCCATCTGTTGCCAGGCCCATTCTAATCTATCAATGTGTAAAGCGATTGATAGCGCTAAACTCTTTTTACTTGCTTGGGCATGGAGTAATTGTTGATATTCACCCAGTATCCTCATTTCTATGGACGAATCATACTTGGGAAGCGATGTTTCTATAAATTGATTCGGCGGCATGAAAGCCAGCTGTTTCCATTGCGACAAAACGGCCGGTTGATAGCCTTGTTGAACTGGATCTTTCAGGTATGATATTCTATCAAGTACGATCAACTGGTACCAATTTTCAGGCTGTGGTTGACCTGATCCGCGGGTGATGATGGCACGAATGGCATTCACCGGCATTTTTTTCAATTCATCCGGTTGGGAAAGTGCTTTCTCATATGACTGCAGAATGGCTCGATTAAAATTAGCGCTGCTCCATTGTTCTATCTTCTCACCAGCTGTTAGGCCAGTATGTTTTCTTTGATCAATTTGCCATCTGTTTGCTGCATAATACCTTCGATATTGACCAGCTAGTAAGGCATGGAGTATCGAACGCGTCAGCGCATCTTTCTGTTTCGACATTTCTGCCTTTATACGGTTGATGGCAACACTGTTTCCCTGATCTTTTATTTCCGCTTCCAGCGTCAGCTGATAAATCAAACACTTGAGTTGTTGTGGCCCTAAATTGATGGCTACAGCTTTTTTGTAAAGTTGGTCGACTTTTTCGAGGGCAGTTTTAGGTAGACGATTAATGGTAATGTTGGAGTCGATGTCTAGCCACTCTCTGTTAAAAGTGGTATCCACAATTTGCGCCTGTAAAGCAGATGAGATGGCGACACATAAGATCAATAGGGAACAGGCGTATTTCCACATATACTTCGGTTGAATCGGTTTTTCCGAAGATGCATGGATTTTAAGATTGCACAGGCAATCTTCGAATTTAACAAATGAAGTGACTGTAAATGCAGTTTTTCAAAAAAACGGGGAAAGTCCTGTATGCTTCCTACTTCTTAAGTATGGCTGCCATGGTTTTTCCGATGTCGGCAGGACTAGCAACGACATGGATACCGCATTCAGCCATGATTTTCATTTTGGCTGCTGCTGTATCTTCTGCTCCGCCGATGATGGCTCCGGCATGACCCATTCTGCGACCGGGAGGCGCTGTTTGTCCGGCAATAAATCCTACCACAGGCTTGCGATTGTTATCTTTAATCCAGCGGGCAGCATC
>Ga0208853_1000035_pt1 | contig 35730 bp, 29 predicted proteins | sample LakMenEpi03Oct11_FD_150667 | JGI IMG/M metagenome (GOLD analysis project Ga0208853, IMG submission 150667) | Freshwater microbial communities from Lake Mendota, WI - 03OCT2011 deep hole epilimnion (SPAdes) | ecosystem: Environmental > Aquatic > Freshwater > Lake > Epilimnion/Euphotic zone ... | reverse complement strand
CCGGTCGAATCAGGTCATGTTCCTTCACCTGCACCTGCAGGTTTTTCAGGTGAATGAATGTTTCTTTTTTTACTTCGATACCCAGGTAATAACACATGGGAGTTGATTTACGGAGTGAAAATTACGATAGAAGATTCAAAGCCTTTGATATTTTGTTCTCGATCGAGCGTATGCACGAATAAAAAAGACTGCTGAGATTTTGTTTGTAATTTGCATGTATAAATCTTCCCCATGAAAAAAATAGCCATTGTTTTTGTATCGATGATCATAGGGTTGCTCGCAGGCAATCATGCCGCGGCCCAACGATTAAAACCGGGTGATAGTTATCAGGATGGAATTATTCTAACACTGATTCAGAAGGGAGAGCCCGGCTATGAAAAAAAAGTACCTCATGGGTTACTGGTAGCTAAGGCGGATTGGGAAAAAATGGTCAAATGGTCGGAAGCCATACAGATCGCCAAAGATTTTCGTGCAGGTGGTTCCGATCAATGGCGGGTACCTAATAAGGAAGAATTAGAATTGTTATATGTCAATCGTCTGTTGATTGGTGGTTTTCAGGTGGGCAATTACTGGACATCCCTCCCATCGAAAGAAGATGCGAATGGTACTTATGTGATCAACTTTTACAATGGATATACCTATACAGAGTACCGGGAGACGCCGGTGCATGTAAGGCTTATACGGAAATTCTGATTGCTTAATCTATCAAACATACTATGTCATGCTCATTAACAGAAAGGTTTTAACCCTCGACGAATTTACCATTCAGCAGTTAAGGAATTTTTCCTCTGCCACCGGTGAGTTGAGTAGTTTGTTGCGCGATATTGGATTAGCTGCTAAGCGGATTAATGTTGAAGTGAATAAGGCCGGACTGGTAGATATTTTGGGGGAAGTAGGCCAGACCAATGTGCAGGGCGAGGATGTAAAGAAGTTGGATGTATTTGCCAATCAACAGTTGGTAGGCGTATTAAAACATGGTATTAGTTGTGCGGGTATTGGCAGTGAGGAAATGGAAGGGATAGAAGTATTCGATGATGAGGTCAGCAATAATAGTAAATATGTTTGTCTGATTGATCCTTTAGATGGCTCTTCGAATATTGATGTAAATGTTTCAATCGGAAGTACTTTCAGTGTTTATCGGCGACTGAGTGCCATCGGGCAACCATGCGAGGAGAGCGATTTCATGCAGCCGGGGCATCAGCTGGTCGCTGCCGGTTATGTGATTTATGGAAGTAGCACAATGTTTGTATATGCGACCCGTCGGGGCGTAAATGGGTTTACCCTAGATCCTTCCATTGGTGAGTTTTGTTTGAGTCATCCGGATATTCAATGTCCATCTGTTGGAACGATTTATTCTGTTAATCATGGTAATTTCTTTCGGTTTCCGAAGGGGGTGCAACAATACATTACTGCCTGTCAGAAAAGGGCGGTTATGGATGGCGGCCCCTATTCACAGCGATACATTGGAAGCATGGTAGCCGATGTGCATCGGAACCTGATTAAGGGAGGTATTTTTATGTATCCGAGTATGACTGATCAGGCGAAGGGGAAGCTTCGGTTGCTGTATGAATGTAATCCGATGGCATTTATTATTGAGCGGGCAGGTGGTGTTGCTACTGACGGCAGTCAACGTATACTAGATATTGTTCCCACTGCATTACACCAAAGGAGTCCTTTTTACGGCGGCAGTCGTGCTATGATGGAAGAGTTGTCGGGTTATTTAGGTCAGGAAAGATCAACATAATCATTTTCTGGTAGGGGCTTCCAATAGCCCGTAAGTGGTATTAATTTTTTAGGGAGAGATGAGCATAAAAAAAGAGGTCACTATTAAGTGACCTCTTTTTAATGAAGATAAAATGAATTTATCCCCCGGTATACAGATCCCAGTTCAGTTCTGCTTGTGGACGTGGGAATTGAGTGAAGATAGTTCCCTTGTCGAAGGAAGTGGGGATGGTACTTAATTTATCATATCTGCGCGCATCAATCCAGCGATGGCCCCAGGGTTCAGCCCAGAGTGAGTACCTGCGCTGATAGAGAATTTCATCGATCAATGCTGTTTGTGTGGTTGCACCGGTATAGTTGCCGATGTTAGCAGCAGTGCGGATGATGTTGATAGCGGCAACAGCGTCTGCCGTCTGATTCAATTGAGCGTGTGCTTCTGCTTTGATTAGAATCAGCTCTTCATTTTTGATGAATGGAATGGCTGCAGTATTGGTTGCCCATCTTTTGTCTTGATGTGTTCCCACAAGTGGAGTAGCATCGGTGGTAACAGTTACCGGAACAGCACGCTGATGGAATTTGGATGTTACCCGGCTATCACCCGGTGTGGCATCTGCCAGAACAGATGGATGAACTACAATGATGGTGTTGATATTCGCATCCAACACATAGAACAGCGGGTTAAATGAATCGGGCGGTGCACCATAGGTGTGGGCAGGACCGGCATTTAGTGGTCCGGTAAGGTTCATGAATGATTGAGACAATGCATTCAGTGCACCTTGCCAGTCTTTGCGGTAAACTGCTACGCGGGCGGCGATGGCACGATTCACTCTTTTTAATCCGTCAATGGAATTATAACCGGCGAATCCGGCCGTCAGCGTGAAGGGAAAGGTGGTGCCTGCATTATTCAGGTCTGCCAGTCCTGCATTCAGCAGTGAGTCGATGAAACCAAGTGCTGCGGTATATGACCTGAATCCACCGGGCTTCAAAGGATCTTTCACATCTGTGCGGATGCCGTTTTGATATTGCCAATTGGCCGGGATAATGAATTGGTATGCCTGGATGGTTTTGGCAAATCCCGATATCGCGTTTTTCTCAGCGGCACTGAGGAAGGAACTATTTTGAGCAGATTCAATCAATACGTAACCTTGTTTGATTGTTTGGTAGGGCGTTGCATAGGATCCTCCACCGGTAGCACCGAATCCGAAGAAGGCGGCATCGGGTAAACGACCTGCTTGTCCCAGCCAGTCTGTTTGAAAGCGAGGGTCAGATGCGTTCAGGTACCAGATTTCTCTGCCGAAAGTATTCCAGGCCTGAGAAATATTGGTCACATAGCCTCTGTGTCTGGATTCAAGACCTGTAACGAGGAATTGAATTTGACTGCGGGAGGCATTGTTGAGTACACTTGCTTCACTTGGGTTGTTAGGGTCTTCGAGTTTTTTTACTTCGAAGGGGTTACAGGAGAAAAGTGAAAGGGTAACTCCCATTAAAATAAGTATGGGTATCTTTTTCATATTGGTATGATTTAGAAGTCGATTTGTAAGTGGAAAAATAACCTTCTGGCAGATGGATAGGGTGCTACATCTACGTTGTTGGCCAATGCCTGTGCACCGAAGGTGGAAGTTTCCGGATCGTAACCTACGTATTTAGTAGATAAAAATACGTTGTTACCGGAGAGGCCAACTCTTGCGCGCTGGATAAAGCTACCGGCTTTACCTAAGGCTGATTTGGGTACATTGTAGTAGAGGCCCAATTCACGAATTTTCAGGAAAGTAGCATCTTGTACCCATCTACCTGCGTTGTTATAGGGTGCAGGTGGACGCTGACGGCCATTAGGAATTCCATCTTTATTATCATCATCAAACCAGCCCTTGGTGGTACCACCGCCGTCGGTCAGGAAGGAAGTGAGGTTAACATTATCTCCACCTTTTCTATATTCCATCAAAAAGTTGAATTCGAAATTTTTCAGGAAGGTGATGTTGTTCGACCAGGAGGAAGTCCAGTCAGGCTGTGCATTTCCCCATACGGTAAAATCTGAACTAGATAAGGCAGGGGTACCTACAATGGTAGTAGGTGCAACGCCCTGGCGGATCAGGAAGGTTCCCAAAGCTGTACCGAATGCGCCGGTAGTGTATGAGGGGATACCGAGTCTGGTGATCAGTACATCATTTTTCCACCACAATAAACGGGAGGTCCATTTGATTTTTTCCTTTTGGATAATGGTACCGGCCAAACTCAATTCAAGACCTCTATTTCTCATTTCAGCTTCATTGCTGATGGTGCTAACAACACCGGTTGCAGGCGAGAGGTTCAGCGGTTGCAGGTTGTCTTTGGTTGTTTTGATGTAGTAGGTAGCTTCCAGTGATAAGCGGTTATTGAAGAAGCCGGCATCTACACCGAATTCAAGTTCAATGGCTCTCTCAGGAACTACAAGCAGGTTGCCGATGCTGGTAGCAACGGTTGATCCCAATAAACCTCCGATGTTAACACCACCTAATGAGGTGAAGGTAGCTCCGAACGGAACGGGTCCTGCAGTCTGACCATAGGCGATGCGGGGTTTCAGTTGAGAGATGGTTCTTGATTTAAAGAAATCAAAATTGGTCAGGTTCACTGCCAGTGAAGCTTTCGGGAAGGCGAAGTATTTCTGTGGGTCACCGTTGGTGTTTGATTTATCCATACGAACGCCAACAGTTCCGATGATTTTATCTTCGTAGTTAGCTTCTTGTTGAGCGAAAATACCCACATCTCTTTGTGAGCTTTCAAATTGTGATTCAATTTCCTGAACAGTTGCTTGTTTCAGGTTGGATTGTCCCGGGGCTAAACCACGACCTCTGTTAAAGAGACCATTGTTTTTGAAATCAAGGCGAACCATACCTGCCTGGGTGCTCAATTTTACTTTTTTTACTTCCCAGTTGTACACGAGGGCTGCTTGAAAATTGGTATTCATGCTTTCTTGTTTTCCCACCAGTACATCACCCGGATTGGCTTGTCCGCGCTGAAATTGGAGGTCATCCGGCAGATAAACTTTGGTTGAGTTTTGGATATAGTCCAATCCGCCATTCAGTCTGAATTTCAGTTGAGATTTTTCGGTACGCAGGAGGTTTACGTCGAGGTTGAAAGATTGGATGAAACGATTTACCAGTGAGTTGTTGATGCCTTTATCGGTAACAGCTACCGGGTTTTCTGCGAAGTAGGGGTTAGCAGGATAGATGCCATTTACCGGGCGCAGGTCGAAGTAATTCGGAACATAGGCGATGTTGTATCCGATACTGGCACCGGTATTGTTCTGGTTGCCGGTAAATCCGCGGTCTGTATTGGTTCGAACGAAGTTAGAATTCACACTCAGGGTGATGTTCTTACTGATCTTATGGTCAATATTAGCACGGATGGATTGTCTTTCAAATCCGGTTCTTCTAACGATACCTTCTTCGTTTGTCAGGTTACCGGATACAAAGAATTTTGTTTTTTCATCTCCACCGCGAATGCTGAGTCTTGAATTCATCAGGGAAGCAGTGTTATTATAGAAGTAGTCTTCATAGTTCACAAAGGTTCCTGTTGACTGTGCATTTTGGAAACGGGTTAATTCAATGGGTCTTCTGGCTGCGGGAAAGAAAGTATTGATCTTATCTACACTCCAGTCATCAATACCCATCATTTTCAGGGGCGTGCCCATACCGATATCTTGTCCGAAGCTGATGCTGGTTCTGCCGGCAGCTCCTTTTTTAGTAGTTATTACTATTACGCCGGCATTAGCGCGTGTACCATAGATAGCGGCGGCAGAAGGTCCTTTCAGCACTTCCACGCTTTCGATGTCAGCGGGGTTGATATCTGCCAGGCGATTGGCTCCATCGTCTTGGTTAGAGGCACCGGCTCCGGAAACGGAGGCCCGTCCTGTTCTTTGGAAGGCATTGCTGATATACACACCATCCAAAACGATCAGGGGTGCAGATGCCTGTGTAAGACTGGAAAGACCACGGAGTTGGATGTTGATACCACCGCCTGGTGCTCCGGAGTTCATGCGGATGTTAGCGCCGGCAACTTTACCATAGAGGGCACCATCGGCTGTTTGAATTTGGGTTGTTCCCACGAGGTCTTTGGCAGAGATGGTGGTAACAGCGTTGGCCAGGTTAGAACGTTTGATGTTAGTGGCAAGACCTGTGATAACCACTTCTTTCAGTGGATTGACATCTTCTTCCAGGGCAACTGTAACAGCGGCATTTGAGGAAGATACGCCCACCTCGGTTTTCTTGTAGCCAATGTAGTTCAGCACGAGAACGGCATTGTTGCCATTGGTTTTGATGCTGAAGTTACCATTGGCATCAGTGGTTGTTACCTGTTTTGTTCCTTTCAGGGAAACGGAAACGCCTCTGAGTGGATTGCCGGTTTGGCTTTCTTTGACGGTTCCCGATGCAGTGAACCCTTGGGCCAGTGCATCGCTGATGTTCATGCCCAGGAGCAGCATAAGCATCCATTTGAGTAGACGATTTTTTTGCATAAGCAGTGTTTAGTTGGTTTGGAATGTTGGTTAAAATAGTTAAGATGGTTCTGTTTGTTCGTTTATTGTTTTCATGTTTTTGTTCACTTAGGTGTCAATAGGCGCATGGTTTGTTATAAGCCAGCTTGGTTTATTGTTAGTGCCGGACTGTAAGCTGTTTTTGTTTTCCAGAGAACAGACTTGCCGCTTATTGATTTGGTCTTGTTGTGAGGCCAATTGGCTTTCACGCAACTGGGTAAAGGGGGAGGCAGTAATCTACTTGACGGTTTCGCGTCTCCCTGTCCCGGTTGTAGTTAATTGTTTGACTTGCCGTGTGTTATTGTGAAAATAATCTTTTTGTTTTCCTTAACAATTTGGTAAAGCGTGTTTATGTATTAGACTATTTAATGAAATACATAAACAAAGTTTATTTAAGATCATTTTGATGCTCCTTTTTTCACTGGGTGGGTGCGTGCAGACAAATAGTTGAGGGGGTATTTTTATTCCGGGAGGGGCAAAAAAAACCGGAAGAACTGAAACCAATCAGTTTTCCGGTAGTTGCTGTAGGGGGAGGGATCGAACCTCCACGAGGTGGTTAGCTATAGCGCAAAGTTCAGTGGTCGACCCTGGTCGCCTATATATTGCTACATAGGCGGCTCTACACTACGTTTATCCCATTCTCCTCACCCCCGAGACAAGAGGGCATGTCTGCCAAAAATTTCATCACCCCACAGTATCGTCAACTATTTAGCGGTACTTGTTACCAATCATTGACTATACAATATTATAATAATTTGCCGATAACTTGGTAAATATTCAAATAAAATTATTAAAATATAGAAAATATTCAATAATATTGCTATTATTTTAGAATAAATATAAAAACAGACTATAAAATGAGCGCCAAATTAAATCTCGACAAACTCGATCTGCAAATCATCCAGGCCATGATGGAAGACGCAGAAATTTCTTATGCCGACCTGGGTAAGAAACTTTTTGTTTCCGGCGGCACCATCCACGTACGCATCAAAAAACTCGAAGAACAAAAAGTAGTGAAAGGTAAAAAATTATCAGTAGACCTCAAACTACTGGGCTATGATGTTATCGCCTTCATCGGTATCTACCTGGAGAAATCCTCCCTCTACGATTCCGTCGCCCGCGAATTGAGAAAAATACCCCAAATCGTGCGCCTCAATTATACCACCGGTAATTATAGCATGTTCGCTGAAATCGTTTGTAAAGATATCCTTCAGCTTCGCTATGTATTACACGATGAATTGCAAAAAATAAAAGGCATTGAAAGAACAGAAACTTTTATATCACTAGACGAGAGCTTCTCCCGTCACATCGAAGTCACCCACAACGCCTGATATTTCGTAACTTACCCTTTTACACTCAGCCATGCTTCACCTCAACCGCATCTTGCCGATATTACGTGATAACCGCAAATTCATCTTCCTTTTTACCATATCCATTGTGGCACTCACCGCTATCTTAGTCTATTATACCCCCCGCGAGTATAAATCCGTTATCACCCTCACCCCCGTCAATTCTGTGCTGGCAGATCCTGCCCTTCATAACCCCCAGTCGAAAGATAATCTATACTCCCTCTTTGGCTCCGGTGATGATATTGAACGGATGGAAGCCTCCGCTGAATGGAAAAATATCTATGCCGAACTCGTGCATGCATTTCAACTCGATACCGTTTTTCATACTACTACCACTTCGAAATTCACCGATTCCGCCGACCTTGCTGATGACTCCGCCAGAAGATACCATGAAGCAGAAGAAATTCTATTGAAGAAATTATTTGCCCGCACTACTGATAAAGGACAATTACAGTTGATTGCCTGGACAACTTCTCCGTATTTGTCTGAACAACTGGTGACCGCCTATGCCAGTAAAATCAATGCTCAGATTCGCGCCGCCTGGTTGAATTATTATGACCAGACCATCCATTCCTGGAGACAGACGCTGGATAGCTTAGAGGCAGCTTATATTCAATTAGATGCCCGCTCGCTTACCGAAAGAAACAACAACGGTACGCTGCGTGAAATGGAAAAAGAGTCTTTGAAAAGTCTGATACTAACCAACCGAACCAATATAGGTAACTGGGAGCAAGCCAAGGTAGCTTTGCCACCTTCCTTTTTTGTATTCGATCCCGCCCGTGCTGACCTGCTCGATTATCGTCCGAATGTATGTTGGGTTCTTCTCGGCAGTTTCTTTGCTGCCATCCTGTTTGGTAGTTTAGTGGTACTGATCGCCCAAAGGCATAAACTCTCCTGAGATGACAATGCCGGCAATCGTGAACAAACGGGTCACACCTTATTTATTTTTCTGCCTCCTGTTTGCCATCTGCTGGTCGGTTGCCATCTATAGCCACGATTATAAATGGATAGGTATTCCCTTCCTCGCACTGCTCATCCGGTTGATTCTTCCACTATTCTTCCAACCAACTATTCAACTATTTTGGCTGATCTGCATAGCGATTCCCTTTTCTACCGAACTGTCAATCACGCCAGCGCTGGGAATCGATTTTCCCGATGAACTATTGATGATGATCCTAACCATCAGCATAGGAATCTATCTAATACTTCGTCCAATATCCTTGCCCCCCATTTTATTCCATTCAAATCTGGTTACCATTTTGCTCCTGGGGTGGTTCTGGACTGCCATCACTTGTATGTATTCTTCTGAGCCACTCTTATCCATTAAATATCTATTGGCCAAAGTTTGGTTTATTGTTCCTTTTGTAGTGGCTCCCTTATTATTCATTCGCACTAAGAAACACTGGCAAATCTGGGCTGCCTGTCTACTGGTACCCATGGGGTTACTTGTTGTGCAGGTAGTAGTGCGGCATGGGATGTATGGATTTACTTTTTTCAGCATTCGCAAGGCCATGGCCCCCTTTTTTAGGAACCATGTTAATTATGCTGCTCTCTTAACATTGTTACTGCCTGTGGCAGTGCTTTGTTTTTACCTCACACCACGGAACACTGCCTGGAAAAAAATTCTTTTATCCGGCATCCTGCTCGGTATCGTCGCCTGGGTACTCGCTTTTTCCCGAGGCGCCTGGGTCGCATTGCCTGCGGGCGCAATAATGGTCTTTGTCGTACAAAAAAAATGGGTAGCCCCTCTGATAGTAATTGGTGTTGCGATTGCACTGGTCAGCACTGCCTGGCTGGTGACTGAAAAACGCTATATGCGATTTGCCCCCAATCACGACCAAACTTATTTTCATACTGAATTCCGTAAACATTGGCAGGCAACATTGGAGGGAAAAGATATCTCTGCAGCCGAAAGATGGCATCGCTGGGTTGCAGGCGTTCGTATGCTGGTGCAAGAACCTATTACAGGATTTGGACCGAATTCATTCTACCGACACTATCAACCGTATACACTCCGCAGGTTTCAAACCTGGGTGAGTAATAACCCGGAGCAGTCTACCGTTCACAATTATTTTTTATTGCTGGCCCTAGAACAGGGCGTGATCGGGTTACTCTTATTCATAGCACTAATCATCTGCATGTTCTTACAACTGCAACAGCTTTCTTTCAAATTGCAAAGCAGGTTTTATCGGGCCATTGCCTTTACAACCTCAGCCATTCTAACCATACTGATCGTATTAAACCTCGTTAGTGATCTGATTGAGACCGATAAGGTCGGATCAATCTTCTATTCCTGTCTGGGTAGTATACTGCTATTACAGCAAGCTTTAACATCTGAACAGACCGATTTAGCCTAATTTTTTTCTTTAGGCAGCAAACGATTTCATCTTCGTATCCTATTAATGGCAGAGCGGCTTATTTGTTTATCAAATTGATATCCAATGCTAAACAATACAAGCTCCCTTTTTTCTTCACCGATAAAAAACCCCTATTTAGGGATATTTAACAATATCCTTTAAACGAATCGATTTAATATGAATCAGAATTATAAATCCACACCTATGAAAAAAGCTTTTTCCTTCGCACTTGCCATTTTTGCCATGGTACCTTTACTGCTTTTCGCAGGATTTACCGGCACAGATGAGTTGTGATTTTATTTTTTACCCTGCGTAACAATAATTCGGTTCTTCCATTCATAGGAGCCGAATTTTCCTAACCAGCCAGCCATTACCATATACAATATATGGAAGGGCTGCAGCAGCGGAAAAAATACCAGCAGATAACTCCGCTGAAAAAATAGTGCTACGGGTAGCAGGAACAATAATTCTGCACCTGTTTTGATGGCCATCAATTTCAACCATGGATAGCTGATCTCCCCCATAAACAGCATCAAGGGCAAAGCAAGTAATAACAGAGCATTCATCAGCCACACCCAGCATAATACGCCAAAGATGACGGGTTCGTCATAACTGTCTGCCTTACTGGCCCAACGAATTCTTTGATGTAAAAATGCTTTCCAGGATGCCGGGGGCCAGGTTATTACAGCAGCGTCCCTGGAATATAGATAGCCAATTTGAGCCGGGTACGCCCGCTTTACCTTATGCATCAGCAACATGTCATCTCCGGTTGCAAGGTGTTCATTCCCGCTAAATCCGCCGACAGCATGAAAGACCTCTTTTTTGTAAGCCAGGTTAGCACCGTTGCACATGCTGTGAAATCCTGCACCCACAGAAGCAGCCGTGATACCCTGTAATGTCATAAAATCAAGTTGCTGAAATACAGATAGCAGGCTTCTGCCCGGGTAATAAGTTACCGGTGCAGCAATAAATACCGGTTCATATTGACCGATGTAGGCAGCTAACAGATGTAACCAATTCACAGGAACCACCGCATCGGCATCGGTGGTTACAATCCAGTTACCCTTACTTGCCTGTATCCCCGCTTCAATCGCCTGTTTTTTATAGGTAGTACCTTTTGTGCCGGCTGTATAATGCTGTAGTTGAATCAAACGAAGTGCTGTATGCTGCTGCTGCAGTTGCTTCACCTGCTCGGCCGTATCATCTTCCGAATGATCGTCAACCACGATCACCTCAAAAAGGTGCTGTGGATACTGATTGCCCAGTACCGACTGAACACAATTCGCGATACATGCCGACTCATTTCGTGCGGGTATGATAATGGTGAAAAAAGTGACAGGGGCTTCAGCAGCAGGGGAGGGGCGGAAAGGTCGTAAACGCAGGAAGAAGTAACTATATAGTACCATCAGCAGCACATAACCGCCCACGCTACTACTCGCTATCAAAATCCAACTGCTGCTCATCACAGCAAAGAAAAACAATATTTGCCAACCCCTGCTCTCGCATATCCCCCACCCAGCTGTTCCGGATTTCTTTTACCTAAAAATTAGTCTATTTTTTTTGGCTGTTTCGGGAAAACACATCAATTTTGAAATAGTTGCATAACTAACTATATGCCCAACAACCAATTTAAAAGAGGCGAATTATATAGTGTCATCAATGGTATGGCTTCTACAGCTGTGGCACGGCGTTTGCAGAAGAACTTCAGGCAAGCAGGACTCGACATTACCATAGAGCAGTGGAGCATCTTGTATCACCTGTGGAAGCAGGATTGCATGAGCCAGCAGGAATTATGCAACCGCACCTTTCGTGATAAACCGAGTATAACCCGTTTGATTGATAACCTGGAAAAGCAAAAACTGGTGAAACGAATGCCCTCCAAAACCGATCGCCGCATCAACCTGGTTTGTCTTACACCGGCTGCCATTGAGTTGCAAGATCTCACCATCATGATCGCGAACCAGACCATGGATGAAGCCCTAATCGGCATCAGCAGAGACGAAATCAATGTGGTGAAAAATGTATTTCAACGGGTATATGATAACCTGACCAATGGGGTAGCTAACTAACCTGAAGACCAATAATTAATTATAAACCAACCAACATGGAAACCACAGTTACTGCAAAAGCGCTCCACGGTGGAGAATGGCTGATAGCGGAAAGCGAACCCAGCGGAACATTTATTCGCGAAGACTTTAATGAAGAACAGAAGATGGTGCTGGAAATGTGCCATCAGTTTTTGAGTTCGGAAGTGCTACCCAATATTGACCGAATCGACCGCCTTGAACCCGGATTGATGCCATCCCTCGTACAAAAGGCAGGAGAACAGGGCTTGCTAAGCACCTCCCTTCCCGAGGAGTATGGTGGTCTTGCAAAAGATTTTATTACTTCCACACTGGTGAACGAAGGACTCGGTGGAGGATTTTCCTTTTCTGTAGCCATCGCCGCACACACAGGTATTGGTACCTTACCCATCTTGTATTTCGGAACACCTGCACAGAAAGAAAAATATATTCCCAAATTAGGTTCAGGTGAGTGGAAGGGTGCTTATGGTTTGACCGAGCCGAACAGCGGCAGCGATGCACTGGGGGCAAAAACTACCGCCCGATTAAGTGAAGACGGAAAGCATTATATACTCAATGGTCAAAAATGCTGGATTACCAACGGCGGCTTTGCCGATGTGTACACCATTTTTGCTAAAATCGATGGTGACAAATTCACCGGTTTCATAGTGGAGAGAGGCACGGAAGGATTTACCCAGGGACCGGAAGAACATAAGATGGGAATCAAAGGTTCTTCCACTGTTCAGTTGTATTTCCAGGATTGTAAAGTGCCCGTAGAGAATGTGTTGGGGGAAATTGGGAAAGGACACCAGATTGCATTTAATATTCTGAACATCGGCCGCTTGAAGCTTTGTGCAGCAGCCTTGGGGGGTGCCCGCGGTTCAGCCAAAACCAGTGCTGAATATGCGAAAACCAGAGAACAATTTAAGCTACCGATCGCTAAATTCGGTGCCATTCGCCATAAACTCGCTGAGATGGCCATTCGCATCTGGGTAGCCGATGCTGCCTTATACAGAACGGCCAACTGGGTTGAGCAGAAGGAGCGCGAATTGAGGGAGGCCGGCAAATCATTTGCTGAGTCACTCTTGGGCGCGGCCGAAGAATATGCCATCGAGTGCAGCATGCTGAAAGTATACGGTAGTGAAGTTCTCGACTATGTAGTCGATGAAGGTGTTCAGATTCACGGCGGAAACGGTTTTAGTGATGAATACCTGATCTCAAAAGCTTACCGCGATAGTCGCATCAACCGCATCTATGAAGGTACCAATGAGATCAATCGATTGTTGACGGTCGATATGGTGCTGAAAAGGGCCATGAAGGGTAAACTCGACCTGATGGGCCCGGCCATGGCGGTGCAGAAAGAGTTGATGAGTATTCCTGATTTTGGTGCACAAGACGATGGACCATTTGCAAAAGAGCTCAAGTATGTAGCCCAGTTTAAGAAGGCCATTCTGATGGTGGCAGGTGCCGCTGTTCAAAAGCTGATGATGCAGCTGGAAAAAGAACAAGAGGTACTGATGAATATAGCCGATATGGCCATTGAGACATTTAATGCCGAATCGGCCCTCTTAAGAACCATCAAACTGGCAGAGCTAAGGGGTTTGGATGCAGTATCCCTTGAGCGGGATGTGATGCAAACTTATATGTATGACGCTGCCGACCGCATCAATAAGGCAGGAAAAGATGCCTTGAACAGCTTCGCTACCGGTGACGAACTGAAGATGATGCACATTGGTTTAAAGCGATTTACAAAGGTAGAACCGGTAAATACCAAGGATGCCAGAAGGCGGATTTGCGATAAGGTATTGGCAGATTTGGATTATTTTTTTTAAAAAAAGGCGCCTGAAAATGTCTTTTTTTCAAAAAGTTCCTTATTATTGGTCCTTGTTTACGATTGCTTGCTAATTGAAAGCCCCACTTCCGTTAAGGTTGGTGGGGTTTTTTATTCTCCTGTTGCAACTGGTCAGCAGCCGCTTCCTGCTTTTCAGTTACTTTTACACAAACCACCGGCCATGTATAAAATTGTTCTCATCTGCCAGCATACAGCCTGGTTGAACCGGTGGAAGGAATTATTGCAGGAGATGCCAGGCTTTCTGATGGCGGGTAGTTTCTCCTCTCTCAAATCTGCACAGGCGTTTCTCGATTCGACTCATATTGATGTGCTGGTTTCAACAGAAAAAATACTGTCTGATCTAAAAAAAAATCAACTGCAATACCCAGTCTGGCTGGCGCTCACAGACGCCTCCCCGGCTGAACAAATTCGCCGTGAGTTGCCCCCTACTACTATTTTTGCTGATATTCCCTGGACAGCCGGTTTTGACCGGATGTTTGCAGTGATGAACCTGGTTCATCAGTATCTCGATCGCCGCCAGGAAGCAAGTACAGTGAGTCGAAATTTCATATTTGTAAAATCAGAGTATAAGCTAATAAAGCTTCTGCTGGCCGATATTTTATTCTTATCGGGCTTGCGCGACTATACGCAGATTTTTCTAAAGGGGAAGGTTTCGCCCCTAACTACCCTGCAAAATTTAAAGGACTTTGAGAGCCGGTTACCGCATCGACATTTTATTCGTGTTCACCGGTCTTATATGGTTGCCATTGACCAGGTAGAATCTATCAGCCGCAATGAAATCACCATTGGCACTCACACCATTCCGGTTGGACATGCCTATCGTTCAAAATTGGATGAGATGACAGGGAAAAATAGTTGACCCTGTTCTGCTCTTAGTAAGGAATTTTTAGGCTGTCTAGGTCACGCAAGTAGATGGTGGGCAATTTTTTGTTTTTCATCCGCTCGATAACCAGATTAGCCACGGTGGCGGCATCTTCCTCAGATCTAAACCCCTTTGTGCCTTGCACGGCAGGCATTTGTTCTTGGCGAATGAATAGGGTATCGTTCATTAAAACATCATACCCCCAGCCGAGGGGGGTATGATAAGTTTTATAAGTAAGTTGAATCCATTCACCTCTGTTTGGTTGGCTATTCCAGCGTGTATACAAGAAAATCACGACAGATACAGCAAAGAAGAGGTAAACCCAATTGGACTTAATCCACTGCGTTAAAGGTTTCGTCTGGTTTGAATTCGTCGATGTCATCGAAATAGAAGGAATTATTTTTACCGCAACTCACATAGCCCCTACCTTTTACTGTGAAGGCAACGGCACCTGTTCTTTCAGTACGCTCATAAGGATTTTTACGTGCCCACACGTCAGTTGCAAAATCGTATTCCCAGGTTTTTTTGATGAAAGCACCGCTTTCGCCCACCGTCAGGTAAGCTTTTGTTCCGATAACAAAGGCAACAGCATTGTGGCGCTGGATATCTGTGTAATCGTTGTCGAAAGCATCTGAACTGATATTAGTAATATCACGCAACTGGTTCCAGCTGGAAGGATTGGCAGGATCATACATCCAGAAATCAGTCAGGGTGTTACCATTGTTGATACCGGTTACCACATAAGCTTTGTTGTTATATACAAAAGCTACGGCAGCAGACCGTTTACTTCCACCAAGGCTAACGCGCTGGGTCCATGTGCCGTTGGCACCTGCTGCAGGGTCAAATTCCCAAAGGTCTTTCGTATGACCACCATCAAAACCTGTAGAGATGTATCCTTTGCCACTGATGCCAAAAGCAACGGCATCATAGCGGGAAGTTCCGGCAAAATCAGCGCGGCGGGTCCAGGTATTGGTGGAAGGATTATATTCCCAATTGTCTTTCAGACGATTTAAACCGTCGAAACCGGTAGCAATATAGCCGCGGGTACCTGCGGTGTAGCCAACAGCAGAGTTCCGAGCTACCCCGGGAAACTGTGCACGCTGCAACCAGAAGTTTTTTACTGGGTCGTAAGCCCAAAAATCATTGTAGCGGTTGCTACCGTCGAAACCGGTTCCGATGTAGGCGGTATCACCTACAGTGAAAGCAACGGCCTCTGTACGGGCATTTCCCTCAAAATCAGACTTCTTCACCCAATTTCCGCTGGTAGCCGTTGTCGGGGTATCAGTGTTTTTAGGAGTGCACGATATAACGATCAGAATAATGCCGATCGGTAACAGAAAAAAGTACTTAAAACGCTTCATGGATGAGATTTTGGCACAAATTATTTCCAGTAAAGGAGCATAAATCGTTAAAATGGATTTTCGCCCTTTTTTGGAAGGCGAAAGTATATATTTTGTCTGCAAAAGTTCTAACAAATTTCCTTTTTTCGATTACTTTAACATATTTGGTATGGTTACTTCGGTTAATTTTACATTTTTGCCGATAAAATAAACCGTATTGTAGTCTAAAAATGCCTGTTTATCCATACTAACAAATTTGTAACAGGGGTACTTTCTATTTTGTGCCGCTAATTTTCTTGAAGCATATTGAATTGTAGGTCAAACCAAACCAACTGATGTCGAAATCAATACCTTTTGTTCTCCTTTTGCTGATATCATCGTTTTGGCTTTCATGCAAAAAAGTTGACATCCGGTTCGGTGAGCAATTCCTCGATAATGGCTATACCCAAATCGTAAAGGTTGATACCTTTAATGCAGATTTAGCTACCATACGGGTTGACTCATTCCCCTCCTCTGCTACCGGTGTTTCACTCATCGGAAGTTATGAAGACCCTTATTTTGGCAGAATTACTTCCCAGTGTTACACTGAAATGATTCCTCCTTTTTTTCAGGGACCCTATACCAACTCCACCTTTGACTCTGTATGCCTGATCATGTTACCCAACCGGGTATTTTATGGTGATAGTACGCAACCGGTTCAAATCAATGTGCACAAAGTCACCCAGATCATCAATGGATACGAGGAAGATCCCATGCGCATCAGCAATACGCGGCAATTTCCTGTTGACCCCATTCCACTGGGCGGTGCAACTGTATTGGTGAATCCGCTTAGAAGAGATTCCATCAAAATCAGGCTCTCTGATACTTTCGGCAACGAATTGCTTGAGAAACTGAAGGACCCGAATGATAAAGACATGCGTACGCCCGATGCCTTCATCAAATATTTCAATGGTATACGTGTTTCAACCAATGGAAATGGTTCCTTTGCCTTTGGTTGCAAGGATAGCTTATTCATCCGTGTTTATTATAAGCAATCACAACTCTTCCTGGAATCCAAGAAGTATGACATCTCTATTGGCGCCAGGTTCCATCATTATAACCAAATCTCTGTCAACAGAACAGGTTCCGTATTACAAGATTTAAATAACCAGAGCGAAATTCACAGTTCGCAGACAGGGAACGCTGCCTATACTTCTTATGTAGGAGGGGCCATGGCACGGGTAAGATTCAATTCAATTCGTGATATACCCAAGCTGCCTAACTTCACCAAAATACTTCGTGCCACATTGATTGTACGACCATTACGGGGTTCTTATAGTCCGATGTTCGCTTTACCACCCTTGTTGCGTATGGCATCTACCAATGTGAACAATCAAATAGGATTTGATCTCTTTTTTATCAACAACGGAAACGCCATCACTCAATACGGAAATCTTACATTGGATTATCTGTATGGAGAAAATACCAACTACTTCTACGACGTAACAGATTATGTGACTACGCTCGTAAATGAACCCTCTTTCAGTAATCCCGGTATGTTGATGCTTCCCCCCAATGTATCTATGGAAACATCATTTAATCGGTTGGCAGCAGGAAATAAATTCAATAACAATGGTAGAACGGAGCTGATCATCGTCTACGCAGCTGTGAAATAAACATGAATAAGGTTATAAGCATATCGGTACTTTTTGCCTTCGTAGCATCTCTCGGGAGTATGCAGGCGACAGCACAAAATAATACCTCACCTTATTCCATGTTGGGTATTGGCGACCTCGAAAAGAGCAATTTTGATCGTACCTCCGGTATGGGCCATGCGGGCGTAGCGCTCTCCTCCAGCCGATTCATTTATCAAATGAACCCCGCTTCCTATGCGGCACTAGACCAGCACTTTTTATTCTTTGAAGCCGCTGCCCGATTTAAAAATGTTTCTTACACGGGCACACCGATTAGTCAAACTGGCAGCACTATTTCCAATGACCTCCAATTCAAAAAAGTGAATCTTGGAACCAAGGTCACTCCTCGCTGGGCGGTGGGCTTTGGATTGAATCCATATAGTACAGTCAGTTATTCTTTTTTGGGTGTGAAACCAATTCAGGGGACCAACCTCTTTGCAGATGCCTATTATTCCGGTACCGGTAATGTCAGCATCGCACACATCACCAACAGCTTTGTGGTTAATAAAAACCTGCTGGTAGGCTTACAGACATCTTATGTGTTCGGGCATATGGAAGAGTCTGAAACCCTGTCGGGGCAACTGTCAGATAGTTTGATCAATACAGTAAGAAATATAACTGTTGGTCAAGCCCGTTTTAAATTAGGCTTCCAATACAAGGCAAAATTGAATAAACTTTGGGATGTTGCAGCAGGAGGTACCTTCACACCCAAAACGGATTTATGGGCCAATACCAGCATTAAAGCCAGATCTGGAAATACTGTTCTTTTACAAAACGAATACTACCAATCTTCTTACTTCACCCTGCCGGCTACCTATCAGGCAGGGGTGGCAGCTACCTTCAAAAAGTCTTTCACGCTGGCGCTGGATTACCAGTATGAAGCCTGGCGGCAAACTAACTACAGCGGGGTGAGTTATATCCTTGATGACAGCCGTCGTTACTCCGGAGGATTTGAGTTTTCGAAGAAATCAAGTTATCTCGATCAGACCTTCGAAAAATACTTTCTTCAAACCGGTGTGTTCTATACCAATTCTTATCTGCGCATTAACGGCATTCAGTTAAATGATTATGGACTTACCCTGGGCGCGGGAGCAGAATTATCAAGAACCCCACTCAGCAGCCTTGCTATTCAGGGGGCCCTGGAACTCGGCATACGGGGCACCACCGAAAAAGGATTAATCCGCGAGAGCTATACCCAATTTACACTTTCCCTGTGTTACCGCGATTTTTGGTTGTCGCGTAAGCTGAAGCGATTCGATTAGACAGACCATCTACCCTTTGCTACTTGTTTGTTTGATCAGTCACCCTGATGGGTGATTCAAGATATTCCTTTATCTTAGAAGGATGATGCGTTACGCGATCTTGTTTTTTTTTCTTTTGCAGGCAATGCAATCCAATGCTCAGTCTGCTCTTCGTTTGGTAAGAACCACCGGTAAATTACCTACGCTCTATTATGGCTTGGGGGAAGATCGGTTGGGTGGAGCTACCATGGGCTATCTCGACTCAGGTGTGCTTTTAAAGGTAGTGGACTCGGCGAAGGAACTTTACAAAGTGCAGCTCGCTCAATTCAGATCGGCCTATATAGAAAAAAAATCGGTATGCACTGACTCTGTGACTATTCATGGTACCGCTTATTTAACCTCTTCTTTCAGCGCGAAAGGAGATTCTATAATGGATTATGTTGGTATAGCCATGGAGGAAAGACTGCCTTATCAAAGTAGCATGCAAATCGGTCCTTCTGCTATTGTCGTCGATATTTATGGCGTTCGCAGTAATACCAATTGGGTTACTCAATTAAGTTCGCTCAAGGAGGTGAAGCAGGTGTATTACCAGCAAACTGCTGATGATATTGTTCGGGTGACCATTGAGTTACAACACAAACAACACTGGGGCTATTCGATAGGATACAAAGGGAAATACCTGGTAATCAGCATCCGTCGTCAGCCCCCTAAACTAGATCTGCGTAAATTGACTGTTGCAATCGATGCCGGCCATGGAGGCAGTAATACCGGAACCAGTGGCATCACTTCTTTACAGGCAGAGAAGAACCTGACGTTGCTGTATGCCAAAGAATTACAGAAGTTATTGCAGAAAAAAGGGGTGAATAGCATCATCATGACGAGATCTACCGATACCACATTTGATAACAAAGACCGTATTCTTTTTCTTCAGCAGCAACGTCCCGATCTGTTGATTAGTCTGCATTTCAACTCCAGTGTTAACCGACAGGTACGCGGCGTAAGTACTTATTATAAGCACATTGGTTTCAGACCAATGACACAATATATTTTACAGCGCATGCTGGAATTGAACCTGCCTGAATTTGGAAACATCGGGCATTTCAATTTTGCACTCAATGCACCTACCGACTTCCCCAATTGTCTCGTAGAGATCGCTTTTCTAAGCAATGAAGAAGATGAGCGGCGCATTGTAAGTGCTGCCTTCAGGGCTGCTGTCGCCAAGAAAATTCATGCCGGTATTGTCGATTGGTTACATGCCCTAAAAATGTAAGGTCTCAGGGTTGAATATACCTTTCAAAAAATTCAAGGGTACGCAACATCTGATCCATTCGCTGCCGATTGTTACCGCTGCGAGTAATCTCATGTGATGCCCCGGGGTGGCGAACATATTCAACCGGTCTGCCCAGCACCTTTAGGCTTCTGTAAAACATTTCACTCTGAATCACACCGGTGCGCAAATCATTTTCTCCGTGGAAAATGATCAACGGGGTACGAATGTTTTCTACATAAGTAAGTGGCGACTCCCTGTCAAGTACTTTTTTTATTTCCTGCTGGAAGGGATAACCATTAAAATAATTGGGAACCAAACGCCAGGCATTTCCTTCCCCCATGAAAGTTGTCAGATCATATACCCCCCGCTGGGAACAAGCTGCCTTGAATCGCTGATCATGTCCGATGATCCAAGACACCAGGTAACCGGCATAGGAGCCACCGGTAACAGCCAGGCGATTGGTATCAATGTATCCTTCGCTGGCCGCTTTTTCAAGTGCTGTCAATACATCCCGGGCAGGTCCATTTCCCCAATTATTGATATTCGCACGCATAAATTTAGTGCCATATCCTCCCGATCCACGCGGATTGGCATAAACTACAACATACCCCCGCGAACAGTAATACTGAAACTCATGCCACATGGAACTTTCTCCCGGTCCCCACATAGCAGTAGGTCCGCCATGAATATTTAAGATGGCAGCATATTTTTTACCCGGTTCAAAACCGGCAGGCTTCATGATCCAGTATTCAATGGTCATGCCTTCCTCATTGATAAAAGTTCTTTTCTCTGGCATGCTTAGTTCACGGTTGTTCAGCCAATTACTGTTGAGGGAGGAGATAGTGCGTATGTCTTTTCCTTCCGTATCACAGCTCATGATTTCGAATGGACTGCTAACAGTGGTTTGAACGAATAAGAGTCGGTTATGCGCGAGATCAAAACTGCCAATGCCGGCATCGGCGGAAGTCAGTGCAGACATTTTTCTTGAAGCGATATCGGTTCGGTAGAGCGGTGCACCACCATTGCTCTGTGCAGTGAAGTAAAGATTTTTTTCATCGGCACTCCAGGTGAGCCCGCTTTTATTCCGGTCGAAAGGAAGGGAGATGGCATCCCGCAGATTGCCGTTGTATGGAATAACATACAGTTCAGGTACATCGACAGCAGCTGCCCTGCTTTTTTGAAAAGCAACCCATTTACCGGAAGGAGACAGACGAACGCTGTTGTAGGCCCAGCCTGGTTCTCCCAGCCACTTACGAAGTTGCAGACTACCAGAATCAGCTATGTATAGTGAGGATTCCAATATCCTGTCGGGATGCGCCTCTGAATACATATTGCCGGTAACAATCAATTGCTTTCCATCCGGTGTAAAAGCACCGGCAGAAAATCTTCCGAATCCATTGGTTACGGGTCTGGCAACAGCTCCCGGTGTGGCTTCGGTGATGAAGAGGTGAGAGAAACTCATCTCCCCGCTGATACTGGTCTCTTCCTGAAAGTTCAGGTGGTTGATTACTTTGGCTTTTTTATCTTTTACATTGTTCTGCAACCAGGCTTGCACGGCTGCTTTATCCCCATCCGGATCGGGTAGAATACCGTTGGGCAGGAAAAAATTTTCATTCGAAACACCGGGTTTTTCCAACTGGAAAGTTGGGACTTTTTTGCCGGGATTCAGTTGATCGTCTGCATAAAGTTCCTGCAGCGACATTTGAGAGGTGAAAAGCAACTGATTCCCCTGAGGATGCCATACCGGATTAGTTGCGCCATAACGTGATTTGGTTAACTGTATGGCTTCGCCTCCATCCAGCCGTAGTAAAAAAAGCTGTGGTTTGCCATCAACTGTTCTTACAAAAGCCAACTGTTTTCCATCCCGGCTCCAGGCGGGCTGTGCAGCGCCCTCTTTGCCGGTTAATATGCGTGGGTTTCCGGGTTGGTTCAATGACACCAAAACCAACCGGTTGAGGTAGTTGTATTCATCTTTTTTCTCCCGGTCGGGCTCAATACTATTCAGTACATAAACAGCCATTTCCCCACCCGGACGGATGGCCACCTGTGTCACCTGCTGGATATTCAGCAGGTCGGTGACTTTTATTTTCTGCCTGACCGGCTGAGCATGGGTTGGATGGGTGGGAGAGAAGACAGTTAAACAGGTAATCACCAGGAGGGACTGCATCAAAAAAGTACGAAGCATAGGAGGCTGTTTTATACTGGGAAGTTAATCACATTTATGTCTTCAGGCCGACATTTTGTACTTTTAAAAAAAAATATAGATATGGGAAAGATGGCAGAAGAGTTTAATGCGTATCGGGAGAAAATGAATGAGGTGATTCTCAGTAAGGACAACCTCGTATTGAAACGTTTTTGGAACCTGGATGGACACACGTATGAGTCCGGCGCCCTCGATGCGAAAACGAAAGAGCTACTCGGACTTGTGGCCAGTATGGTACTTCGTTGCGACGACTGCATCCGTTATCACCTGGGCAAAAGCAGGGAACAGGGAGTGAGTACGGAAGAGCTCTATGAGGTTTTTGCAGTCGCCAATATTGTCGGGGGCAGCATTGTGATTCCCCATACCCGCCGGGCGGCGGAGTACTGGGAAGAATTACTGGCAGATGCTCCGGCAGGTAAATAATTTATACGTACATTTGATATCATCATTATTTCTATTTTAATACTTTGATTTATGGCGGAAGTAGCAGCCCCGGTTAGTCCGGCCCTCACATCGAAAGACTTTGTTACCGACCAGGAAGTACGGTGGTGTCCGGGTTGTGGAGACTATTCCATTTTGGCTCAGGTACAAAAGGTAATGCCCACCATTGGAGTAGCCCGTGAAAATATTGTAATGATCAGTGGTATTGGTTGCAGCAGCAGATTCCCCTATTATATGAATACATATGGGATGCATTCCATTCACGGCAGGGCGACAGCCGTAGCCAGTGGACTCAAAGCCGCGCGTCCTGAACTCAGTGTGTGGATCATTACCGGTGACGGCGATGGATTAAGTATTGGTGGTAATCATACGATACACCTGCTGCGAAGAAATTTTGATGTCAATGTATTGCTTTTCAATAATCAGATTTATGGGTTAACCAAGGGGCAATATTCACCTACCTCTGAAGAGAATAAAGTGACTAAGAGTACACCTGTTGGAAGTATTGACCATCCCTTCAATCCCATGGCGCTGGTATTGGGAGCTGATGCCAGTTTTGTTGGCCGCAGTATGGACAGAGATCCGAAGCACCTGCAATATATGCTTACACGAGCCAATCAGCACAAGGGCTCTTCTTTCCTGGAGATCTATCAGAATTGCAACATATTCAATGATGGGGCTTTTGAGGTATTTACTGAAAAAGGTACCAAGGCGGAAGAGACGCTGTTTATGGAACAGGGGAAGCCCCTGGTTTTTGGAGCCAATCAGCAAAAGGGTATTCGTCTCGACGGCTTAAAGCCGGTGGTGGTGGAACTTGGCGCCGACTACTCAGCGGATGATTGCTGGATTCATGATGAAAAAGATTTCTTCAAGGCACAAATATTAACCCGTCTGTTTGATCAGCCGATGAGCGCAGGGGGTCATTTCCCGCGTCCTTTTGGTGTGTTTTTCCAGACCGATCGTCCATGTTATGAGGATGTGATGGCAGCCCAAATTGAAGATTTCATTGCCAGCAAGGGAAAAGGTGATTTAGACAAGTTACTGCGTGGCAGGGAAGTATGGGAAATCGCAGGCTGATGCCGGCAACTTTATAGTTCCACAATACCTTGCCGAATGGCAAAAGTCACCAGTCCGATTCTCGAAGCCACTTTGATTTTTTTTAGTAGCGTATCTCGGTACCCGTCGATGGTGCGTGGGCTTACGAACATGGCTGCAGCTATTTCTTTATAACTCATATCTGAACACAGCCATTGAAGAAAAGCGCGTTCTCTGTCGGAAAGCATGGCTGCCAATATAGCTTCCGTCTCTTGTTTGCCGGGCTTTCTTTTCTTTTCCTGTAAATAATGTATGCAAGCCGACGATTGTAGGTAATAGCCTTTCATTGTTATTTGGTCAAGTGCTTTCTTCAGTTCTTCCGGCTCGGCATCTTTTTGTAGAAATCCATGAATACCCATATGCAGTAGTTTTTCCAGACAGCCCTCTTCTCCCAGCATACTTACGACCAACATTTTAATGTGCGGATAATGTTGTTGTAGCCAGTGTATGGTTTCAAAGCCGTTCATTACGGGCATTTTGATATCCAGTATCACAAGCTGTGGGGGTGGCTTTTTCTGAATTATTTCTATCAACTCTGTTCCATTCCCTGCCTGCATTGTTACCTCATAGTGGCTCCAGTGGCTGATACAGGTGGCGAGGGCTTTTCGGAACAGGATATGATCATCGACAAGTGCCAGTTGCATGTGCGGAGGTTATTTTTTGCAAATTCGGCTGTAGGTGGGAGAATTTATCAGGGTTTTATACTTGAGTTTTAGGGTACGAAAAATGTCCGATTTTCAGGTATAAACAACCTATGCAGAGCGGTTGGCTGCCATTAGTTTTGTCATGTATCTGGCAGAGATGAGCGGCTGCTGGGTGCGCAGTAGTAAATGGGATAACATCAACGGCGGCACAAGGCCGCCGTTGCATTTTCCTTCAGAGAATGTGGCGGGGTCTTGTTACTTTTATGTATGCTGCTAACCATCCATCCTGAAAATCCGAATCCTCGACTTATTAAACAGGTCGTCGAATGTTTGGCATCAGGCGGCATAATCATTTATCCTACCGATACGATTTACGGATTGGGGTGTGATATTTTTCAGCCCAAAGCGATAGAACGTATTGCCCGTATTAAACAAGTGGATCCTCAGAAGGCACAGTTGAGTTTTATCTGCAGCAGCCTGAGTGATTTGAGCCAATATACCAAGAGTATTTCAACACCGCTTTATCGCACCCTGAAAAATTATTTGCCCGGACCTTATACATTTATTCTGCCGGCCAGTAAGCTGGTCCCCAAATTATTACACAGCAAAAAAAACACCATTGGACTGCGGATCCCCGATCATCCAGTTGCCATGGCGATTGTAGAAGCATTGGGCCATCCCCTTTTATCTGCATCGCTGCCGGGAGAAGAACCGGAAGAGATTGCGCAGCCGGAAGAAATTTACCAGCGCTTTCATAAGCTGGTTGATCTGGTAATAGATGCCGGTCCGGGAGGAATTATTCCCTCTACCATACTTGATTGTACCGGTTCTACCTGTGAGGTAATACGGCAGGGTGCCGGTAGTTGGGAGGAATAAGTTTTACTCCCAAAGCGGTAATTGGCGGGGTTGAATGTTAAAACTTTTTCGGTGGCAATCACAGAGTCCGAATTGTTCAATAGCCTGGCGGTGTGCAGCCGTACCGTATCCCTTGTTTTGGTGAAATCCGTAAACGGGGAATTGCTTTCCCAGCTCCTTCATATCATCATCCCGAAAAGTTTTAGCGAGAATACTGGCAGCAGCTATATTCGCGAATCGACTATCCCCCTTAACCATACAAATATGGGGGATAGATGGAAAGCGCGAAAATCGATTACCATCAATCAATAAAAGCTCCGGTGTTACCCGCAATTGGCGGATAGCCGTATGCATCGCCAGATAAGTAGCCTGCAGAATATTCAGCTGATCAATTTCAGCCACCCCCACCTGACCCACGCCCCAGGCTATCGCTTCCTTGCAGATGATCTCACGCAACAAATACCGGTCTGCTTCTTTCACCTGCTTACTGTCATTCAGCAGTGGATGAAAAAAATCGGTTGGAAGAATAACAGCAGCTGCTACGACTGGTCCGGCAAAACAACCCCTGCCGGCTTCATCTACACCCGCTTCTGTTAAAGTTGACTGGTGTTGAACAGGTAACATGTCATAAAAGTGCCAATTAGTTTTCACTTTCACAAATTTCTTGCAGGCGCTTCGGCACTCTGTAGTAATTTTGACGGCTCAAACGTACTAACTATGACACCAACAGACCGCTCGGATCGTTATGTGATACTTTGGCTACGCATCGGAGTGGTGATGACGATCATTCAAATTGCACTGGGTGGCATCACCCGCCTCACCGGCAGCGGTTTGTCGATTACTGAATGGGATGTTATCACCGGTGTTTTACCTCCCATGAACCAGCAACAATGGATGGCTGCCTTTGATGCCTATAAACAAACCCCCCAATATCAACTGCTCAACTACCAGTTTGCCCTGACCGATTTTCAGTTCATCTTTTTTTGGGAATGGTTTCATCGCCTCTGGGCCCGTTTGATCGGGTTGGTATTTGCTTTGGGATTTGTCTGGCTGTTGGTTGGTAAACATTTTAAGAAGAATATGGTTACTCCGCTCGTGATACTTTTTTTACTGGGCGCACTTCAGGGTGCCGTTGGTTGGATTATGGTAAAAAGTGGACTCACCGGTGATGCCGTATATGTGAAGCCTACCCGACTGGCCATGCATTTTGTATTGGCACTGGGATTGCTTTGTTATACCTGGTGGTTCACTCTGCAGTTGCAATATGGCACAAACGGACGAACAAAAAATACCAGCTTTCATCGCTGGACACTTTTATTACTCGGAGTGATGTTGCTACAACTGGCATTCGGAGCACTGATGGCTGGTCACAAAGCAGCAACAGCCGCATCTACCTGGCCCACGATTAATGGTGCCTGGTGGCCCTTTGACCAACTTACATGGCAATGGCGTGACTTAATTGAAAATACCATCGTAATACATTTCGTGCATCGATTTCTGGCCTATTTTTTGCTTGTTGCCATAGGAATGTTCACGTATCGTCTTTGGCAATCGCGGCCTTCAGGTGTATTGGCCAGGGTGCAGTTTCAGCCGGCAATCATGGTATTGTTGCAGGTGGTTTTAGGAATCAGTTCTCTGTTGACCAGCCGATACATCGTGCCGGGAAAATGGGGTGCTTTCGAATGGGCTGCACAACTCCACCAGTTGACAGGAATGGTTTTGCTGTTGGTTATGGTCAGATTCTTATACCTGATCAGACCTGAACAAAATTGATCAGGACTATACTGACATTCAAAACAATCTCGGATGTCTGTTAAAAAAATATTTTCACTCATCTGGTATGCCTTACCGGTTCAGTTATTTCTGCTGCACTTCCGCAAGCACCAGGAATTGCTATTGCTTTGGTATATTCTGTTTGGTACAGTTACCGGTCATTTCATGAGCAACTTTGGTGCAAGTGCACTTTTCCTCACACCGGAATATTTCGGGTCGACTAATTTCATAAGCACAGCCATCGTAGGTTTTGCGCTGGGCATCTTTTTGATGAGCTGGAATATTGCCACTTTCATTCTTCATGCCCGCAGTGTTCGCTTCCTCGTAACAACTGCCCAACCCTTCTTAAAGTATTGTATCAACAATGCCATCCTGCCCCTGCTGTTTCTGGGCATCTATGCATATAATATGGGAACTTATGCCAGTAACAGCGATTTGCTATCTACTTTTTCTGTTACTGGAATGCTGGCGGGATTACTGGCAGGTTGTAGTTTGTCTATCGCAGTTTCATTTGCTTATTTTTTCAGTGCAGATAAGACAATTTATAAAAATCTGTCGAGCGTCATACGACAAACGACGCTGCAATTTGGTCAAAAGCCCTCCAATGAATTGCTTCACTTGGAAAAACCACAAATTCCGGTTAAATGGTTTCTCAGCGCCCGTCTGCACTGGCGTAAGCCACGGGATGTTAGGCATTATCCTGCCAGCTTCATCGAAGCAGTTTTTCAGCGTCACCATTTTTCCGCTGTGATTGCCATCGTCATCGCCTTTATTTTTCTGGTGGTGGTCGGATACAGTTCCGATACCCGACTCTTCCAGCTGCCTGCAGCTGCCAGCATCATCCTACTGCTCTCTTTGTTGATTGCATTTGCGGCTGCCCTGAGTATATTTTTAAAGACATGGACACTGCCGATACTGGTTGTTTTTCTTTTTCTTGTGCAGTGGCTCTATCAACAGGATGTGCTGGATGTTCGTAATAAAGTGTACGGACTAGATTATACAGCGAAAGCAACCTGGCCAGACTATTCCCGCACCTCTCTTCTTAGAATGGCTGATCCGGATTCGATACAAAAAGATAAACAGGTATATCTCCGTCGGCTCGAAAATTGGAAAAAGAGACAAGGGCAAGACAAACCACTTCTGTTTATTGTTAATACCAGCGGCGGTGGCTCCCGCAGTGCAACTTTTACGTTTCATGTTTTACAAAAGCTCGATAGTCTTACCGCTGGTCAATTCATGCGCCAGACCTTTCTGTTCACAGGTGCTTCAGGGGGTATGTTGGGAGCAGCTTATTTCAGGGAATTGTATCGTCAACAGCAGCAAAAGAAAATCGCTGACATAAAAGACCCTGTCTATACGGAACGAATAGCAAAAGACTTACTCAATCCACTTTTCTCTTCTTTTGTAACGCGTGATTTAATAGGTCCGGCACAACATTTTACCTACGCAGGCAAACGCTATCCCAAAGATCGCGGATATGCTTTCGAGCGAAAACTTGCTGATAATACCCTTGGTGCATTAGATCAGCCCCTTCAATCTTATGCAGCCGATGAAGATGCAGCCGCCCTGCCAACTATGTGGATGCATTCCGTGATCTCCAGTGACGGCAGAAAATTACTCATCAGCAACGATCGTCTTCGTTTCCTGCTTCGTTATGCGCAAGATACTATCCCATCTATTACACCTACTGAACCTGATGCAGTCGATTTCCAAAGTTTATTGGCTGCACAAGGCGCAGGTAACATCAATTTATTGACAGCATTGCGCATGAATGCGAGTTTCCCTTATGTTTTACCAAATGTTTGGTTACCCACCCGACCTGTGATTGATGTAATGGACGCAGGACTCAGAGATAATTTCGGTCAAGAGTCGGCACTGCGTTTTATTCATACATTTAAAGACTGGCTCCGTGACAATACTTCCGGTGTTGTGTTGATTCAAATCAGGGACAGAAGTTTGAATGATTGGGATAGTTTATCCGATAAGGGTAATCTGGGAAATGTATTTTTAGATCCCTTATTTGTACTTAGTAAAAACTGGTATCGAATGCAGGATTTTGCGCAGCAATCATCCCTACACTTTATGGCAGATGCCTATGGTAAAGGCCTTCGCCGCATTACATTTCAGTATCTGCCACAGCGAAAAGAATTACCTGCCAGCCTTAGTTTCCACCTCACGGCTGCTGAAAAAAGAGACCTGGCAATTGCTGCGGGAAGTGAAATTAATCGACAGCAAATGCAGTTATTGCAAACCTGGCTTAATCAGCAGTAGCCAGAATGGAAGCTGCTATGCAGCAGAATGAATCAGTTCAAAACAACCAGGTAAAATTTGTATAGTAAAGGTTGCAGCTGTTTCTGCCGGCTCTCCATCAATGTGTAAGGGCGCCAGTTTAGGATTATTGATGACCAGTGCAGGGGTTTGAAAATACAGAATATTGTTGTTGGATAAATTCTCTACCAACTCCTGTAATCGATTGTTCCCCCTGATTTGTTTTAATATGGCAAAGGGAAGTTTGGCCTTGTGCATCTTTTGAACGATCACGATATCGAGTAGTCCATCATTTATTTTCGCTTGCGGCGCAATGGTCACCTGATTACCAAACTGATTGCTGTTGGCGATGCTGATGAAGAAGGCATCTGTAAAAAAAGAAAACTGGTCAATCACTACTTCAAATAAATAGGGTTGTGCTTTGAAATACTGAAGTAAGCTTTGTTGGGTATAAGAAATGAGTCCTCTGCTGTTGGCTGTGGCAAACTCATGCGCCACCCTTGCATCCAGTCCGAGTCCGCTCAGCAGACAGGAGAAGCGTTGATTAATGAGGAATGCATCTACGCGTGAGGAAGTGCCATCAAAAATGAGTGAGAGGGCTTCGGGTGGTTTCAGCGAAATGCCTGCCGCAAGTGCAAGTCCGTTACCGGAGCCTACCGGAATGATACCAAATCGTACAGGCAGATGACGCAAGGCTTGTACCACTTGATTTACCGTGCCATCCCCGCCTACTGCAATTACATCTGTGTATCCTCGGGTGGTAATTAAATCAATTATATCTTCATAATTGGCTGTAGGGTTTGTAGGCAGAATGCGATATTCCAATCCGCGGGAGGCAGTTTCCCTTTCGATCATTTTTCTGAGCTTCTCCTTCTTGCGGGTACCGGCGATGGGATTGATCAGGTAAATCAGTTTCCTTTCATCCATCCGAATTTTTTTTCAATGAAAATAAACAACCATTTTATTACCAGCGGATGAGGGCGCTGCCCCAGGTGAAGCCACTACCAAAAGCAGCCAGACATACCAGTTCACCTTTTTTGATCATACCTTTTTCCCAGGCTTCGCAGAGGGCAATTGGAACAGAAGCGGCTGTTGTATTGCCATACTGTTGAATATTGTTATACACCTGGTCATCCCGCAGCTGTAATTTTTGTTGTACAAACTGACTGATACGCAGGTTAGCCTGATGGGGGATGAGTAAATGTATGTCGGCAGGGGTAAGGTTATTTTTATTGAGTGCCTCCATGATTACTTCCGGAAATTTCACCACTGCCTTTTTAAATACGGATTGTCCATCCATGTATGGAAAATTCTGAGCCTCATCAATCATGCGGTGACTCATAAACATATTTCCAATCTCTGCTTCATCGAAGCTGGCATAGTTTTTATCGGCCCAGTGATTGGCATGCGTACCGGGATTATACATTGCCAGCATTTCCGCCGCTGCCCCGTCGCTGTGCAAGTGTGTGCTTAAAATGCCGGTACCTTCTTCTGCAGCAGGCTGCAACACAACAGCGCCCGCCCCGTCACCAAAAATTACCGAAATATTTCTGCCACGTGTGGTGAAGTCGAGACCAAAAGAATGTTTCTCGCTGCCCACTACCAGTATATTCTTATACATGCCACTCCGGATGAACTGATCGCCGACACTGAGCGCATACAAAAAGCCACTGCACTGGTTTCTTACGTCCAGCGCACCGACTTCTCGCATATTCATCGCACGCTGCAGCAATACGCCGCAGCCCGGAAAATAATAATCAGGTGATAAGGTGGCGAAGATGATGAAGTCGATTTCTGCTGCTGTCGTGCCGGCACGTTCTATGGCTTGCTGAGCTGCCAGCACACCCATGGTTGTTGTTGTCTCTTCAGTGCGGTGGGCATAACGGCGTTCCCGAATACCGGTACGTTCCTGTATCCACTCATCTGAAGTATCCATATACTGGGTCAAATCGTGGTTGGTTACCACTTGCTGCGGAATATATTTTCCTACGCCGGCTATCTTCGATTGAGGCATGGGCAATCGTTTTGGCGAAGATAGAAAAGATTGTGCAATGACCGCAATCCGCTTATCTCTCTTATTGACCGCTAACCAATTGCAATTTCATCACCTCCTGTAAAAAACGCCGGGTCTCTTTTTCAACGCCGGCTGCATCCTTTGACAAGATAGGAGAAGCGAGCACATGATTGCCTGTATTTGGCATGGCAACTGATTGCTTTAAGCTATCAGCTGTACCCAATTGTTGCATCATTTCCTGGATGGCTTTCACTTTAACAACCTTATCCTGATTACTTTCATCCTTATAATAATACAAACTCAATACAGGTTGTTTTACGCGCTGAAAAGTTTCCTTATTCATGGTTGTCTCAAGTAGCTCCTGTAATTGTACAGTGGCTTCGAGCCGATAAGTATAATTCCAATAACGCTTATACAAACTATCTGTGTGGCCTGCCGTATTCAACTTGGATTGTTTTACCAAACGTGCGATATGCAAGCCCCAGGGATTATTTAACAGCCAGGCATTTGGATCGTTGATGGCGATGTTGGGAGAGTATAGGATGATACCGGCTATCTCCGGATAAGCGGCAGCCAGTTGTAGGGCCACAGTACCACCGGTAGACGTTCCTACCAGGATAACTTTTTTACCCAATTTTTTTCCAATGGCCACTGCTTCTTTTGCTGTTTTCCATAAACCTTCTGCTGTGTAATTCACCAGTGCGTCTGTTGTATCAATACCGTGCTGGTCAAGTCGTGCCAGATAGAGGTTGCATCCAAAGGCACGGGCGAGGTTACGATGCACCGGATTTCCTTCTTCCTGGCTGGCACTAAAACCATGTAAGTAAACAATCGCGTAGTCAGTTACATGTTTCAATGAGTCATTGAACCAAACAATTCTGGCTTCATTATCCGGTTTTATCCGGTGCTGTTGTTCCTGTGCAGTTACATAAGCTTCCAGCTCCTGCGCCGACGATCCTGTCACAGGCAACTCATTCGTGTAAACGGGGTCTGAAGGATTCGGACCAACAAAATAAATCAAGGCGATGCCGGCCAAGGGCAACAACCACCGAAAAATCCGACGCATAATTTTTTTATAAATCTAACCAATTTATTTTACAGGGCTTTCTCTATGCTGCAATAAAATCTGCTAAATTCGGTTTCAAATTTTTTCTTATGCCTGCAAGACCAAGATTCCTGGCACTCGATGTATTCAGAGGACTCACCATCTGCTTTATGATTATTGTTAATCATCCGGGAGATGAAGGAGCTACTTTTCCCTGGTTACTGCATGCTGAGTGGCATGGTTTTACACCCACCGATCTTGTTTTTCCCTCTTTCCTTTTTGCGGTGGGTAATGCCATGAGTTTTGTGATGCCCGGTTGGGAACTGAAATCCAATCAACAGGTGATTACGCTTATATCCAAGCGGGCAGCCGTGATCTTTCTGCTGGGCTTCCTCATGTATTGGTTCCCTTTTATGACAGTTGAAAATGGCCACCTGGCTGTTTCTTCCTTTGATCATACCCGCATTCTCGGCGTTTTACAAAGAATAGCGCTTTGTTATTGGGCCGCTGCCATGATGATCTATTTCTTAACTACCCGATCGGTATTTTTCATCTGTACATTTTTATTGCTGTTTTACTGGGCAGCACTCTATTGGTTTGGCAATCCCGCCGACCCACTAAGTATGACCGGAAATGCGGGCTATTATTTAGATAAGTGGCTCATGGGGGAAGCACATATGTACCAGGGGGAAGGGGTAGCTTTTGATCCGGAAGGATGGTTGAGCACGTTGCCTTCCATCGTGAATGTAGTAATTGGATACTATGCCGGCGCCTATCTGCAAAAGCAGGGGCGCAATTACCAGGCCATTACCCACTTGCTGCTGGCTGGTGCACTGCTACTCTTTATTACCTATTGCTGGAGCAGCTGGCTCCCCATCAATAAAAAATTATGGACAGCCCCATTTGTTACATTAACTACCGGACTCGACCTCTTCCTGATTGCGCTATTGGTTTATCGTATCGACATCAGAACTGAACATGCCGGAAATTGGTTCTTTGAAGTAGCAGGGAAGAATCCCCTGGCCATTTATCTGTTTAGCGATCTGTTTGCTACCACCCTCAGCATCATTCCTGCACGGGCCGGGTTATCCGTTTATGAGTGGGTTTATATAAATCTTTTCAGTTTCCTAGGACCCTATTACGGGTCACTGGCATTTGCCATTACCTTCATGTTGATTTGTTGGAGCCTGGGATACTGGATGGATAGGAAAAAAATCTACCTCCGGGTCTGACCCTCCAACTGCTCTCTTTTTAGGCAATTCACACAAAATTAATATACTGATAATCAGTGTATTATACAAATAATATTGTCCCCCGCCCAGAAAGTTGTACCTTTGCGCCCTCAAAACCGAAGCATGGAAATCAGGAACATAGCCATTATTGCCCACGTTGACCACGGTAAAACTACCTTGGTTGATAGGATATTACAAACGACGAAAGTGTTTCGGGACAACCAAGACACCGGGGAGCTCATTATGGACTCTAATGACCTGGAGCGCGAGCGTGGAATTACGATCTTCAGTAAGAATGCCGCCGTTACTTACAATGGATATAAAATCAATGTAATTGACACCCCCGGGCACAGTGATTTTGGCGGTGAAGTAGAACGCGTACTGAAAATGGCGGATGGGGTTATTCTGCTGGTCGATGCATTTGAGGGACCTATGCCACAGACCCGTTTCGTTTTACAAAAAGCGCTGCAGCTCAATCTGCACCCGTTAGTAGTAATTAATAAAGTGGACAAACCCAACTGTCGTCCTGATGAAGTGCATGATGCAGTTTTCGAATTGTTCTTCAACCTGGATGCTACGGAAGAGCAGCTCAACTTCCCTACTTTCTATGGTAGTGGAAAGCATGGCTGGTTCAACACCTCATTAACGCCCACTGATAATATTATTCCCTTGATGGATGGGATCATCCAACATGTGCCGGCACCTCAGGCCAAAGAAGGTCCATTGCAACTGCAGATCACTTCGCTTGATTACTCCTCTTTTCTCGGACGAATTGCCATTGGTAAGGTAACCCGCGGATCTATTAAAGAATCACAAAGCATAGCATTGGTGCAGCCCGACGGCACTTTCAAGAAATCGAAAGTAAAAGAGTTGTATGTATTCGAGGGCATGGGTAAGCGGAAGGTAACGGAAGTAATGGCCGGCGACCTTTGTGCTGTAGTAGGCCTGGAAAATTTCAACATTGGTGATACCATCGCGGATGTTGATAATCCGGAAGCGCTTCCCGTTATCAGCGTGGATGAGCCGACGATGAGTATGACTTTCAGCATCAACAATTCGCCCTTCTTTGGTAAAGATGGAAAGTTTGTTACTTCCCGTCACTTGCGTGACCGCTTGATGAAGGAAACGGAAAAAAACCTCGCTTTGCGCGTAGAAGATACAGAGAGTGCCGATAGCTTTATGGTATTTGGACGCGGTATTCTGCACCTGGGTATTCTCGTTGAGACCATGCGTCGTGAGGGATATGAACTCACGGTAGGTAACCCTCAGGTACTCGTGAAACATATTGATGGTAAGAAGCACGAACCCTTTGAAAATCTGGTAGTAGATGTGCCCACTGAATTCAGCGGAAAAGTAATCGACCTGGTTACCCAGCGCAAGGGAGAACTGCAGGTAATGGAAACCAAGGGCGAAATGCAGCACCTTGAGTTTGAGATTCCTTCCAGGGGATTGATCGGACTTCGCTCACAGATGTTGACCAATACGGCTGGTGAGGCAGTGATGGCGCACCGCCTGATCGGTTATAAGCCTTGGAAAGGACCGATTCCCGGCAGAAACAATGGTGTATTGATTGCAAAGTTTCAGGGAACAACCACCGCCTACTCTATTGATAAGTTACAAGATCGCGGCAGCTTCTATGTTGAACCGGGTGAAGAAGTATACGTAGGTCAGATCATTGCAGAACATATTAAACCGGGCGATCTGAATGTGAATGCTGTGGAAATGAAAAAATTGACCAACCACCGCGCCAGCGGTAGTGATGATGCGGTGAGAATAACACCAAAGCTGCAATTTTCACTCGAGGAGTGTATGGAATATATTCAGCAGGATGAGTGCATTGAAGTAACACCCCGCGTGATTCGTATGCGCAAAGTGGTACTCAATGAAGAAGAGCGCAAGAAGACCGCTCGTCAGATGCAGA
>Ga0208853_1000034_pt1 | contig 36660 bp, 54 predicted proteins | sample LakMenEpi03Oct11_FD_150667 | JGI IMG/M metagenome (GOLD analysis project Ga0208853, IMG submission 150667) | Freshwater microbial communities from Lake Mendota, WI - 03OCT2011 deep hole epilimnion (SPAdes) | ecosystem: Environmental > Aquatic > Freshwater > Lake > Epilimnion/Euphotic zone ... | reverse complement strand
TTTTTCATAGCACTCTTTTCGTGTCATAAATCGCGTTAGCATTATTGATTTTCCAGTTCTTTTTTCAGTTTTAGAATCAAAGGTTTTGCTGCATCTGGTAAAGGTTTTCCGGTCATGGATTTAAGAATTGCTCCCCTAAGTAAATAAATCAGGGTGTAGATTTCGTATTGCATGGGTTTAGTCCAAGATTGAGTAGACGTTTTTTTCTTCGGGTTGTTTTTTGCGTTTCCGTTTCATAAAGAAGTGGATGGAATCGGCAAGGGAGGCTAGGGCAATGCAAAGGCACAGGCTGGCTAGACCAACGCCCACAGGGGCTAGGATCACGGGCAAAGGCAGGGATGTGCCGTCGTCATTTTTAAGCAAGAACAAAAAGCCTGAGCATAGCAGCAAAGACAAAAGGATAAAAAACAGATCAAGGATGATGTAAAAGGATGGGCTTTTCATAGTGATTCCTTTAATCGGTTAAGAGTGCGGTTACAGAAAAACCTGAGAGCATGGCACAGGATCGGAAACGGCAAAACTTTGATAATTTTTTCTGCGTCTTCGGTCATGCCGGCAAGATAATACAATGCCAAGATGGGCAAAAGGATTATCAGGAAAAAGTTTCCTATGTTTTTCAAGAGGTAGCCTGTCAAAAACAGGGCTTTTTTAAGGTGTTCTTTGTTGTCCATAATTCCCTCACGATACGATTTTGTAGTGTTCTGTCCATTCACGCGGCATGGACGCTTTAAGCAGCATCAGGTCATGGTTGATGTTCTTGATCTCTGTTCTGCATTCTGCCAGCGTTACGGTTGCCCTGCGGCCTTCTTCGTGTACAAAGAGGGCTTTGTGTCCGTGTTCTTCCATTTGCACCATGCAGCGCGTGTAAAAGCCAAGGTCACGTAGTTTTTGGATGTAGATGGTGTTCATGGTTATTATCCTTTGTTTTCTGTTTTGATTTGCATAATTTCCTTATCTGGGTATTCTTTTTCTGCCTCTTCTCGGGTTGAAAAAACAGGGCAAAACCCTATGCCAAGATCTACTGTGCAAATGTGAGATCCATCCACGAGTAATTGCCTCCATTTATAAACGCCTAAAACTATAAAAAAATCATTAATCATGGTTGGTTTCCCTTGATTTGGTGGGTCATGATGGGGAATTTAAAGGGGCTATAGGGGTTGTATTCTCGGTAGCCGTAAGACGTTTCTGCGTGTTCTTTACCCCATTGGTTGGTTAGGCATGGGCTATTGAGTTTCTGTTGCTCTAGTAAAATACGGGCGGCGAAGGCTTGCAGTTTTTCGCGTTCATCGGTTTGTCCAAAGATTTGATTGATGAGATTGTCAATCATTGAAAAAGTGAGAATGTTATTTTGGTTCATTGGATTGATCCTTTTGTTTGATAAGGTGTTTGATAAGCAGTTCCATGGATTTGGGGATGGGGTATTCGCCGGATTCATAGGATCGGATCGTGCGAACGCATTTTTCTATAAGAGCGCATAGTCCTGTTTGACTGACGCCCAAGTGTAGCCTTGCTTGTTTAAATTGCTCGGGTGTCATTTGTGATGGTTCCTTTGGGGTTTTGGTTCATAGTCGGGATCGAGAAAGAAATCGGTGTAGGCTTTATAAAGGCCTGACAAAAAGGCTGGTTCCATTTCCTTTCTTTTATTTAGGTCTGGATAGAATTTTTGATGCACTTCTTTGTTTTCATAAGGTGTTTTGATGACATAGTTTGTGATGGTTTCGTCACCAAAATTTATTGAAAATGTATTGTAAGCAATACTAGGCAAGGCCCATGTTAAAACGAGCTTTCTAAGGGACGGAGCAACATTGACCTTGGGATAAAGTGGTTCTCCCGTGCGGCTGTGATAATACAGCGGCAAAAGATTGCAGATCACGTCTAGGGTTTCACGCTCTGTTTCAAAAAGATTGCGATTAAGTTGTGCCTCTAGTGCGTCAAGGCAATGGGTTTTTAAGGGGTTTTCGTCGGTCATGGTTGGTTTCCTTATTCTGGTGAATGCTTTGTGATAGGACCCAAAGTATCCTTATGTTTTTCTAGAACATCCTTTAAATCTTTAAGAAATTCGTTTGTTTTTTTATCAATAGGGATTGTGATAGTGCGGGTTTTATCATGCCATGTGAAACGCAAACTACGTAAAATACGTTCAGATATGAAAAATTGACGGCCTTTTAAAAAAAACTGAACAATTCGGTTTGGGTGCGATTCTCTATAAGCTTTGTATTTGTAGGAATTGTATTCGCTTGATCCTTTTGGATCTGGGATAAACTCTTCAAAGCACGAAAGGAATTTAGAAAATTCTAGCTCGGCTTTTGCCTTTTCCAAGCTGTTTTCCAAGGATTCGATGTTGTTTTCTATGTTTTCGATGTTGGTCATGGTTGGTTTCCTTTTGTTGATGATAGATACACAATACGGCAATACTTGCAGGATGTAAAGGAAAAAATTGCATCTTTCAAACGGGGAAATATCCCAGTTGTGTGGCTTCTTTGATGATGCACTGTCCGTAGTAGTTGGCGGCTTGTCTGCTAACGAATTGCGACGATTCTCTTTTTGTGAACAGGATTTTGCCGTTTGATTTGACAAGGTATCCCAGCACGTATCCGCCGTTGCCTTTGGTGATTTTTAGGGTGATTTTGGGATTCATGGTTGTGGTCCTTTGTGTTGTGTTGGTTTAGTGGCTGCCCCAGACAAAAAAGGCTAGGGCAATCACGGATAGGGTTTCAAGAAAAGACATGGTTAGGGTTCCTTTTGTTGTGTGTGTTTAGACACAATACACAAAAGGGGTTAAGGAAAGGTTGTTATGGTGTTATCCGATACAGATTTCTTCGCCGTCTATTTCAAGGTCCATTGTTAGATCGTCTCTCCATTCGGAAAACTTTTTGATCATTTCAGCTTTGTCCTTTTTGGATAGGGCAACACAGTACGAATACTGGCGTAACTTGCTTTCTGGGCTTGGTTTTTTAAAAGATATTTGTCCTAAAACATAAACGTTTTCCGCGTTTTGTATGATTTCTAGGGCTTCTTTGATAGGGTAAGGTTTAAATCCTGTCATGGTCTTGGTTTCCTTTGTTGAGTGTTGAGCGCTTGTGTTGTTGTTGTTATATACAGATATACTGCAATTATTGCAGCATGTCAACAGGAAAATGCAAAAAAATGAAAAAAAAATAGGAAAAAAGAAAGGGCTTGATTTTATAGGGTTTTGTTGTCATACATACACAAAAGGGAGGATTTTATGGATGAGAAAGATAAAAAGCCGACGAAAAGCAAAAAGAAAAAGCTAACACCTAAGCAAGAGAAGTTTGCTCGGAATATCGCTAAAGGATTATCTCAAGTCGATTCATATAGAGACGCTTATGATGTAACCAAAGACAATAAACACACGCACAGAGTCAAGGCTTATGAAGTCGCTAAAAACGGTGATGTTGCGGCGATGATTGCAGATTTGAAAGCAAGAGCAGAGCAAGGTGTTGTTTGGACCCGTGAAATGGCCATGACGGCACTGTTGGACACATACAAGCTAGCTAGGGACCAAAACCATGCACAAGGTGCCACAGGGGCTTTAAAAGAGCTTAACGCGATGTATGGGTTTAATGAAGCCACAAAAATCAATATCGGTGGGCAGAAAGACAACCCTATTATTGTTGCGCCTGATGAAAGGGACCTTTAATGCTTATTGCGTGGACGGATAAGCAAAAACAGGCTCTGAAGCTACTTAGCAGCGATGCTAAGCATGTCATGCTCTATGGCGGTTCACGTTCTGGTAAGACGTTTCTCTTAACGCATACGGTCTTTCTTAGGGCCTTGAAGTATCCGAACACGCGCCACGCTATTATCAGGCAGACACAGACAGCAGCAAGGCGTTCGTTATGGCTTGGCACAGTGCAAGATGTGATAGCCAGTAGGTATGCTGGCGTGGCTCTCAAGGTGAACAAGACTGATATGACTGTCACCTTCCCCAACGGTTCTATGATTGAGATTATGGGCGTGGATGAAGGCGCAAAGGAAAAGATGTTGGGGAATGAATACACCACCATCTATTTTAATGAATGCAGCGAGATGATGTTTAGCACCGTGTCTTTTATGTATTCACGATTAAGCCAAAAGAGCGCGGCCAAGAACAAGTTCTTTTACGACCAGAATCCCCCGCATATCTCTCACTGGTCCTTCCCTATGTTCGTGCAAGGCATAAACTACTACAGCAAGAAAAAGCACGTCACGCCTAGTGATTATGTATCGCTTGTGCTAAATCCCGCCGATAACGTGCAGAACATATCCAGCGACTATATCCAGCAGTTAATGGAGAACATGAATGAACAACAAAAACAAAGGTTTATCTTTGGCCAGTTTGCAAGTGATCCAGATGAGAAGACGGTGTTCACCAACTGGACTATCAAGGCCTTTGATACTGACCCTGATGCTGTCTTTCAGTTTGGGTGTGACTTTGGCTTTAGTGTAGACCCCACGGTATTGATACGCTGTTACCTGAAAGAGCGCACACTATACATAGACCAAGAGCTTGTGCTTAAGCAGTGTGAGACAATAGACATGCCCAAGATGTTCCTAAGCATACCAGAGAGCCAGCGGTATATTATCGTGGCGGATTCATCACGGCCTGAGACCATATCGCATCTAAAACGTCATGGATTCCCTAAAGTGATGCCAAGCCTTAAGGGCAAGAATAGCGTGATTGAGGGGATAGAGTTGCTGAAGGGATACAGGATTGTGGTGCATCCACGGTGTGAAGAGACAATAAACGAGTTGTCTTTCTATAGCTATGCCACGGATAAAGACAGCGGGAAGGTGTTGCCTGAGCTTGAAAAGAATCAGGCGGATCATTGCATTGATGCGTTACGGTATGCCTGTGAGGGCTTTAAGAACCTAAGACGTGAAGAGCCTAGGCCTCTAAGGCTTGTGGATACGTTTGGAAACTGGAGTGCAGGTTAAATCATGTCTAACAATAAGAGTAAGACCAACAATTCGTCTTCCTCTTTGATAATAAAGTTTAGGTAAATCTTTAAGAGTATCTCTAAGGCTTTTGTTTCTTTTAAGAGTGATGGCTTGTCTATTTTGGCAATGTCTTGGGGTTTTTTGATTGAGACGTTAAACAGGGCTGAAAGCTGTTTTAAGTCTTGTTTGATCTTCTTTTTAGGTATTTGCTTTGTGATGATTTGTGTGACGATGGTGTCGATGTGGACTTTGTGTTTCTTTTGGTGTGCGGGAATGTATACATAGCCACCGCCGCCTAACAGTTCCACGTCTTGCGTTGTGGTGTTGGGTGTCCAGTAGTTGCCTGCCCAGTATGTTTTAGCCCAGTATCGGTTAGACCACATTTTTGTTTGACTTTAAGGTTTTTTTAACTATAGCCTATAAACAAAATAAAGGAAAAACTTTGTGAAAGACGAAGATTTAGTCCAGAAAATTAAGGATAAGTTTGACAGAGATCAAGGCTATTGGTCATCAATATATGATGAAGCCAAGCGTGATATGATGTTTTTGTCTGGTGAACCGGATGCGCAGTGGGTTGGTCTTAAAAAGCCCATAGGCACGGCACTTACCATTGACAGGCTTTCATCTGTGGTGAATCAGATTGCGAATGATATACGCATGAACACGCCGGCGATTAAGGTGATTCCGGGGGATCGTGAATCTAGCGAGGATGTGGCGGAAATACTGTCTGGTTTGATTAAGAACATAGAATACGAATCTATGGCGGATTCTGTGTATGATTCTGCTGCTTTGTCGTCTGTACGTTGTGGCATTGGCTTTATGCGCATTGAGACGGAATACGAAGATGATACGTCTTTTAATCAAAAGATATGTATAAAGAGGGTGGCTAACCCGCTCAGTGTTTATATTGATTGCACGTCTGTTGAGGCAGATGGGTCGGATATGAAGCATGCAACAATCTTACAAGAGATATTGGTTTCAGATTTTAAAGAGGATTATCCTGAGTTTGATCCTTCGTCATTTAAAGAAGGCGGCATAGAGCGGCAGTATAAAGACGAAGATAGTATTTTTATTGCCGAGCATTTTTATATTGAGAATAAAAAGGAAGAGCTTGTATCGCCGGATGATGAAACGATGCGCCGTCCTGTTGTTAGGAAGATAATTCACAGGGTATTGGTGTCTGGCAAGGATATTTTAGAAAAGACAACGTTTCCAGGGGATTATATTCCTGTTGTGCCTGTGTTTGGGGAAGAGTATTGGGTTGAGGGAAAGCGGTATTTGGCAAGTGCCATTCGTCGGGCAAAAGACCCGCAAAGGATGTATAACTACTGGCGTTCTGTTGAAACGTCATTGCTGATGAAACAGCAAATTGCCCCTACTATGGTAGCTGAGGGTCAGATTTCTGGCTTTGAAGACGAATGGAAAAACCCAAATTCTTTAGTTGTGCAATACAAGCTTGTGGATGAAAAAGGAAATGCTTATCCTTCACCGCAAAGATTGCCGCCGCCTCAGATACCTGCTGGTATTGTGAATGCTGCCTTAACGATGGCAGAGGACATTAAGGCCACAACGGGTATTTTTGATGCGTCTTTGGGGAATAAATCTAACGAGACCAGCGGTATTGCGATTCAGAGACGGCAGCAAGAAGGTGACACGGCTACGTTTCACTTTGCGGATAACCTAACGAAAGCAATATCTTACGCAGGAAGGGTGATTGTATCTGCTATTCCTAAAATTTACGACACGGCCCGTATTTTGAACGTTATGGACCTTGAGGGGAACGTTAAGAAGGTTGGGGTTAATGGTGAGATAACAGAGGATCAGCAAGAGGATGTTGACCTGACAAGGGGACGTTACACTGTGAAGGTGACAACGGGTCCATCCTTTACGACAAAGCGGCAAGAGTCGGCGGAGTTTTTTGGAAAGATTGCGCAATCCCAGCCTGAGATGATGCAGATTGTTGGTGATTTGGTGTTTAAGTACATGGATTTACCAGGTGCGGAGGCTTTATCGGAAAGAATCAAGAAAACCATGGATCCGAGGCTTTTGGACGAAGAAAACGATCCTATGGCGGCGCAATATCAACAGCAGATGGAAGCCATGCAGCAGCAGCTACAGGCAGCAGCGCAAGAGATGCAAGCCATGCAACAGCAGCTTGATAACAAACAAGCTGACACGCAGATAAAGGTTCAGAGCGAACAAAACAAGGTTGAAATTGAAAGCGCAAAATTGACGTTGCAGCAGTCTGAAATGGAAACAGATGCTCAGTTAAAGCAGCAAGAACTTGAGATAAAGTTTAAAGAACTTGAGATTAAAGAACAGGAATTGATGATCCGTTTGGAAGAATTGCGGATGCAGAAAGAATTAAAAGAACTTGAGATTATGACGAATAACTTTAATGCCCAAAACCAAGACGATGATTCTGGTGAGATGGAAAAAGAGGATGAAGGTGATAATGGATCAAGGGATTTAGAGCTTGCTCTTTTGCAGGGTAACAGTGCCGCAATTCAGGGAATAACCAACCTGATGCAGAGCAAAAAGAACATCACGATCAACAGAGATGCCAACGGATTGATGGAATCCCTGACCGTTATGTAAAAGTGTATTGAAATTTTAAAAAAGGTGCTGTATGAATGAAGAAAATGTCGTTGTAAATGAAGAGGAAGTTTCCTCTGATGTTGCAACAGATGAAGGCCAGATTGAAGAAAGTAAGGTTGAGAGTCCCGAGGTTCAGGAAGAAATTGCCGAGCCTGAAGATGATACGCCCTTTCCTAAGAAGGCTGTAAACGCTATTTCGAGGCGTGAAAAGAAGATCGAAAAACTGCGTGCGGAAAACGAGCAGCTTAAAGCTCAGTTGCAGCAGGTGCCCTCTAAAGAACAGGTTTCACAGGTAAAAGAACCTGAGGTTTCAAAATCTGATTCTGCTCCTAATCCTGATGATTATGAGACTTGGGATCAGTATCTTGAGGCTAAGGTTGAGCATAATGTGAAAACAACTTTAGAAAAAAGAACATTGCAAGAAAAACAATCTGAGGTTTCTCGGAAAGAGCAAGAATACTTTAGCCAGAGAATTAAAGACTTTGGTGCGAGTGTTGACAAGCATTCTGAGAGGATTTCTGATTTTGAGATTATTGGTGATCGTATTGAAAAAGACGTTTTGCCTAATCTATCTGCGGATGTTCAAAAGGCCATTTTGGAATCAGAGGATGGGGCTTTGGCTCTTTACACCTTGATGAAGGAAGGTCGCATTGAGGATTTAGAGGACATGGACGGGCGAGAGGCCTTGAGATTTCTTGCTAAAGCTGAGGTGCGAGGCCAAAAATTTATTGAGAATTCAAGGAAAGTTTCTGCTGCTCCCAAGCCTATTCAGGCGGTTAAGGGCACGGGGACTTACACAAAAGACGTTGCTGACATGACCCCTGATGAGATCAGGAAAAAATATAACCTTAGATAAAGGAAAAACTGATGCCTAATACAATTAACACAAATAAATCGGCTCCTGGTCGGATTGCCAAAGTGGCAGCGACCATGTTTGCTGATGATATGCAGTTTGTAAAAACCATTGCGCGGGAAGATTCGGTAGATTTTGCCCCGCAAGCTGGTGGTTACAAGCCTGGTGACACGATTTTTATCAGTAAGCCTCCTCGGTTTACGACAGGAACGAACAGAGATATTACCTCTGGTGGTATCCAAGACATTAACGAAGAAAAGGTTGCAATGACGTTAAATCAGTCGTTTACGGCGGCTGTAGCGTTGACATCGAATGAGTTTGCAACAGATATGGCGTTTGATTCGTTTGCCGTGCGTGTTTTAAAGCCTTTGGTGTCGCAAATGGCCCAGCGCATTGAATCAACGTTTATTCAGTTGGCGTGTCAATCTACGGCTAACGTTATTGGTACTGCTGGTTCAACGGTGTTTAACACCTTGACCATGATGCAAGCTAACCAGCGTATGTCTGAGTTGCTGGCAACAGGTAGTGAAAACGAGTGGATTGCTTTGTTGTCTCCTGGTGCTAAAACTTCGGCTGTGGATGCGAGAAAAGGTTTGTTTCAGTCTTCTGAGGAAATCTCTAAGCAATACAAGCGCGGTGTAATGGGTCAGGCGGATGGTTTTACTTACTTGAGTAACAACCTGATGTACACCCACACAACGGGTACGGGAACGCAAACAGATGGTTCGGTTACCACAACGGCAAACATGACCAACGGTGCTTCGACCATTGCTGTGACGGGTTTATCGGGCTCTGGGACAATCACTGCTGGTACTGTGTTTACGGTGGCAGGTGCGTTTGCGGTTCACCCTATTACCAAAGCAACCTTGCCGTTTTTGCAGCCTTTTGTTGTAACGACAACGGCAACGGCGTCTTCTGGTGCGGCCACGCTTTCTGTTTCCCCAACCATTTACAGTTCTACCGGTGTTGGATTGCAGAACGTTTCTGCTTTGCCGAGTTCTGGTGCGGCTGTGGTGTTTTTAACGGGTAAAACTACAAGTACAAACTTTCAAAACTCTTTGACGTATTGTAAGGATGCGTTTCGTTTTGCGTCTGTGCCTTTGATTTTGCCAGGTGGTATGGACAAAGCGGCGCAAGAGACTGTGGATGGCTTGACCATTCGTGTCTTGGCGGATCACGACATTAAAACCGATCAGTACATCCTCAGAATAGACTTTTTGGGCGGTTTTGTTCCTGTTCGTCCTGAGTGGGCTGTGCGGGTTACGGCGTAACGCATGGGGGGATGGGAAACTGTCCCCCTTTTTAATCATTTGAGAGGTTTTTATGAGTTCAGGAATTATCGGAGGCAATATCTTTGCCATGTGTGCGGTTGTGGTCAACTTTAACCCTGCGTCTGTAGCGGCGGCAACAGTAGCGGCGCAATCGATTACAGTTCCAGGTGTGTTGCTTGGGGACATTGTTGTTGTGGTGCCTCCTTCAACGCTAAACGCTGGTTTGGGCATTGCTGGGGCTCTTGTAACGGCAGCGGACACCGTTTCTGTGCGTTTTGTCAATGCCACGGCAGGTGCCCTTGACCCTGCGGCTGCTGATTATGTGTTTTTGGTTACGCGCCCTGAGAGCATCGCGGGTCGTGTAACAACGGGGTAATGTATGGCAACGGCGCGTGACCTTATCACAAGGGCGTTAAAAGCATGTAGGGTTCTTGCCCCTGGTGAGAATCCTAGTGCTTCTGAGGCAGCCGATGCCTTGATGATTTTAAATATGATGCTGTCCAGTTGGAGCACAGATAACCTAAACGTTTTTGCTCAAACTTTAGAAAGTTTTTCTCTTGTTAGCAATGTTTCGTCCTACACGATTGGCACAGGACAAACGTTCAATACGGTTAAGCCTATTGCCATACAGACAATGTATGTAAGAAGTGGGTCTATAGATTATACCGTCAAAGAAATCAGCGATCGTGATTATGCTAACGAAATATCAATGAAATCAATCACTGGTGTTCCATATTGTTATAATTTTAACAATAATTATCCTTCTTCTGTGATTAAGTTTTACCCTGTTCCCGATCGGAATTATCAGTTGTTTATTCTTTCTGAAAAGGCTTTAACGTCCATTGCGTCTTTAGACACGGTGATTTCGTTCCCTGAGGGTTGGGAGTTGGCCATTGCGTATAATTTGGCTGTGATGTTGTTTCCTGAGTACCAGCAGGCGGTTGACCCTGCCATTGTGAAGATTGCGGATGATGCCAAAATGGGGATTCGTCGGGCAATCAATCGGAATCGCAAGTTTGTGTTTGGCGATGATGAGGATTTTAGACAAACAGATAATATCTACGCTGGGTGGTTTCGATGAAAACGGGTCTTGTTGGTCCGTCATATTCTGAAAGAAGTTTGTCTTTCGACGCCCAAAGAACAATCAATTTTTATCCTGAATTGAATCAATCTGGCAAAGAAATTTCAGCTTTGTATGGCACTCCTGGGCTTTCTGTCTTTTGCGATACGGGATTAAGCAAAAGCAGGGGATTGTTTGCTTCCTACAATGGTAGGGTTTTTTATGTTGCTGGGTCTGTTTTGTATGAAGTTTCTTCTTTGGGTGTTGCCACGGTTTTGGGAACGTTGGCATCGTCTTTGGGTTTGGTGTCGTTTGCTGAGAATCCCACGCAGTTGATGCTTGTGGATGGGACAAATGGCTACATCTTTACGTATTCTAGCAATACGTTTGTTCAGATTTCAGATTTAGATTTTCCTGTTGCGAATAATGTCACGTTTTTGGATAGCTATTTTATCGTCAATTCTTCTGGCACGACTCAGTTTTTTGTTAGTGCGGTTAATGACGGAACGGTGTGGTCTGCTTTAGATTTTGCATCGGCGGAATCGTCACCAGACAAGATTTTAAAGGTGATTGCCGTTAATGGGGAATTGTGGCTCTTAGGGGAAAGAACAACGGAGGTTTGGTCTAACACGGGTGACCCTTTGTTTCCTTTTCAAAGAGCATCTGGTGGTAAAATTGATATTGGTATTTTTGCCCCAGAAACGGCTGTTTCAAGTGCTTTTGGGGTTATTTTTGTCTCTCGGAATGCGCAAGGTGATGGCATTGTTTATCAGATGAACAATCTTTCTCCCAAAAGGATTAGTAACCCCTTCATAGAGCGTCAGATTCACAAGGTGATGAATCCAAGCCTTATGTCTGCGTATATGTATCAAGAGGACGGACACACGTTTTATGTGCTTACAGGCGGTGATTTAGAGACAAGCCTTGTTTATGACCTTACAACGGATCAATGGCATGAAAGAGCGTATTCTAGCCCTGTAACGGGCTTTTTTGAGCAGCATTTAGGGGTTTTTGGGATTACTGGATTCAACAAAACGCTTGTGGCGCACAAAGACTACGGAAAAATCTATGATATGTCTTTAGAATATACCATGGATGACACGTTTGAATTGATTGGGGAGCGTGTTTTTGGGCACCTTAACGAAGAAAACAAACCTTTTTCGGCGGATAGTTTAGAGATTGCCTTTGAGGCGGGTGTAGGCACGCAAACGGGCCAAGGATTGAATCCAAGAATGCTTTTGTATGTCAGCAAAGACGATGGCCGCACGTGGTTTGGTCCTTTGGAAGGCTTTATGGGAAAAGTCGGTGAATACAAAAAGCGTGTGATATTTAGACGGCTGGGAACAGCATCCACATTCACGTTTCGCGTGAGAATTGCGGACCCTGTCAAGCGGTGTTTGATTGGGGGGTATCTTAACGCATGAGTGGTGTTGTTCCTCAGCCTCCGATTCGTGAAATGCTTGTGGATGGCTCGGGCCATGCCTCGTTACCATGGCGGGACTATTTTAACAAAGACTGGAGGGGTGACTCAGGCACACCATGGACCCCTGTTTGGACAAACTTTAGCCATCCTATGACGGTCACAGCAAAATTCTATAGAATTTCTCAGTATTTGTGCTATTTTAATATCGTGATTGTTCCTGTCACGCACACAACAACGTCAGGTCATTCAAGCTACGCTACGTTTCCATTAAGGATTTTGGCATCGAGTGGCTTTAATGCGGCGATTAGTGATCGGAGCATTGGAACGGGAATATCGCAAAGCAATCCTGATCGTTTGATCTTGCCGCACTGGACAAACGAAACGCAAACGATAACGCTAAGCGGTGTTTTAGAGGCAACATGATTCGATTTGCAACAAACGACGATATAAATGCCGTAGAGGCTTTGTGTCGTGAGTTTGCAGAGCAAACAATGTACGGAAAGGTCATGACGTATTCGAGAGAAAAGGCTCTTGAATGTATTAAAAATTGGTCTAGTATTTTAGTTGCTGAAATTGATGGAAAATTGGTGGGTTTTGGGGCATTGGTGATTGCCACAGAGTTTTTTGAGGAACGGGAAGCGGATATTGACAAGTTTTACGTTCAACCTGAGTATCGTGGGACAGGGATTGCAAGAATGTTAGCAGAAAACCTTGTAAGATTGGCCGTTGCGAATAATGCGCGGGTGATTTATGCGCTTTGTGGGTCAGGCATTGATGACAAAAACGATAAGATGTTTGAAAATCTTTGGAAGAAATTTGGCTTTAAAAAAACAGGCTGTTTAATGGTGGGGATATAATATGGGCGGCAAAGTATTTAAGGGTGTTGGTAAGGCATTAAAAAAAGTGGCTCCCATTGCCGCTGGTGCTGCTGGTATGTATTTTGGTGGTCCTGCTGGTGGTGCATTGGCTGGTTCTTTGTTTGGAGGCGGCGGTGGCGGTGGCGGTGGCAATGATCTTGCTGGGGGCATTGGTCAGGTTGGTGGTGGTTTATACAATTATTATAACAACCGGACCGTTGATAAGGGCATTTTAGAGGCGCAATTAAAGGCTGGAGAGCAAGCCTCTCAGCTTTTGAACCCATACTACCAAACGGGCACGCAGGCCAACCAGAGGCTCTCTGATCGCCTTATGGGAGGCTTTAATTTCAATCAAGCAGATTTGTATAACGATCCAGGGTATCAGTTTGCAGTAGAACAAGGTCAACGCGGTTTGAATACGCAAGCAGCAGCATCTGGTTTGCTTGGCAGTGGCCGTGCATTAAAAGAAGCTACTCAGTATGGCCAAGGTATGGCTGAGGGTCAGTTTAACAATGTTTACACTCGGAATTTAAATAAATTTAACACTGAAAACGAGGCTTTAGGTAATTTGGCATCACGAGGTCAAACGGCTGGTACTCGCATGGGCAATTTGATGTTGGATATGGGTGCTAATCGAGCAGATTATCGTGCAAGCAGAGGGGAAGAAAGATCAAATTTAACAGGAAATTTGATCGGTGGTGCTGCCCCGATTTTGAGTGGTATAGGGGATTATTTAACAAATTTTGGAAATGAACCTGCTCAAGTTCAGCAACCACAAAATTCTTTGTATGATATGGGTGGTGGTGCTTTTTTACCAGGAAGAGCAAGTTTTGCAAAATCAGCAGATATGCCATTAAGGACTGGTGCAAGAAGGCCTATGACTGGATTTGGCAGGCAAAACGCTGCACAGAACATGCGTTTGAGTAAAGGCATGCGTGGAAGTAACTGGAAGGTTATCGGGTGATTTATGGCAACCGTTGAGAGTTTTAGAAATAAGCCGTTTGATATTTTAGAAAAGATGCGCAACGACGCAATGATGCGTCAGCAGTTGCAGGATGAAGCCATTAAGCGTCAATATGACCAACAAAAGAACGAATTGGATTTAGCGCAAAGACAGCAAAAACTTCAGCAAGATTTGCAAAATTATGAACAGGGCTACAATGGAAACACGCCATCTGCTATTCAGGAATACAATTTTGTTAGAAGACTTTCCCCTCGGGAACAGGCCTTATACCTAAGAGCAAAAGCCCCAAATTCTCAAATTCAGTTTGAAAACATGGGGATGATGGACAATACGGGTGATGTGAGTGGAATGAATCAACCCATGACGATGCCAGCACCTCAACGGCAACCTTCTGCACTATCTCAACGGCAACCTGCTTTACCCACGCAACGTAAACCTGTTGGGCAGGGTCGTATGCCTCAAGGTGCGCCATTGCCGCCTCAGGGGCCTTCTATGCCCACTCAAGGTGCACCGCAACCACAACCGCAATTAAGCGACCTTCCTGCTCCTCCTGTAGATTTAGGAGATGGCACTGCCGAATATAAAGGCAGAATATTGGATAAAAAAATTGCAGACAAATTATTCTTGTCGGATTCTAAAAATCCAACGGTTGGAGAGGAAAGACAAGGGTCCTATTTGTTGCAACAAGCAAGTCTTGGATATGAAAACCTTTTAAAATCTTTGTACAACAAACCAGGTGAAAGATCAGGGGCAGAAAGACCGAATGCTGTGGAGGCTTTTTTAAATTCAAAATATATTCCTGTAAGCCCTCGTATTGCTCGATCTGGAAAAAGAGAGCAATTTGTTCAGGCAACAGAAACAATAGCGGATGCTTTGTTAAAGGCGGCTACAGGTGCTGGACAAAACCAAGATGAAGCCAGACGAAAAATAGAAGAAATAACACCGTCATGGTTTGATGATGATGACACAATTAAACAAAAGCTAAATGCTATACCTGCTTACATAGAAGCAATTAAAGCCCGTGCTGGAAGAGCAACGCCCAAAGGTTTCACCATTCCCACAGTGGAAGGTCTTGGATTAAATGTGGGACAGCAACCCGCGCAAAATGCTGCACAGCCTATGATGCCTGCTTCTGGTAACGTTATACAAACTAGTGTTGGTCCAGTTACAGTCACAAGGTGATAAATCATGCCTAAATACACTTTAAAAGCATCTGATGGCGCGTCTTACACTTTGGATTCCCCAAATGAATTAACGCAGGATCAATTAAACACAGCGTTTTCTGAGGCTTTGCAACAATCTCAACCCACGCAACAGCAGGCCCCACAACAACAACCTGCTCAACCTCAAGAAGACATAGGGATTGGCGGCAGAGTCTTGCGTGCGGCTCAGAATGTGCCTAGTAGGCTAGGGCAACAAGCCAGTGACTTTGGCACGGGTGCACTAACGTCATTTTACGGACTTGGGCAAGGAACAGCTAACCTTGCGGGTGGCGTGTCTGAAGCATTGGGTTTGCCAGGGCAAGAAAATGTTGCACGCAATGTCGATAAAATAAACGCCTTTATGAGACAAAGAGAGCAGCAAATTGCTGCGGAAGATGCTGCACGTACTAATCAAGGGCTGTTTAATGTCCCTAGAACAGTAGGTGAGATTACATCGGCAGCAGCTATGTACCCTTACAAAGCAGCAAAAGCGGCAGGTGCCATTCCCAAGGTTTCTAGCCCTCTCATGGAAGGCGCAAAAAGACTTGGACGGGTTGCTAGGGAAGGTGCCATAGGATCAGTGTTGTTTACCCCATCAACAGGTGAAGGTGATTACACTACGCAAAAAGCCGTTCAAGCGGGTACTGGTGCGTTGGCTGGGTTAGGTTTTGCTGGTGGAGGTAAAGTCATAGGTGCAGCAGGTGGTGCCATTGCTAAAAAAATTGCTGGCAAAACGCCAACAGAAACACTGCCTGTCAATTTAGATCAGTTAAAATTTGCTGATATTCAATCTATGGCTGGCACAAACAAAGATGCCGATATTCGCGCTGTCAACAAGGTTGTAGATGAACTAAAGAAACAATTTCCTGATAATTATCAATCCGTTATCAATGAATGGGCGACAAGCGGAAAGCCCTTGATGGATGTGATACCAAGACAAATTTCAGGCTTGGCAGAAACCTCGGCCATGTATCCACAAGGCGAAGAACTGGCACAAAAGTATTTTTCTGGTCAAGCGGCTGGATCGGCAGAGCGTATTAACAAAGCCATTGCTGAAAACGTAAGTCCTATTGGAAAGGACGTTGCGGACATTGTGGCTGAACGTGTAAAATTAGGACAAGAAACTGCTGCCCCTTTGTATAAAGAAGCCTTTCAAAGCATGGGCAATAAACCCGTTACATCACAAAGATTGCAAACTCTTTTAGAGGACCCTGCCTATAAAGCAGCCTTAAAAGAAGGTTTGGTCACGGAAGAAAGAAATGCCAGAATTGCTGGAGAAAAATTTAACCCATACGATTATGGAACTTTGGGATATGATGCTAATGGTAATTTAGTTTTGCCTAAAACACCAAATCTTAAATTGTTAGATTTAATAAAAAGAAGTTTAAACTCACAATTAAAAAGTGGAAATTATACAGACCCAGCAACAGGAAGATTAACGGAAACAGGAAGACAGTTGACATCTTTAAATTCCAATCTTGTTGATGAAATTGATAATATCTTGGGCCCTAAACATCCTTATGCACGTGCTAGACAAATTGCTGGTGATTATTTATCTGTTGAATCTTCCACACTTAAAGGACAAAAAGACTTTTTTTCAACCAGACCCGATGTTCTTAAAAGAGAGTTTAGAAAACTTACACCTGCTCAACAAGCTGCTTACAAAGACGGTGCTGTGAGTGCGGCTAGGGCTCGGATGGGAACAATTTTAGAAACAGGTGGCAATCCTTACCCTAAATTGATGGGAAAAACGGATGACGTGAAACGTTGGCAGGAAATTTTGTCACCGCAAGAATTTAAGAATTTTTACGAATCTCTGAAAGCGGAAGATATATTGTTTCAAACGCGAAACAGGGTTTTGGGTAATTCCGCAACGGCTCGGAGACAAAACCTAATCAAGGATTTTGAATTATCGGGTGCTGAGGTTTTGACGGGTGCTGGCACTATTAAAACCATCGGATTGTCTAAATTATCGGGATGGTTAAAAAGAAGAACATCTGGTTTGACAGACAATATGGCTGGAAGCGTTGCTAAAGTTTTGTACGAAGACAATCCCCGTCAAAAGGCTTTGCTTATGAAGCAGGTTTTTGGTGATGAACGGTTGTCTGAATCAGAAAAAAAGATGATAAAAGACGTGTATGTAAAGGCTGAAGGTCCTATAGAAGAATTAAAGGTTCGCTTACGTGCAGGAGCATCCGCAACTGCTGTCAACGCTATGCAAGAATGAGAAAAATAAATGGCCGTCTTATACACCCAGCATTTTGTTCAATTCTTTGACGATAATGGCAATCCTTTATCGGGTGGTCGGCTTTACACCTATGATGCAGGTGGCACAACACCGAAAGCAACGTACACGGATGCGGCGGGTTCAACAGCAAATGCCAACCCAGTCGTTTTAGACGCTGCTGGACGTGCCACGGTGTTTTTGGATGGGACAACGTATCGGTTCGACTTAAAGACGTCTGGTGACGTTCTGGTGAGAAGTACGGACAACATTCAGTCGTTTGCTGTGGCTCAATCAAACATTACCAATACGAGTTTGGCTTTGATGCCGGCCAATACCGTAAAGGTAAATGCTTCTGCAACAAGCAATACGCCAACAGATTTATTAGTAAACACAGATTCATTTCTTGGAAGAGCAAGTGGAAATATTGTCAATATTCCCCTGAATTATGGTCGCAATCGGATTATCAACGGGGATTTTAACATTTGGCAGATGGGGACATCGATTGTTCCTGCTTTGTCATCTATTGCTTATACAGCGGATCAATTTTATGCGTTTGTCACGGGTGCAGCACCAACGTATGCTAGGGTCACATTGAGTGGATCGGGTATAAACGGATCCGATACTGCCCTGCAAATTACAGGAATTGGAGGTAATACCACAAATAATATAGGTCAACGGATTGAGGCTGCTAACTGTACGGACATGATCGCGGGAAAGGTCTACACCTTAAGTGCAATGATTTATTCTTCTTCAGGAAGTTTATCGCCTACTTACAGCATTCAAACAGCAAACGCATCCGATAATTTTTCTACATTAACCGCACTTGCATCAGGAACTTTAAGCAGTGTTCCAGCCACCACATGGACAAAAGTATCGGTTACATTTACTTGCACAAACGAATGTTTGAAAGGTGTTCAAATAGAAGTGCAATTAGGGTCCATTACAGCAGGACGCACTGTTTTGGTAAAGGATTTTCAATTGGAAGCAGGAAGTGTGGCCACGCCATTTGAAAAAACACTAGCACCGTTAGAATTGATTAAATGCCAGAGATTTTATGAAACTGGATTTGCAATTTTAGAGGTTTACAGCGCAGGAAGCACCGCGTGTTCTATGACGCCTTATTTTAAGGTAACAAAAAGAACAAATCCAACAGTGACTGTGGCAGATAATGGCTCTGTGTTTTTGACGGGCGCATTTATTGTACCTAGCGTTTCTCATGACGCATTTCGATTAACACGAACAAAAGACGCAACAACAGGACAATTTATTATGTCAGCATCTTGGACAGCAAACGCAAGGCTTTAATCATGACTTACACCTACGCAAACCCACAAAACACCCTTATTACAAACGGTCAAGGCACGTCCATTCCCGTTGACGAAACTATCCCCGAATACCAAAAGCTGATCGCGGATGATGTCATAATCGGCCCTTACGTGGCCCCACCGACACCCATTCCCATTATCACAGCCACGCAGATGCTGATTGTGTTGCAAGCTATGGGCTTTATAACGGAGGCAGAGGCCACGGATAGAACGATATTCCCAACGGCCTTTAGTGCTTTGCTTAGTGGCACGGCGGCAGAGAATGCGGCCATTAAGATACGCTGGGCGAATTTGACGATTGTGGAAAGAAACGATCCTCTTGTTTCGGCATTTGGGTCTTTGCTTTCGCTGACAAGTGAACAAATTGATGGCATGTTTATACAGGCATCCCAAGTATGAGTTTATTGTCCCTTATCCTTGAGACATTAAAAACACCGGACGCGCAAAAAAGAGACTGGTATGGCTGGGTGACTAACCAGACAGGGCATTTTACCATAGGTGTTCTTATCACTTGTATTGCCATACAAGTATTGCCTTTGTATTTCAGTATTCTTCCTGCTGTTGTTTTTGCTGGATTAAAAGAAAGCGCGGATTTGCTGCGTGGTGGTGCGTTTAAAGATTCTTTTGTGGACTGGACATTTCAGTGTGTTGGGGCTTTTTTTTGTATTGTGTTATCAATCAAAAACTTTGATCTTGTAAATCTTTCTGTAGGTTTTATTATTCTTTCGTTGGCTTTTGGTTTGATACCAAGAGTTAAAAAATTATTTACCACTAGCCGCTAATAGGTTTTCATGGCCAATCAGACTATCACAACGGGAACACCTGCATCGCCTATCAATTATGATGATGCGTCGATTTCTGGTTTGCTGAACGGGGAGCTTATTACGATTAACGGCGGCGCGTTAAGGATTGATTCTGACGTTCGCTGGAATCAACAGGCGGCGGTTTTTGGCAACATCACTGTTTCATCAACGCTCGGCGGCGTGGTGGCGATTGATGGTACGCAGGTTTGGGAAGTGCCTTTCTCTGTGGCCGTGGGGCTAGTCCCAACACAAGCTGCCCTTGGGTCCAACACGGTCACAGGAGGCACCAGCGGCGCGACAGGCGAGTTGACTCGCGTTTGGGCCACTGGATCATTTGATCCTGCAACAGCAGGCGGCGCAATGCCCGCAACGGGATTTATTAAGCTGCGATCCAAGACCGGTAACTTCCAAGCGGGTGAAACCATTACACTGCCGGGGGGTGCCACGATTGTTGCTGCGAATGCGGGCAAGCGGAGCTGGATTCATGTCGTAGGGGATGCAGGCAAAATCTTGCTTATGCCCCGTCTGGCAAGCGTGCCGATCACTGGCGACTGGTACGCCTTGGGCGCGACCGATGGCACCGACAACCAGACAATTCAAATGCCGGTGCGGGATGAATTTCCAGCCGTACAGATCGAGACATCCCCAGGGTCGGGGGTTTATGAGTGGTGGGCCAACGCGGCAGACGCTTGGAACGGCTGGTATCCGAACAATGACAACTGGGCGCTGACAAACGCCACCATCACGCGGAACGCAGTAACAGGACCGGCAAACTATCCGGCAGGCGACAGGCTGCGGGAAACGACCGCAAACGGCAACCACCTAGTCAGCGGGTTAAACCTGCAATCCGTGCAAATGGACGCCGGGTCTTACACGCACGAGGCCATTGTCAAATCCGACGGACGGCAATGGTGCGTGGTGCAAATATCCACCAACGGCGGTGCTGATCGGTATGGCGCTCTTGTTGACCTGTTGGCTGGCACGATTATCGCCAACCCCAGTGTCGGTAGCCCGACGGGTGTTTCTTCCTCAATCACATCATTGGGCAGCGGTTATTATCAAGTCAATGTGACGCTGACTCATGTCACGGGCGATCTGAGGAGTTTCGTGGCAATCGCCGACTCGGCAACCCCAACCTATACAACCGGCTTGCCCACCTACACCGGCAACACGGGGCAAGGCATCATCCTTGGGTTTTCGACCGTCAAACAGGCCACACACGCTTTCATTTCGACAGATGCTCGGGGCAAGTTCTTTTACTCGGACCCCTTTGCTGGAACCATTCAACTTGCCAAACGCGGGTCAAACAACGCTGGCATGAAACCTGCAAGCGGGTGCGCTATTCGCATCCCGAACATCATCCTCGGAACGTCTTCGCCGGGTGATTACACCGCGCAGCACTTGTCTTTCGTCGGAAGTTCTCGCTACGCATTTGGTGTGTCGAACGCTGTTATAGATTTTGACAAAGTGTCTTGTAATTGGGCCCTTAACGGCAATGCCCCGACCTCTTGGAAAGTCCAGAACTCAGGTTGGAGCCTTACGGTCTCGTTGCTTAACTTCAACTCGGAAATCAGAAACGTCTGCATCGCCCCGACGCTTTACACAAGACTGATAGCTAGTGGTGCATATTCCCATCAGAACGCCGCTAATGCATATATGTACGACAGTCGTATTGTGTCTCGTGGGCAAGGAATTGCAGTTTATACCGCTGCTGCATGTGCCAATATCAACGCATACCGCACCAGTTTTGAGTCTATAGGTCCCAATCAAGGCAAGGCAGTTCGCAGCCCATTTCATGGAATCTCCGCGCAAGTGACATCCTCGGGCGGAGAGTTTGTGGATTGCAAATTTATCGGTGGTCAATCAACATTTAACGCGCAAAACTTCCTTGTGCAAAACCCGACCTATTGCGATTATATGATTGGTACAACTACGGCTACAGCTTCAACGGCATTTGGGGTTCAAGGGACAAACATCACAGTTGAAAACATACTTGCGTTTCCGGGGGTGGCAAACAACCATCCTTTTTCGCAATACGTGCTTGCGACCGGATTTATTGCCAACCTTGTCCTAAAGAATATTGGAAGCCCGACATCCCCGCTCGACCTTGGCACTGTAAATCCATGCGGATATGTGCTTGCGCAGCTTCCAGCGGGAACGACAGCCGAATTGCGGCGGGTCTACACAATAAATCCCCGCCTTGGTGTAGTTTTAACAGCCGTTGCCAACCCTGTTTTGAATCTGTTCGATGTCTGGGGCGATGGAACAACGCCGCAAACTATGGCGACAGCCAACATCAACTCTCGTGGGGGGCGGTGGACAAACCAGCGCGGGGCAAACGTGGTATGTACCGGATCACACTGGGACGATGCTTATAACTCGACTACCACAGGCCGCATAACGATCAGCGGCAACGAACCCTCTGTTGCATCGGCGGCGCAGTGTTCTTTCACGCTCGGCACAGGCTCAGGGTTTAACGGCAACGGCTCGGTTGTTATCTCGCGCCTGACTGACGTAGTGACGTGGACAACCCCTTATAAGATGTACGGCCACAATGCCTTCGCAGGTGGCTGTGCGCTTCTGGGCACCGACTGCCAGAACCTGATCTTTGAGTATAAGATCGACACAGGGTCGGGTTTTGGCGGATCGTGGGCTTTCTTGGCAAACACTGTGCGCCGGGCAAGTGGCGGGACAAGCGGGACGAATACGGTCACAGTCACAACGGCGGATCGAACTGCCCTGACGCGCCAGCCGCAAGTTGGGGATTTTGTTCAGACGAGTTTGTTCAAACTGCCCGCTAACACGACCGTTACGAACGTCTCGGGCGATGTCATCACCTGCTCGAACAACTTTACGGCCAACCTTACGGCAACCGAGTTTGTGACCTTCTCGCCGGTCAACGTGGCTGTCAGCGCGGCCAATGGGTATTCTTTGCAAGTGCGCACCTACCCAACCGCAGCGGCCACTACAACGCTGCTGACGGCCTTCACAATGGGATTGCAGACCGACGCCACCGCGCAGCAAATCCCACATCCGCTTCCGGGGTCATTGGTCAACATCACCAATCTTGTTCCGCAATCGCGGGTCAAGGTGACGCGGGTGGACACGGGGGCCTTGCTGCAACAAGCATCTTGCGGCGCGGGTACAACATTAAGTTTTGATTTTCAATACACAGGGTCTGTTGCCATAGAGGCAAGAAATGCCAGCGGCAGCCCTGCTTACAAGCCATGGTTTACGCAAGTTTCCATTTCACCAACGGCAACGACAAACGTTGTTGCCCTTCAAGAATCCGATCAATAAAGGACTATAATTATGGCTATTCAGGACGATTTCCAAATTAGTGCCACAGGTGACATTCGCCGCCAAGCTGGTGCCAGCACAACCGTTTATTCGGTTTTGGCTTTACACGCGTGGCTTCAGGATTTAGCGGATGATCCATCTGCTACTGGCAATGACCTTGTGGATATTTTAGCCCCTAACCCATCACGTTTGGATGGTCCTCGGGATGCGGCTGTTGCGTCACGTCTTAACCTTTTGACCAGTGGTTCCATTATATTCAATTTGGATGATACGGCGGCGCAATTTGTAAATTTTGGCTCTATTAAGCAAGACAGTGCAAACGTTCAATACTCTGGCTTAAAAACCATCGGTGGTATTGTTGCGGCATCGCCTGTTTATGTTGTGCAAAACGGATCAAAACTCACGACCTTTTGGTCTAACGGTCACATTCAGATTTTGGTGAAGGTGCGTACAGGTGGCACCCTGATCGACTCAGGAAACGTGACTGCTTTTTCACGCAAATGGGGACAAGCTTATTCTCACTTTGACGTGAACCTGTCAGCGGGTGGTGAAAGCAATGCGGCTTTGTCAACGTCCCTTGATTCCAACATTGTGCTTTCTGAGGCCAGCGCGGCGGCCTTATCCAGCAAGGTCACAGTAACGTTTGGGGATACCAACCAAGATTTAGCCAACGGAAATGGATCAAAGCTCTATAAAGGCACCATTGCTTTAACCAGTTCCTGTACCCTGCAAGAGGCGTATCAGTATTTGCAATACTTAACCAGAGAAAGCAGCGCAGCCACGCTTAACAGTATCCCAGGGTGGCGATATAGGCTTTTAAACGCAGCTTACACGGAAATTCCTGCTGCCCCTTTTGGAACCTTCGCGGGGGGTACGTTCTTTGTGGCTCAAGGGTGGTGGTTGACGGGTGTTTTGCCTGCGGAGAGTACCAAGTATCAGTTGATTGCCCATGATGGCACAACGCAGGTACCGCCAACGCTTATTGGTGTTACTGTTGGAAACTTGGTGTCAGGGGATCGTGTTTTGGTGGCGCGTGATAATGGATCAGGGGCCTTATTAAAAGATGAATACACCCCCGTTGCGGCCAGCGCAGGGGCAACGTCATTGCAGGTGGTGGAAAGCATTAAAACCGATACCCCAGCCAGCGGCGTGATTCGCATTAAAAACCTTCGTTACACCTACACTGCCTTTAATGCGGGCACCAAAACCTTTACGGGTCTTTCGCCTGCTTTAGCCAGTAACATTGTTACGGCGGATGATGTGTTTGTGCCTTATATTGACAGGGCTGCAACGGGATCATCGGAAAGCGTGACGTTTATTTATGCCTCTAACTTTAATGCTCGCGTGGATGTCCGAAATGGAAGTGGCGCATCACCGATTGTGCCTTTCTCTACCACGTTATCTGTGACCAACGCTGGAGCAAGTGTGAACGCAAGCCGAAACAGTGACGTGTAATCCATGACCTATTATGTGTCTCCGTTTACTTTTGATTTTGCCACATCAAAAATTGATGTTGACGTGGGATCGGTAAACATTGATTGCATTCTTTTGTATGATGCTATAAAAGAAGCTCAAGCCACAGAAGAGGGTATTCTTTATGAAAGAATTGGATCAGGTTCCGGACTTAATGTGCTCGGACCCGGGGTGCAAGTCGGTATCACCGTCGAACTATTGGGGTCTTGGCAACTTCGGTTCCCAGCAGGGAACTACATCGCCCGAGTCTCAGGAGGAAACCTTATCGGAGGACCAAGCGAAGACCCCATCGCCTACACCGCCGGAGTCCAAACCCTCTTAATCCAATCGGCGGCCTCCACAATCGTAACAGAAGGTGGCTCTGTCCCCACAGCGGCGCAAAACGCGGATGCTGTTTGGAATTACACAATGGAAAACGCCATCACATCAAGTCAAATGCTCAAAGGTGTGGCAAGAACGCAACTGGCCAAAGTCAACGTCAACGAAACAACGGGTGATGTGACAATTTATAAACTGGATGGTACAACCGTATTTGCACAAGCATCAACGTCTCCAACAGGGGATAGAAATGCCCCAACAGTAGACTGGAATTAAAGGAATTTTTATGAAAAAGAAAAAAGGAAAAGGCGGCGGTAAAGGCTGTTAATTATGCCTTTGATCGCAATGCCGAAAGCTTATCAAATGTTCTTAGCCCCATGTAAATGTAGGGCAGCATCATAAGCCCATCAAATACCTTTTCGTTGGGGCTGGGCATAAGAATAACATAGGCGATGCTTCCTAAGAGTCCTAGCCACGCCATACCAGGGCGGGTAGAGCGCACAAAAATATCATCTGCTTTGTCCCCTGCTCTAATGGTGTCTTGCGTTTCCTTTTGCTCTAGTTGGGCATCCTGTAGCTGGATGCGTTCCATTTCCAGCAGGTGAGAGCGAATAGAGGCTTCATTCTCATAAGCCATCTTTTTAAGCCGTTCTAGGGCCTGTGGATCGTTTTGCAGGACGGATAGTGCTTGGTCAGGCGTTGCATAGTGTGTTGCCCCTGAAACCAGCTTTACGCCAGCCTCTACAGCATTTCCAAGGTTTCCAGTTAAAAGTGAACCGACAAGGTTTGCGCCTTCCGTGCCGTTTCTGCTTAGCCATGCGCCTACGTCCTTCCATGTACTCATAGTTTCATGCCTTTCCCGTATTCCCTTAACCCTGAAAATTCTCTCATTTTATCAATGTTTCTTTCTTGTTCACGGCGGATATATTGAGCAAGATCATCTGTAAATTCAATAATATCCTCTAAGGTTTCCCTCTTTTTTTTGTCCACATCCTCCAAATTAAGACGCATAGCATGGGCAATTTCTGGCAAAATATAGTGCATTGCTTTTAGCATTTTATTCAAATCCACGCACAGCCAATGCACATTTGTTTCGCCCATAAAGTTGTCTCTTTTTTCATATTTATTTAAATCAGGTCTCGCCACTTTAAGTCTCCCATAAACATCAAAGATTCTGCCTTTCTGCGTCTGCGTAGACCGTTGGATGGGATTTTGTTTATATAAATCCAGCGTTCAAATTCTCTGGCTGCTCCGTCAATTCTTCCTTCATTCACCATGCGACGAAGGGTGGATTGTTCAAGGTTCTTGCGTCCAAGGTTAAAGGTGAAGGACACAAGCGCATCAAATTGCCCTTGGTTTATGGGATAAAAAATCAAATCCCGAACAGAATTTTCTTTCTTTGCCGCATCTTTCAAAAACAAAGCATCCGCCTGTTCTTGGGTGATTCCGTTTTGAAATTGAGGTATTTCCTTTGGCCATACTCTGTGACCCCACCCGATGGTGTCAATGCCAGCAGAATCCTTGTAAATCTTTAACACGCACCCTTCAAAAGCATGGATCAGGTCAATTCCATCTTGAGAAAGAGAAAGCATCATTTAGCCCCTTGGTTAGCGATAAAGGTGGGGATGGCGTTTTCGATATTGGTAACGCGCTCTTCGAGTTTGGCAAAATCGGATTGTTCATCTTCTTTTTTCATAATCGCCACCATTACGGCAAGGTTTTTATCCATGTCCGCTTGCGTTTTCAGAAAATAGGTTCCAGCCCCCGCAATGGTGGCGATGACAATACCAATAAGCGTTATAAGCAACTTGGTATTTGTATTGCTGCTGTCATCCACAACAGGGGCCCTTAGTTTCCCCGTTGTTGCACGTGTGCAACAGTGGTGCGAACTTGGTTTTGAAAGTTAGGAAAGTCATTAAGAGCAGACAGAATCAGTTGTTCGCCTTCCACTTTCGTGATTTTAGCAACAATTTCAGGGCTGCGAATAATACGAAAAGCAATAGCAGCAAGATCAAAAGAAGCCACTTTGTAAACTTCCTCAATAGCGGCTAAGTGTTGTTGGACTTCAGACATAGGGTCTTCCTTTATTTGGGGTTTTTTAGGTTTGAAGAGTGAAAAAAAGAACCTCACTTCATCTCTCCTTTGGCAGGTTTTACGTAACTTTATACACCATTGTCTTGATTTTCAAATGGTTTTTCCAGTTTATTTACCATCTCAAAGTATACGGGGTTGATTATGTCCATAATCACTTGGTTGTCTTTGTACTTTTCTTCTGCCTTTTCCATGGCGGCATTCAGGTCTTTCTCGGTTTCCATAGCGCGTAGACGTTCAGCCATGGCTTGTGCAATGCGCTCTGGCGATAAAGGCTTTTTCTCGGGTTCTTGCCCAGAATTAAGCCAACCTAAAATCCCTGAACACAGCGCTTCATCAATGGGAAATATCTTCCCAGAAAAGAATCCCGTTCTATCTTTAGAGGAGGAAGCCATAAAGTTCCCTCCGCCAGGAAGATCAAAGACAAGTGTAAATTCATAGTCCATGCCTTCCCGTTGGATAGGGGCTAGTCCTATTTTTTCAGGGACTTTTTTGCCGTTTTTCTCAACAAGAGCATATTCTTGTTTGGCACGCATTGTTGCAATAATGTGACATTTGGATGCTAAAATGGCGTCAACAAACGCCTGGTGTTTTGGCGTCACGTCTTTCCAGGATGTGTAGCTGTTTTTTGAGTTGGATGTCTTGGTTACGGTATCCACCTGCTCTAAGCACCCGCCTTGGCCGTTCCACTCATGGCTTATGCTGTCAATGATGATAACATCCGCCCCAAATGCTTCTGCCTCTTTAATGCGCTTTATATAAGCCTCAGGGGCATACGGAGGCGAAAACTGAGATACATAATACTCAGGAAATTTATCGCTATAGAGTTCCGCAGAACCATGCTCAGTGTCAATAACGCAAACCTTGGCATCCTTCCCAAAAATGCCAAAAGCCATTGTGAGCGCGGAATACGTCTTTCCACTTCCCGATGGCCCCGTTAAGGCAAGTCTCAATTTCTGCTTTTTCTTCTCGGCTTTTGTAAACATATCATGGTTCCTTTGTGTTGATGTGTGTATACAATACACAACAAAGCAAACCAAGTCAACGTTTATTTTATCTGGTTATTGACAAACAGAATCCAGTCTTCGGTTATCATGACTTGTGTAAGGCGGTAGACTTTCCAACCCATAAACTGCGCTTGATTGTATTTCTCACAGTCCTTTGAGTATCCCACAAGCGTCTGGTGACGACCCATCTTGTGCGTATTGATGCCTTCAATCTCGATGGCTATTTTGCTTTTGGGGTGCGCGTAGTCAAACCGCCATTTTCTCACAGGGTGAAACTTGTATTCCTTTTCCAGTTTGTGCTTTGAAAGTATTTCCCAAAGATAAAGAAACTTGCATTCAAGGCCAGAGGATTCCTCAATGCTTTTGACTTTAGCTGCTTTAGGTGCTTTAGGTGTGGATTTTTTAGCTTTCAGGAAAGATTTTGGTAATCGGATCATTCGGGTTTTTCATTTTTTTCATTTCAAAAAATTCTTTTCCTTCTTTGCAAAGAAAAGCCCGTATACTGTCAGCTAAATCAGGAAAATCACCGTCAACTTGAATAGCGGCAAATTTTTTACCATCAGAAAATCGGCATTCAATATCAAACGTAGGGAACACCTCATCCCCGCTGTCCCTAACCGTTGCATAAACAACTTTTGGCTCTTCTTTTTCACTCATTGTCATTTACTCCACAGGCACCGTTTCAGAATCCACAACCATAGACACCATTTTATCCTTCAGGCGGCCATAATCAAAACACACCTTTTGATCGTCCAGCACTATTAGAGACAGCAAAGCCAGAACCGTGACAATCAAGACAAAACAGGCGGCTTTAAGAATCATTGTTTTTTTCCGTCTTTTCTTCGTGGTACTGCCAACCCAAAAGGAAAAATTGAAGAGCAATAACTAACGGAAAAACTAATTTAAACTTTCCATCTAATAATGGATGCTCTAAAAAAGAAAGCCATAGGACAGTACATAGAAGCAGCACACCAAAAAACAATCTTTGTTTGAATATATTACTCATTACACAGCCCCATCTATTTCATAAGATAACATTCTAAGCCAGTTTGATAGCGTGCGTGGGTCTTCTCCAGCGTCTATCTTGTCGCAAACTACTTGCCATATTAAATCTGGTAACTCACATTTAACAACGCAATCAGGCTCATCTGGGAACGGGGAAAACGTGATGATGAAGTGCGGCCTAGGCAACACTTCAAAAACCACGTCTATTTCCGCATCATCCAAAGAGTGATCGCATATCATTTAATACGTCGGCAAATCTTCCGATTTTTCAACGGGACCTTCAATAACGTCCACAATTTTCTTGTGGTGATACGTCTGAATCCCACCTTCACTGGTAAGAACAAGCTGTTCGGAATCCAGTTTATAACCCTTTTCTGCCATTTCCTTTAAATAAGGATTTGTTTTCTCAATAGGCACATCAAGGCCCAAAAATGGGAAGGCTTGTTGCTTTGTTTCAACTATCGTTTTTGTAGACATAAAAACACTTTCTTTTTTTGTGTGTGTGTGATATACATACCAAATAGACAAAGACTAAGTCAAGAAGAAAAAGGATGTTATGCACAAAACGTTGTTAAGAAGTCGCAGGGAATCGCTGGGTTGGTCAAGAGGTCATGTTCTTGATTTGATGAAAAATTACGGTTTTTCAGGATCGGGTCATAAGATTCTTTTTATCGAGGACCGGCGCACAAAAAGTCAGGACGAAGCATTTTTACGTTGCCTTTGTAAAGTATTGGATTTAAATTTCGATGATGTGGCTAGAGAACTTGAGATCGTGCCGGAGAAGATTAAAAAAGCATACTTTGAGGGCAAGATTCAGTATGAGGAAGGTCATTGATCTTTTTGAGTATAAAAAGAAAAAGCAAGAGCCTTTAAAAAACGTTCAGGACATAATCCTGAAAAACAACCACCTGAAGACGATAGAGTGTTTATGCCGTGTTGCGCGTTTCCATGCCAACACGGTTGACGATTACCACATTAACGCATCTGTGCATTGCCTAGAAAGCATTAGGCAAGAGATTGACGATCTGCTGGATAGGGTTAGGGAGCAGGGTGGGTGTTTGGTGTTTGACCAGTAGGCAGGATCACTTCGTCCCACTCAATCAACGGTGCGCGTTGTCCGTTGGGGTAGGTGCGTTCAATGATGCGTTTAACGACTGCACTAGGGTTGTCTAATAATCCAACATCATACTTAGAAACATATATAATTGTAGGTACTGAATATCTCTTATCAACATCCACCAAATCCCCTACCATCGGTACAGGACTTAGCCATTTTTGATTATCTTCGGTAACCATGACGCGCCACTCATCCGCACTTAAACAAAACCCAACAAGATGCCTTACACCCACCTCATCATCTGGATCAAAAAATGAGGCAAATTCTGTGCTAGATTCTGGAAACACATCAACAAAAAGTGCCGCTTGACTGAGCCGATGCGTTATAAGCTGTGTGCCTATAGGGTATAGTTTAGTCATAATCATTCCTTTGCTTGTTGGTAGTCCATCAGGGAGTTGAACCCTATCCTCATGCGTTATGAGCGCAGTGTGCTAACCCGTACACTAATGGACCATGCTTAATTGTTTTGTTTTTCCGCTGCTTCTTTTCGTTCTAATTTTATGCGCTCCATCCCAAGTACGGCTTCCATATAAAACAAATCTTTTTTTAAATCTTCTCCCTTTGTCTCAAAAATACGGCTGTTTCCTCCAGTAAAAGAACACCTTTGGTCATACCAAAGGACCTTAATGTCGACCTTGCCGTTTTCGCTTTCTATGCCTAAAAACTGCACCATAACTACTCCTTTGTTTGTTGGTATTCGATCAATAAAAAAACGGGGCTTCCCATCAACAAAGAAACCCCGTCCAGTTTTAAGTGGCAAGAAACCAAAACCACTTATGAGCGTTGGTGTTGTTATGACACACACACCAACCATTGTCAAGGGGTTTACAGGGTTTTGTATTCTGGGTCATAGAGAAGCCCGTCAGTTTTTTCAATTTCCTCTGTGGACCAAACATATTTGATGTTTGTGCGCCATTTGTTTGGCTCTTCCACAGAAAAATCACTGCAAACATCCAGCAATCCACCTAAAAAATCTTCATATTCATCAGTGGTCAAAAGAAACTCTAACGCGCCCAAATTTACTGTGCCCTCTTGTTCTTTTGACCGGATACGAAATAGACTTTTAGAAAGCCTGTTCGGATAGAAAACATACGCAATTAAAGTAACATCTTTCCCGATCGAATCCTCATCATCAGAAAGTTCAACGTGTTCCAGTGTGTATTTTTCTCTTTCGTACACGTCTGTGCATTCAAAAGGCTTGTTAAAATCTGTTAATGATACCATAAGGGTTTCCTTGTTTGTTGTTGTTTGTATACACTACACAACAAAAGGACTTGTGTCAAGAAATAATTGCTGTATGATGCAATCAAGAAAAGGAATCATTATGACCGATACTTCATCAGTTTTTGCAGCCGCTCTGAATGCTCTTTTGATTAAGCGATACGATAAAATGACATCTTTTTTTGATGAAGCCGTTATCAATGGGTGTATCGAGGATGCCAGAAAAATAGTTGCCCTTGCTGAGAATGGCAATAAAGAGGATAAAATTATTATTCTACCCTCTTTGGAAACAAAAAAGCCCCGTGGCCGCCCAAAAGCAAAAATCTAATCAAGATTTCTCCATTGAAAAGCCCTTTTTTCCTGATCTGCTTGCTGTTGCAGGATTTGGTTTTGCCGTTTCATTTCCTCTAGCATTTGTTCCCTGTGTGCCCGCTCTTCTTCCATTTTTAAGCGTTCACAGTGAAGTGTCCATTCGTAAAGGCATTCCACGCTGTAGTAGGGCGTTTGCGCCATAGCCGCACTTGAAAGGGTGGCCATGAGAACAAAGATTGCTGTGCATTTAATCATTTGGTTATCTCCTTAATTTTAATAGGTTATTTCTTACAAACGCGCCCCATTGGTTTCCGTTCCGATAAGGGTTACGCCTTTAAAATCAGGGTTTTTTAATGGCACCCATTGAAAGTTTGCCCCCGATAAATCTGCATAAGCAAAATCACCAGCATGAATGTATGCGTGTCGGAAATTTGATCCCCTAAGTTTTGCGTGTTGGAAGTCGCAATGAATTAGGGTGGCCTGTCTAAAAGAAACACCATCCAGTTGACACCCATAAAAATTAGCCTTGGCAAGGCTTGCCTCTGTAAAACAGCATCCGAGTAAATTAGCACCGCAAAATTTTACCCCTTTGATTGTATCTAAGGTCCTTTTTTTACCAAAAAGAGCTTCGATGGCTTCATTCGTTTTTGCATTATCTGTAAACGTTACGACGTGAGAAAAATCTGTTCCCATTATCTCAATATGACAAAAATCTGAACCATAAAGACAAGAACCTGAAAAATTTGACCCGTGAATAACTGTTTTTTTTACTTTTCGTTCTTTGTCTACAATCGCAACGTGTGGCATAAAATCGCAAAACAAAATCTGGCATTTTTTTAGTTTTGATCCATTAAACGTTGAGCCATTAAATTTGGATTCCGTGATATAGGAACCCGTTAAATCTGCACCGTCAAAATTAGAGCATGAAAAGTCACAAGTCACTATTTCTGTTGAAATCATATCCGACCCAACAAAGTTGGCCGCGCAAAGGCTTAATCCTATAAACTTTAAGCCCGATAGATCACATCCCGAAAAATCCTTGATTCCGTCACTTAGTGCATCATCTAGTTCGTCTTGTGTGTATTTTTTCATAGTAAATTATCCAAAGATTTTAGACCAAACGTATAATTAGATGTTTTGGATTTATCAAATTTTGCTCCCCTAAGGTCCGCGCCCAACAAACTTGTTTTTGTAAGGTCCACACCCGTCAAATCTGCAAACCACATCCTTGCACAACCAAAACTTGCCCCCTCAAGGTTTGCATTTGTAAAGTTTGCGCCTACAAAGCTGGCACAGTTAAAATCAGCCCCACTGAGGTCCGCCCCAGAAAGGTTTGCAAAAATAAAATTTGACCAATAAAGTTTGGAATTTTTAAACGTGCTATTTTCAAGATTTGCTTCCTCAAAATTAGCTCCAAATAAATCACATTTAGAAAAATCCCTTACCCCGTCCTTAATGGCATTCTTTAATTCATCCCATCCATATTGTGTGTATTTTTTTATTGCACTTTTTTCGACCATGGCCCAATCTCCTTTTTGTTTGCATAAACCTTACGAAAAACAGATGCTTTTTTTTCACACTCGGTTAAATCATCACCCGTGAAATGAATCCGCATTGTTCTTTCTATACCGCCGACCACAAACGATTTATAATCAGCCTGTAGTTTCTTTGCCTTTTTTTCAAAGGTTGGCAATTCATCTTTGTGAATTCCGGTGTAGTAGTAGGATAAAATCATGGCTTGCAATACCCTTCATATTTATTAAAAAATTCACTAACTTCTAAAATTTCATCAATTCTTGGGTGGATTTTTTTTATTATTTTTACACTTTCACAAAGTTCTTTTTTAGCTGCTTGCACAAAAAAAGAACACAAATCAGGCGTAACCTTAAAAGGATCAGAAAAACCGTAAGTTTTTTCTTGATTTGTAAAATGCCCTCGCCCTGGGTTTGTAAAAACAATGGTTTTAATGTAATTAAAGGATGTTTCGTGGCTAACTTCTTCAGATTTAAGAACACAGTCCCTTGTTTTTTTCTCCATAACCTCAATAAAACGAACAAGATCTTTGCTTTCCTTTATCCAAAACAAAGCTGTTTCAATATCATCTTTTTTAAGTGGTTTATTTGCCTTAGTCACAATCACATTCCTTTTTTTGTTGGTGGCGGTGGCAATGGCATCCAATACATAGGGTTATTCACCCATGCAGCATATCCATCGCACCCCTCAAGACAAAACTCATTTTCAACACCTTGACTTGAACACAACCAAACATTTGGCTTTTTTTCTTTACCAGAAATCTCCCCTTCCCAATATCCATAAACCAAAATGGTTGTCCCATCTCTAGGCGCTGTTTCAATAGGTTTCCATTCGCTCATCATCACATGCTTTCTGTTGTTGGATTTTCAGGACTTAATGCAAGAATAGATTGCCAGCGACCTAACGATATAGGGGAATATGTATTCCCACTAACAGGGTCGCCTCCACTTAGTTGTTTTTTACTGGCTTCATAAGGAACAGCTACCCAGCCATCGAAAGATTGTTCCATAGCCTCTCTAAGAACATGGCAGGCTTCGTAAGGTGAACTTTCATCGTAAGAAAGAAGAAGGTGTAAAATATCAGCCACGTCGCTTTTTTTGAGAATACAGGTGTCATCAAGTCTATGTAACATTGTTTTTTCCTTTGACTTTCGTTTGTGTTATGTATACCATACACCAACACAATGACAAAATCAAGAGGTAAATTATGATCCAACCATTTTCGCACATTGATATGGTTTATTATGAGCGCAATAATTGCGTTGCTGCTTTGGCACAAGTTGCGCGGTCTTTAGGGTTCAAAGTTGTAGTTACAAAAACCACTATGATTGGCGTTAGGGATGAATGGCAAAATTGCATTTATATAGATCTCCCAACAGGACAAGTAAGCTGGCATTTCCATGACAGGGAGGATTTTTTGTTCTCAAGTTTTCCAAAAGCTGAGAATGTGGAATATGATGGCCACAGCATAGAGGATAAATATTTAAGATTAAAAGAATGGGGAATGACGTTATGAAAAATGATGCGTGGTTAAAGTATAATGATGTGTGTAAAAAAACGATCATTGCGTTTCTCAAAAAATACTACCCTGAAGAATCTTTAGAGACGGTGTATTTTGTTGGGTGGGACGAAAACGATTACACCAATGTTTTTGAATGCTGCGACAGGTATTACAGCATCGATTTTGTCCAAGAATGCCTAAAGCTAGATGCCACGTTTGAAGATATGGATTCATACTATGAGCATGTCCTTCAGTGCGGAATACAAGGTAAGGAAGAGGGCATTAACTTTAAGACGTGGGTAAAGCATCCTGAAAAAAGAAAGACACCTGAACAGCAGCCTTTTACTGCCCAACAACGGGCAAAGCAGCTTCTTAAACGCTGCCTCCCCGCTCTTGAAGGCGTGACAATGCATGAATCTTTGGTGGCAGAGATTCAAAAAGAAATTAAACATCTTTAAGACCGTCTAAAACTATAAAGGCCACTTGTTAGAGCAAGCGGCCTTAAACGGGATCAGGGAACCTGTCCCACTGACAATCAAACGTGTCAACTGTCAACGTACAACAGACTTCCTTTTTTGTCAACTATTTCCAAAATGGAAATAACCACTCATGGGCATAGATGGGAAATCATGGGAATTTGTGGGTTGACTTTTCTGCCTGTATAGTATACCAACAACATGGGGCTAGGCAGTCGACAGCCGAAAGCCCAATTCTTCCTTCCTCGGACGGGTTGCCCCATATTTTATAAAGAGGGAGAAGAGGAAGGTATCACGAAATGAAGCCCCCCTACATAAAGCTATACGTGAAAGATTTTGCCTTTGAGATACAGGGCATGACCAAAAAGCAAATCGGCGAATACGTATTAAAATTCTTAGACGCATACCGTCATGAATCCGTCCCAGATGAGTTATCCACACACAGTATTTTCTCAGAATTGAAAATTTCTTTGGAAAATTACGGTGAAAAATGTGAAAAAAACAAAAAAAACATAGAAAAACGATACAGCAAAAAAAACAATGACATTCCTTTAGAATCAGATACTTGCGGCTACCAGTCGAATGAAAATGGTAAACCAGTGGAATACCTAACTAAGAACCAAGAACCAAGAACCATTAACCAAGAACTATTAAAAAAGAAATCTATAAAGAAAAAAGCGGAATCTGAAACGCCGTTGGATATTCCCAGTTACATCCCTGAAGATTTGCTTTTGGATTTTTTCCAGCATCGCAAGGATTTGAAAAAGGCCATGTCGCATCGGGCGAAGGAATTGCTTATCAGCAAAATTATAAATCTCTACAACGATGGAAACGATCCGACGCGGCTTTTGGAGGCAGCAATAGAGCGCGGATGGCAGACAGTTTACGAAACGAAAGAAACCAAAACCAACGGGAGAAAACACAATGCAGAGACTTGGCACAATGGTAACAACGGCGGTGAATCAGGTGAAGGTGTCTTCTTTGGACACGAAAAGAATCAAAGATTCCCTACCAAACTCACTGACTACGAACGTAAAATCATCAATGTCAGACGTAATCTCGGCCTTGAGTCCTAAGGGTATTTACGGTTTGAAGTACGATTCAAAAACCAAAACGGAAAGTTTTGATCTGTTGCGAGAGGAACCTCAAGATGCCGAATGCGTCCAGAAGGCTCTAGGAAGCCTCTACGATGATGTCTTGAGGTTGCAATGGGTGGTGGCAAGCAAAAAGATGTTGACTGATGTCCTTAGCCGTCTGATGGCTTTTAAACACGCATCGAATGGTGAGGCCACCCTTTCCATTTTGATAAACGAGATTGCGGAGGATTTTCATGGGAAGATTTCTGCGCTTTCTCTTTTGGTGGCTTATCAGCAGATCAAGGAATCAAATACGCAGTGGTATCCACAGTATCACGAGATTGCGGAATTGTTTAATACTTTGACAAAAAACAATTCTTGTTTGGAAAAAGAGGTTGTTAAGAGGTTAGAGATTCAGAACATGGCAGCTAAAAATGATGCTTGACGGTGGTTTGTGTTTGTGTTATGCATACACAACAACAAGGGAGTGAATCATGACTGAAGAGAAAATTCTTCCAACGATTGAAGAATGGTTTGAGGCGAATAAAGAAGACGATGGAATGCTTCAATGTGAACTATCGGACACCGTGCCTTTACATTACAAAATGGAAGATTTTATCAGAAATTGTTTTTCACACTTTACAACAAAAACAGAGTCTTTGACATCTGGTGTTTCCGATTGGAAACCACTTAAAGTTAAGGTTAAA
>Ga0208853_1000033_pt1 | contig 37688 bp, 31 predicted proteins | sample LakMenEpi03Oct11_FD_150667 | JGI IMG/M metagenome (GOLD analysis project Ga0208853, IMG submission 150667) | Freshwater microbial communities from Lake Mendota, WI - 03OCT2011 deep hole epilimnion (SPAdes) | ecosystem: Environmental > Aquatic > Freshwater > Lake > Epilimnion/Euphotic zone ... | reverse complement strand
GGAGCTACCACCACCAAAACCACCAAAGCCACCACCGCCGAAGCCGCCGCCACCAAAACCACCGCCGCCCCAGCTGCTACCACCACGACCCCCGTTCAACAGGGATCCCAGTATAATGCCTTCGGCTAAACTGCCCAAATCACTCCGCCGTCTTCTACCTCCGCCAAATCCACCACCTCCGCCGATACCGGCTAAGATGATCAGCACAAAAATCAAAATGATAAAAAATACAACCATAGGATTGTCTCCATCGCGGGATGGCTTATTCCGTTTGCGGGCGACTTTATATTCCCCCACAGCCGCTTTAGCCAATTCGTTGGTGGCATCATCAATGCCCTTATAATAATTCCCTTCCCGAAAGGCCGGAGCAATCTTAGTTCGAATGATATCATCAGCGACGATATCAGGTATGGCACCCTCCAACCCGTAACCGGGCTCAATCCTTACTTTTCTGTCATCAACTGATACCAGCAGCAATACGCCATTGTTGGTCTTTTTGTTCCCGATACCCCAGGTGCGAAATAACTTGGTAGCATACTCCTCAATGGGCCGATCTTGCAACGACTTAATAATAACAACGGCAATTTGGTTGGAAGAACTGTCATCAACTGCAACCAGTTTTTGTTCCAGTGCCGTCAGTTCTGTGGCCGATAAAATGCCAGCCTTGTCGGTGACCAATCGAGGTGGATCGGGACGCGGCAATACTTCCTGGCTGCTAACCAGCAGACAGGCAAATAAGGCCACAATACTCAACCAGATTGATTTCATGCTTTTCATATTTAACCGGCTGCTAATCGCCCCAAACTACATCGTTGGGTAATTCATTACGGTCACCCTTTTCATCATAAGGGAAATGTGTGCTAAGTGCCTCACCGATATCATGGATCATCGTCACCAATCCGGGTACAAACTTCTTTTCCCGAAAACGAACAATCAAACCATTGACTTCCTGCTGCCACCAGTCCTGACCAACTCTTGCATGAATGCCTTCATCGCCAAATACTGCCATGCGTTTGTGGTGCATAGCGAGGTAAATCAGCACCCCATTGCGGGCATCGGTTGCCTGCATGTTCAATTGAGCAAAAACTTCCCGGGCTCTGTTGAGGGTATCCTCCTGGGGGCATTGCCCTTCAACGAAGACACGTATCTCCCCGCTGGTTTTTTTCTCAGCTGCTGTGATGGCTTTGCATATTTCCTCCCGCTCGGCGGGAGAAAAATAGTCAGCCGGCTTTTTCCGGAAAAAAGACCACATGTGTCTGATTTAGAATTTTACTTCAGGGGCTTTTTCAGCACCTACCTCTGCTTTGAATCCCTCTTTCGGACGGAAGCCAAAGAAACCGGCAAATATATTCATCGGGAATCGACGCACTTTTACGTTATAGTCTTTTACAGCATCGTTGAAATCGTTACGAGCCGTCTTGATGCGGTTCTCCGTACCTTCCAACTGAGCCTGTAATCCTCTGAAGGCCTCATTGGCACGCAGGTTAGGGTAGTTCTCTGTCACCACCAGCAATCTGCCGAGGGCTTGCGATAACTGACCTTGTGCGGCCTGAAACTGCTCTAATTTCTCTGGCGTCAGGTCTTTGGGATCAATTTTCATTTGAGTGGCGCTGGCGCGGGCTTCGATCACCTTAGTCAGTGTTCCCTGCTCAAAATTAGCTTCTCCCTTTACCGTATTCACCAGGTTGGGAATGAGATCAGCCCGGCGCTGGTAGTCACTCTGCACCTTATTCCAGGCATTGTTAACGTTTTCGTCTTGTACAATCAAACCGTTGTAACCGTTACAACCAGTCCAACCCAGGATCAATACCAGGGCGCCAATGACGATGAGGGTAATGTTTTTCGTACTCATGATGTGTTGAATTTTACTGTAATATACTTTTTTGTAGTATATCAGATACCATTTATGCAAATAGAGTGCCAGTTTATGGACAAGCCAAGTTGGCGTCCTTTTCTGTCCGATGAACGGTATAGACGGTTGAAAAACAAGGCGGAACGGCAGACTTCGACCGATTGTTTAGGAGCGGATGGCGGCGATGCCGGGAAGCACCTTTCCTTCAAAAAATTCCAGCAGGGCGCCTCCACCGGTAGATACATAGCTTACCCGGTCAGTCAAACCAAACTGGTTAACGGCTGCCACACTGTCGCCCCCCCCCACCAAGGAAAAAGCTCCCTGATCGGTTGCTGCGGCAACTGCCTGGCCAATAGCAACAGTCCCCGCCTTAAAGGGTTCCATCTCGAAAACCCCCATGGGACCATTCCACAGCAATGTTTTTGACTTAGCTATGATATCCGTAAAAGCTGTTCGTGCTGCCGGACCTATGTCGAGACCCATCCAGCCGGCAGGAATCTGGTCACTGGGTGCGATATCAGTAGCCGCATCTGCTGCAAATGCATTGGCAATAACCGAGTCGGCAGGCAGATGAATGGTCACACCTGCTGCTGCTGCTTTTTCAAGCAGAAACTTTGCCGTATCGAGACGGTCTTCTTCACAAAGTGACTGACCTATGTTTCCTCCGGCTGCTTTTAAAAAGGTATATGCCATACCTCCACCAATGATGATATGGTTGGCTCTTCCCAATAAATTTTCTAAAATGAGAATCTTATCACTCACTTTGGCCCCGCCGATGATGGCAGTGAAGGGTTGTTCACTGTGGAGCAATACTTTTTCCGCACTCGATACTTCCCCCTCCATGAGTAGTCCGAACATTTTTTGACCAACCTGAAAATATTGAGCAATAACAGCGGTAGAAGCATGGGCTCTATGAGCTGTTCCGAATGCATCGTTCACATAGCATTCTCCCAGTCGGCTGAGTTTTTGCGCAAAAGCAGCATCGCCTTTTTCCTCTTCCGAATAAAACCGCAGGTTTTCTAATAATAATATTTGTCCGGGCTGAAGTTGGGCAGCTAATTGATAGGCGCTTTCACCGATGCAATCATCTGCAAACAATACCGTCACTTCCTTACCCATTTCTTTGCTGATGAGTTCAGTCAGGTGTGAAAGGATATGACGCAGGGAATACTTGTCTTCCGGTCCACCCTTAGGTCTGCCGAGGTGGCTCATCAAAATAGCAGATCCACCGCCGGCCAATATGGTGTGTATGGTGGGGAGTGTAGCCCTTATGCGGGTGTCATCAGTGATCTGTAAAGTGGTTTTATCGAGTGGAACATTGAAGTCGACTCTAACCAGAACTTTTTTACCCTGAAACGGATAAGCGTTAAACTGACTCATGGTAGGCAATAAGATGATAAAAAAAGTCCCGCAGGAACGGGACTAGAACATTTTTCAGATTAGTGGTTGATCAGACCGGCGAAGTAATGCACGGTACGAACGAGCTGGCTTACATAGCTCATTTCATTATCGTACCAGCTGACTGTTTTCACCAGTTGTACATCGCCATTGGTGATGATTTTGGTTTGTGTGGCATCGAAGAGAGAGCCGAAGTGGGTACCAATGATATCGGTGCTCACCAGCTCATCTTCTGTATAACCAAAACTTTCATTGCTGGCGGCTTTCATGGCGGCATTTACTTCCTCGGCAGTTACTTTTTTGCTGAGGATGGAAGTAAGTTCTGTCAGTGAGCCGGTGATAACGGGAACGCGCTGCGCGCTGCCATCGAGTTTACCTTTCAGTTCTGGCAGTACGAGACCGATCGCCTTGGCTGCACCGGTGCTGTTAGGAACGATGTTGCCGGCGGCGGCACGAGCCCGGCGGAGATCTCCTTTCGGATGGGGCGCATCGAGTGTATTTTGGTCATTTGTGTAGGCGTGGATGGTTGTCATGAAACCGGTAACGATTCCAAACTGATCATGTAGCACTTTTGCCATCGGTGCAAGGCAGTTGGTGGTGCAGGAAGCACAGGAGATAATCGTTTCACTGCCATCGAGGATGGCGTGATTTACATTGAAAACAACTGTTTTCAGATCGCCGGTAGCCGGAGCAGATATAACCACTCGCTTAGCGCCTGCTGTGAGGTGGGCAGCTGCTTTATCTTTATCGGTGAAGAAGCCGGTGGATTCGATAACTACATCTACTCCGTGGGAGCCCCAGGGAATTTGTGCAGGATCTTTTTGTGCATATATGCGGATGGTTTCTCCGTTCACAACGATTGCGTCGTCGGTGGAGGTAACGGTCGCATCGAAGCGGCCCTGTGCGCTGTCGTATTTCAGCAGATGGGCGAGTACTTTCGGACTGGTCAGGTCATTGATAGCGACTACATCGATGCCTTGCATGTTATAGATCTGGCGAAATACAAGTCGGCCGATTCTTCCAAAGCCATTGATGGCAACTTTTATAGAGCTCATTTAATTGGTGGGTTTTGATTAAAAGCGGGGCGAAATTACGATTATTGACAGGAATGGGTGTCAATTTTTTATGAAATGTGCTCAAAATGAGGCAATAGCAACCTCAGGGAGTAAAAAATGATTTGGCAGAAACGGTGGGTATGGCTATTTTTGCGGCCCGCATTTAGACAAAGCGGCCCGTTCGTCTATCGGCTAGGACATCTCCCTTTCACGGAGGAAAGAGGGGTTCGATTCCCCTACGGGCTACTAAGCCTTGCATCAATCATGCGAGGCTTTTTTTATTCCCATATCCCAGTGCCATAGGTACGACCCGTATCAATTAGGAAAGGGTATAATAATAATCACAGTGAAAAATATTGAGGTCATGTATTTATTATATATCACTAATATTATATTTATTGTGTATTGCTTTCCATTAGGTAATTTCTCCCAACCCATTTTTTATTGCCCCGCTTATTTTATCATTCATTTTTATAACTTATCTTAAACCCCCATTCAAAAATGGGGTCTAAAAAGATCCCACTGTTATCTTGCCATGAAATCTCGTTCACTGCTACTTTTTTTCCTTTTCCTCTCAGCAGGAACTATGGCACAGAATTTTTCCAATAAAGGGAAAGAATTTTGGCTTCCGTATGCAGGGCACATAGATAATACAACTTCCCGAATGGCACTGTACATATCTGCCACTGAAAATACCTCCGGTGAAGTTCAACTGGATAACAAAACAATTCCTTTTACTGTAACTGCCAACCAAACTACCACCGTTCAAATATCCCCAACTACCTACAATGTTTATAATAGTCAGTCAGACGGAACAGGCATTGGTAAAGGGATACGAGTGATAGCTCAAACCCCGATTGTGTTGTATGCACACATACTCAACGCAGCCAGATCAGGATCAACATTAGTTTTACCGGTGAACGTTTTAGGGAAAGAATATGTATCACTGAACGCATTTCAAACCTCTAACCAAGGTCGAAGTCAGATTACCGTTGTTGCTACAGAAAATAACACCAATATAGAATTGAACCTACTACGGGCAAGTTCCGGCACTCCCTCAAGACCTGCGAATACCCCCTATCAAATCACCCTGAATAAGGGGGATGTTTACCAAGTTCAATCGACGCAGGATTTAACAGGTTCGACTATCAAAAGTGTTAGTACCAATTCCAGTTCCTGTAAACCTATTGCTGTATTTACCGGCAGCACCTGGACAGCCTTTGATTGTGCAGGCGCCAGTGGGGGTGATAATCTTTATCAACAAGTCTTCCCCTCTAATGCTTGGGGCAGAAATTATATTACCGCTCCCTTTGCCAATCGGCAGAGTGATGTTTATAGAATTATTGTCCGTGACCCTACAACACTGGTCACTTTAAATGGCAGTTTATTGAATACCTCCTCACTCATCAATAACACCTATTACGAATTTAAAAATAGTATACCCAACGTAATTGTTGCCGATAAATCAATTTTAGTAGTCCAGTACATGACATCGCAAACCTGCGATACGAGAAATCCGGCCAACTGCGGTTCTAATTGTCCTTATCCGGGGGACCCGGAAATGATTACCATCAATCCATTGGAACAAACCATCAACAACGTATCCGTTGTTTCTGCACGTAATGACCTTACCCCACCCAATACCAATATCCGCGTTCACTATCTGAATATCCTGATGAAGACATCAGATATTGGCTCCTTGAAAATAGACAATGCTGCACCAAAAGCTAATTGGGTACCTATACCCAATTCAAGTTATTCTTATTTACAAGAAGATGTTACTGCGAGCACAGCTATCAATCCTAGTCATAATATCAAAGCAGATAGCGGATTTATCGCACTGGCTTACGGAATGGGAAATGTTGAAAGTTATGGCTATAACGCAGGCACCAATGTAAAAGACCTCCTGGCACCTATTTTTCAGAATCCTTATGGCAGACTGGACTTTGCAACTACCTGCGTTGGAAATAAATTCAATTTTTCAGTACCCCTTACCTATATGCCCACCACTATAACATGGGACTTTGGGGGCAGTACCAAATTGAATCCTAATACGAATATTGGACCAGTAACACCGGTACCGGACAGTACGCCTGTTGTTAATGGAAAACAATTGTATTATTTCAGTCCTTCGAATGGACCTAGTACAAAAGACTTTATCTATACAGCCACTGGAAATGATACGATTCGACTTTTTGCAACCAATCCTTCTCCGGATGGGTGCAATAGTTCTAACGCTGAATATTTGATTCCGGTAGTTGTTAATCCAGCACCCAAAGCTCGATTTACAGTCCCTGCCAATTATTGTATTGGAGCACCCATACCATTTTCAGATGCATCTACTGATCTTGGAACCGGTGAAGTCGTCAGCGGTTTGTGGAACTGGGGAGATGGCACCACCGACTCATTAAAAAACCCATTACATACCTTCAATACCGAAGGAACATTTACTATTCGATACCGCCCTATAACCAACTATGGCTGTTCAGGAGATACAACGATTGCATTGGTTATTACCGGCAGACCGATAGCTAATTACACATTGAAAGATTCAACTTGTCTGAACAAAACTTTGACTTTTACTGATGGGTCGACCATCACTTCTGGTACCATGGTGAAATGGTACTGGAATTATGGGGATGGCACTTCAGAAATAGTAACAGCCAATACTGCTCGCACCAAATCATTTACCGCCACAGGCACGTACAATATTCAGCTGGAGGTAGAAAATAGTTCGGGCTGCAAAAGCATGCCCTTCTCCTCAACTATTGTAATTCGACCAATACCGGTTCCGAACTTTAATCTTCCAATTGTTTGCTTACCGGAAGGCAGTGCAAGATTCTTCGATTCAACCACCATTGCCGATGGCTCAGGCAATTTTACGTACCGCTGGGACTTCGGTGACAATGCAGGTATTGATTCCATAAAAAACCCGATATATACCTATAACAGTACTGGACCTTTTTCGGTATCACTGATTGTTACTTCGCCTTTTGGTTGTATCGATAGTACGCGTAAAACACTATCATCCATATATCCGCAGGCAAAGGCAGCCTTTCAAGTATTCAGCGAAAATTGTTTACGTGACAGCAGTTTCTTCACAGACCAAACAGATGGCAAAGGCAGCAATATAGCCGGGTGGCGTTGGAGTTTTGGTAATACAAAAACAGATACAATACAAAATCCGGTTCATTTATATGCAACTGCCGGCACCTTCAATGTGCAACTTTTTGCCATTACCGATAAAGGCTGCTATAGTGACACACTGATTATTCCTGTAACAGTGAACCCACTGCCGACCGCTAATTTTACATTGATGACCCCTTATTGTGAAACGAGGGCCTTATCATTTGTTGATCAATCAGTTGCCAATGCAGGTACACTCGCTAACTGGAAATGGAATTTTGGTGATGGCGATACAAAAGATGTGAATACTGGAGCTGCATTTCAAAAGACATATACCGCCTGGGGTAATTATACCATTGAATTACAAGTAACCAGTAGCAAAGGGTGTAAAAGTGACACGCTGAAAAGAGTGCAAGCTATACATCCGTTGCCTAAACCAGGTTTTATTTTACCTGAAATCTGCGTATCGGATGGCGCAGCAGATCTGCTGGATACTAGCAAAATCGCCGACGGAAGTGCTGCTGCTTTTCAGTGGCAATGGCGCATCGACAAAGGGAAACTTTTTAATGCACAGCCAACTTTTATCAATAGCAATGTGAAGGATGCTAAACTATTGGTGAATAAATCAGACTTCTATATGACAACGCTGGTCATCACCAGCAATAATGGCTGTAAAGATTCAATAGCCAGTGAATTGACGGTAAACGGCTCTATTCCGAAAGCTGCCTTTACAGTTATAAATGATGCGGGCTTATGTGGTAACGATTCTGTTAGAATTATCAACACGTCGACTGTCGATTTTGGTAGTGTAACCAAACTACAGATTCAGTGGGAAAATGGCAATCCTGCTGGTGCCATCACGAACGATGATAGTCCGACCCCGCTAAAAGGATATGCGAACCGATATGCTATTTTTCAGGCGCCGGCTACTAAAAATTATACCGTAAAGCTTACTGCCTATTCGGGAAATGCTGCTGCCTGCCAGAGTGCATTTACCCAAACCATCACGCTGAATAGAAGTCCGAAAGTCAGCTTCTCCCCACCACAAAGTATTTGTAATGATGCCGCGATTCAAGCCATTAGTCCGGCTGCCACTACCTTCCCCGGCATACCGGGCGTTCCGGTTTATTCGGGAACCGGCATCGTCGATCCTGTCAATGGTTTATTTAATCCGGCCGTATCGGGCCCCGGAACTTTTGCAATCAAGTATCTACACGTCTCTGATAAGGGGTGCCGCGACTCAGCCTCACAAAATATCACCATCCACCCCTCGCCAATCGCACAATGGGGATTTGGAAATCCGTCCTGCGAAAAAAATATTTTAGTATTCACCGATAGTTCCCTGCCAAGGGTTGGAAAAATTGTGCAACGCAACTGGAATATGGGTGATGGTAAAATACAGACATTCACTGCTGCCGGTAACTTTAATCATACCTATGCCATAGAAGGAAATTACGAAGCGTCATTGCAAGTTATTACAGACAGTGGTTGTGTCAGTGTCATTCGCCAACAGACTATTCGCGTCAATCCACTCCCACAGGTAGCATTCAACCTGCCGATTGTTTGTCTTCCGGATGGTAACGGCGTTTTTACTGATCAATCTACAATTACAGATAATAGTCAACCATTATTCAGCTATCGCTGGAATTTCAATGATCCAAATGACCCAACGCCTTCCACCCTAAAAAATCCATCCCACCGCTATGCTGCTGTTGGTCCTTACCCTGTTCAACTCATTATCACTTCAAAAGATGGATGTATTGACTCGCTAACGCGATTGATGAATACAATATACCCACAGCCATCTGCACAATTTGACATTTCGTCCAATGAAGTTTGTCGTGAGGGCACACTGCAATTTACAGACAAGAGTATCAGCACGTCTGGCGCAGTCACCCAATGGCGCTGGTTCATGGGCAGTAACGACAGCTCGTTTGTAAAAAATCCCTCCAAGCAGTTCAATGATTCCGGTAGTTACACTATTCGCCTGTTTATCTACGATGATAAAGGATGTGTCAGTGATACAAACAGTCAAGAAGTGGTGGTGCACCCATACCCCATTGTACAGATGGCCAATAACCTGCGTGTATTGGAAGGAGGAACCATTAAAATCAAACCCTTCTATTTTGGTAGCCAATTAGAATATGACTGGACACCCGCCCTTTATCTAGACAGCGCTGATATTGCTCAACCCAGTTCTACACCACCGGATGATATAACCTATCGGTTAACACTTACAGGTATTGGTGGCTGCAGTGTCAGCGATACAGTCTTCATTAAAGTACTCAAATCACCGCTGGTACCTAACGCCTTCTCACCTAATGGTGATGGCATCAATGATACCTGGCGAATACAATATCTGGAGAGCTATCCGGGAGCGACAATAGAGGTGTTTAACCGGTATGGACAAAAAGTATTTGAGTCCACGGGATATACAACAGAATGGGACGGCTACTTTAATGGAAGCCTCTTACCTGTTGGTACCTACTACTACATCATCAACCCGAGAAATGGGAGAAAGACGATCGCTGGATCTGTAACAATAGTTCGTTAATCCGGTGCCTACTTCCTGTCAGAAATAAAGGGTTGGAGGAAACTTTTAACACGAGCACTTCCGGAAATCTGACCCAGCGAAACCCGAGGTGTTTTATTGGGTAAACCCAAAGCATAGAACTCAACTGTTTTCAGCGAAGAAAGCTGCGTGATTTCATCGGGCACGTATATCCAATTGTCATTTTTCTTTTTGTGGAATTCAATAGACAATTCTTTGAGTTGAGTCAACTTGCCAAGACCTTCAGGTACCCTGTCAGAGGAAATAGGAAATGTAAGTTTCTCTAGTTGATTTAGCTCATACACAGACTCTGGTATGTTGACTAAACTAAAATTCTCCTTCACATCAAGTGTCTTCAGAGAGGTAAGTTTACCAATGCTCTCAGGAAGGGTAAGTAAATCATCGCAGTCTTCTATCATCAGTTCTTGCAACTGACTGAAAACAGAAAAATTCCCGGACAAAAACTCTCCATCCAGGTCCCGAATGATTAGCTTTTTAAGCTGTATAAATGAGAAAATCTCCTTGGGAAGGGGGTTGCCATTCCTCAATTCAATTTCGATGGACTGAACATCATCGGGGTGGTTTTTTACCAGATCAAAATTGCTACAAGCCACATCATTGATGAGTAACTTATATTTTACCGGAGCGTTTGGTGATTGGGCAATCAGTGAGGTGGACAGCAGTAGAAGCATGGCCACACAACAAAGGGGCAATGAGTATTTCATAGGGTTGGATTGACCTCAAAAATAAGAAAACTATTTAACCAAACCAGCCGGAATTTCTTTTTTCAACAGATGCTGATAAACGAAGCGGGTTTTCAAGTTATTAAAATGTATTCCCTTCTCTCCGCCCCAACCATGTCGTCCACCGGGATATAGCATAAATTCAAATTGCTTACCTCTATCTTGCAATGCACTGATCAATTGCAGACTATTCTGCATGTGTACGTTGTCATCCATGGTACCATGTACAATCTGGAGTACCCCTTTGTACTTATCGATATGCGTCAAAACATTAGAAGACTTATATCCCTCCGGATTTTCCTGCGGGGTATCCATGAATTTTTCGGTATAATGAGAATCATACAATCTCCAATCTACCACTGATCCGCCTGCCATTGCATGGGTAAAAACATCAGCCCCATAGGTCAAAGCATAACAGCTCATATAACCACCGTAGCTAAAGCCGGTAATACAGATTCTGGTTGAATCGGCCTGACCATTCTTGATGAACCAGCGAGCCATCTGCATATAGTCCTGCATCTCCCAATAACCGAGGTTACGATGCATATAGTTCACACCCGCCTTACCAAAATGGCCACTGGCACGGTGATCAAATGCAACTTGTATCAATCCTTCCTGTGCGTATAATTGACGGTTCGCCGACCAGTTCCAGCTATCGGTCACTGTACCTGCATTTGGACCTCCATACATACTCACCAACATAGGATATTTTTTCCCGGGCACGAAGTTCAATGGCCAGGTTACTAATGCGGGTAACTCGAATAAGCCGTCAGCACTCTTGATGCGAATGAGCTCTGTTTTTGCCAACTGGTATTTATCCATAGCGGCACCTTTACTATCTCCTAACTCACGAACAATTTTACCCTGGTTATTAACGAGGGTCATACGCGATGGTGTTGAAGCGTTGCTATGGGTCGTAACAAAATAAAAGCCTGCAGGCGATAACCGGATAGCACTATGGTTATAATCACCAAAAGTTAATCGAGTGAGCTGCTTTCCATCAAACCTTACTTTATAAAAATCGGTGCGCGCCGAACTTTCTTTTCCCTTGGCGATAAAATAAATCCAGCCACCAGCTTCATCAATCAATTCGATATCAAGAACTGAGTAGTTACCTGAAGTGATTGGATTCATCAATGTTCCATCATTCTTGTGGAGATACAAATGGTTCCATCCGGTTTTATCACTTGCCAATATGAACGCATCTTGCTTTTCTAAGAAGTGGAATCTACCACCTGCTCCATCTTCCAGATCGACCCATGTTTTTTGATTTTCCTCATACATAAGCTTTTTTGACCCGTTAGTCGGGTTCACATCATACACTTTTAGAGAGTCCTGACCACGATTGATCCATTGCACCAGCAGACTGCTGCCATCTTTACGCCAAACGGGCCATCCGAAATACTGGTCATCTTTGGCATTAAAATCAGCCCAAATTGTGTTACCACCGGTGGGACCAACGAACCCAACTTTCACCTCCGGATTTTTTGCTCCCGCTTTGGGGTAACGTGTTTCTTCTAATGATCCGTTTTGACCATCACTATTATATATAGGAAACATGGGAACCATGCTCTCATCAAATCGCATATAGGCAATGGTTTTGCTGTCGGGGCTCCACCAGAATGCACGGAACCGCGTAGCCCTGCCAAAAATTTCTTCCCAATAAACCCAGCTGGCAAATCCATTTAAGGTCGTGAAAGTGCCGTCGAAAGTCAAACGACTTTCCTTGCCGGTTGCAATATGATAGGTGTACAGGTCATTAGCCTTTGTAAATGCAATGTATTGGCTATCGGGAGAGAAGACAGGGTTCTTTACTTCAGCTGCATCAAATGTTACCTGCTTTTCGCTCGTCCCAGCTTTATAAAAAAGTTTGCCGCCTCTTACATAGGCACTTTTAAAAGGAGGCAAGGTTCCGGCTAACTGCTCCTTGGTAGCTTTTGTAAATTTCCCGGCGGGTATATCCAGCACATAGTTGGTAACAATTGTATCAGGAGCAACTGCCATGCGAAGAATTACGTTGTCTTCATCCAGCCACTTGACAAAAACCGGCAGGTTATTACGAAAATTAGCGGGAAGTTGATTTTTCACCAATTGATCAGCAGTGAGTTGTTGCTGGGAAAAACCGGTGGCGGAAAACATCAACGCCAAAAAGAAAAATGAAATCTTTTTCATGTGCTATTATTAGATTGATATAGTAAATATATGAAAACAGTTAGGAAAATATGACCAGATTAAATTTCAATAGCCGAACTTAGGATAAGAAGTATACTTACCATCGTTTGTTGCTGAATACATTTTTTATTCCGGGACTTCTCTTTCGGGCAAGTTTTTAGAAAATAGGCAATTGCACTCAAAATCAGTAGCTTGTTTTTATACCCATGTATTCATTTCTACTAACAAATACAGAAGAAACATGGTGAAAAGAGCCGGAATAAAAGGCGCTTCCTGTTATTTTAAAAGATAATGATTGTTATCAACCAATAAAATTAAAAGCAGTGAATGGACTTCGATTTTCTTCCCGCTGTTCCCAAGAATTATTCAGGAGATATCATACTGGATCTAGTACATCGATCGAATGTTTTTCGGGAACTTTATGCAGCACTGCTCCAGTATTGAAACAAAAAGTGATTACTTGGATATAAAATGAAAACTGGGCAGAGTTGTATATTAAAAAGCTTCATTCAATCCGAAGAATATACCACTAGAGCCCCTTCCTTTAGCAAAGTCGATACAGATGGTGCTTCTGCTTTGCTTTTGAAATAAAATGCGCAAGCCTGTTCCGGCAGCCGGCTCCCAGTACTGAAATATTTTTTTACCCAGATCGTCGGAGGCAGTTTGCAGATTAACGAAGCATACGCCACTCAACAGATGATTAGCGGTAATAGGAAATCTGTATTCGGTCTCAAAATATGCGTAGGAAGGTCCTTTCACCCTGCTAATTGTATAGCCTCGACCCATGCGATAATAGGCATCCGAACCGGTACCGGGTAAGTCCAGATAAGGCACACTGCCACTCAGCATATAAGATGCCCAGTGCCACACCGCCAGCACTTTGTCGGGCCGCTGTTTACTTAAGCTCCAGTATTTTCTAAAGTCGTATTGAAGCTGAGTAGCCCGATGGGTACTTCCCAGCCAACGGGTATTGGAGCCAAGGGTTAGCTCTGCATATACACCCCCATAAGAACGAATGGGGTGCTCTCGGGTAGCATACTGCAATGAAAATAAAATTCCATTGGCATTATATGCGCTGGGACTATAATTATTTCGAACCGAATAGAGAAAATGGGGTGTGCTAAATGTAGGTGATAACTTTTCATCTGTTATTTTACTATGCAGATTGATACTTATTCCTCCCCCAACGAAAAAATGGGGGGCGACTTGCAGAAAAACCTTTTCCTGTAACCGAAAATAATTAAAAGCTATAGGAAAGGCACTGTCGCCAATTACAGTAGGAAATTCATCCAGATTAAAGGTTTCGCCTCCATTTCTGGCATTCCCAGCCCCGATTCCAAAATCTACTATCCCAAAACGAGAGAGTTGCCAGTTACCCTGAAAATTAAGCACATTATTCGGTAGAAAAATATTGTGGCGTGCCTGTAGGGTTGCTATATTTTTAGAGGTATACAAGGCTTCAACACCAATTACTGATGCTGTAGTATTTTCAGCAGTTCCTACTTGGAAACTCGTCACTGACTTTGCTCCAATTACAACTCCTAAACTTGGATTGTACCCTATAGATGGTAATATTGGAATCCCGGGCTTTTTGGGAGTTTGAGCTGAGTCATACTTTTTTTTCAACACCTGCTTTATTACATCGCTCAGATCCTGCTTCGCTATCTTCTCTTGGGCGTAAGAAAAATTACTAAAATAGAAAATACAAAATAGCATCTTCACCCAAATGGCAAAAGATGGTATATTGTTTTTTCTACCCGGGTTGCTGCCTGACCAATGTGTATGCATGCTCGAAAGTAAACCTATTTTTTGGGGGGAGAGATGTAGTATGGGGGTCAAAAAAGTTAGCATTCACTTCCAGCTGCCCATAATAGAAGTACCCCCGGATAGGCTAACCTGATGAAACACTAAATTCCTCTGAAATCTTTCCATATATTGTTGAGTAGTAGCAGCAAGAAACTCCGCTGTTTCTGCTGAGGGTATCAGGTTAAGTGTACATCCACCAAATCCCCCTCCCATCATCCGGGCTCCTAAAACAAAATTTGTTGCGGCTGCCTGAGCCACTAAAAAGTCGGCTTCCTCACAACTAACTTCATACTGATCACGTAATCCGGCATGCGTTGAGAACATATTTCTACCAAAAGGTTTCAGATTACCTTGCCTTAATTGCTCAACTGAATCCAATACACGATTATTTTCCTGCACAACATACATGCAACGCTGATAGGCAATATCTGATGGGGGAATTGCTGCTGTAATCATATCAACATCTACATCTCGCAGTGATTGAACCGAAGGAACTTGTTGTCGGATCATCTCAATACCCGCCATACATTCCTGACGACGTTGATTATAGGCCGATGCTGCCAGGGAATGCTTTACACCGGTATCAAGTAAAACAAGGTCAATACCGGGAAAATGAAAAGGCGCATACTGATGCTTGAGTGAGCGACAGTCGAGGAGTATGACTTGACCCTCTTTTCCCATCATATTGGCGAACTGATCCATGATACCACACTGAAGTCCGATAAATGAATGTTCTGTAGCTTGCGCCAGTTGGATCAATTGAAGGGCGGAAAGATTGAGTTCAAAAACATGGTTGAGCGCAAATAAAATACCACAGGTGAGTGCGGCGGAGGAAGATAGTCCGGCTCCGATGGGTAAATCAGCTGTAACAACTGCATTGAATCCGTCGATTTTGCATCCAGCCAGTTTTAGCTGCTGAATGGCACCCAACCAATAGTCGGGCCAGCCAAGTGGGGAACGATTGAGTCGTTCGATATTCCCTTCATAAGTTTGGTTGAGATCAGCTGCAAACCATTTCAACTCCGCGTCAGATCGTTTGCTGATTGCGAGATACACAGCCAGGTCAATTGCGGCCGGCATCACATAGCCATCATTATAATCGGTATGTTCACCCAACAGATTGATGCGGCCCGGACTTTTCACACATACATCCGGTTGACCAAATCGCTGCAAGAAAGTTTCATGTAGTGCTGTCGGCAAATGCATATCGTTCATTACTCAAGTGTAAATTGATCATGCAAGTCAGGTATTTCAACGCGAGCACATCCTTTTTGTAATAATCGTTGCTTGAAAGAAGCCTGTTCATCGTAATCACCGTGCACCAGGAAAATGGTATTGATAGCTTTTAGATCTTGACAGGCCAGAAACTGACACAAATCGTCGTAATCGCCGTGTGCACTCATGCTGCGCATTTGTCCAACCTCTGCTACAACCCGATACATCTCTCCAAAGATTTTTACTTCAGAATCTCCATTAGCCAACCGGCCTCCCAATGAGCGGGGTTCACAATAGCCAACCAGCAAAATAGTATTGTTTTCATTGCTGATGTTATTCATGATGTGGTGCTTCACGCGACCTGCGTCTGCCATGCCACTGGCAGAAATGATGACACATGGCTGGGTAAGCTCATTGAGGCGTTTACTATCTTCAGCCTGCTGAATAAAATGCAACCCTTTAAAGTGAAAAGGATCATCATCCGATTCCATGATCTTACGTATGCGCTTATTGAAATACTGTGGGTACTTTTTCAACAGCGCAGTTGCCTCCCCGCTCAGTGGACTATCGACATATACTTGTACGGGCGGCAATCTATTCTCCAGTTCCAACTGGTTGAGGGCATATAGCAACTCCTGGGTTCTACCAACACTAAAGGCGGGAATGATGAGTTTCCCTTTCTTTTGAACACAGGTTTTATCAATCCATTCGAAAAGTGTGTCCGGTGTACTTTTTACCTGATCATGCAACTTATTTCCATAAGTACTTTCCAGCATGATATAATCAGCCTGACTAAATGGAGCAGGTGATCGAAGAATGGCATCATTGTATCTGCCAACATCGCCACTAAAGGTTATGCGGGTGATCTTCCCATCCTCTGTAATGGCTAGGTGAACGGCTGCACTTCCAATGATGTGACCTGCATCGGTAAACATCACCGACACTTCAGGACTCAACTGGTGCCACTGATCATATTCTTTGGTTTCAAATAATTCAATGGCTTTAGCTGCGTCTGCCAAATCATACAAGGGTTCAAATGGTGGCAAACCCTGTTTGGCTCTCCGCTTGTTGATAAAGCGCGTATCATCTCTTTGTATCTCTGCGGAATCTTCCAGCAAGATACCTGTAAGTTCTTTGGTAGCCGGGGTAGAATAGATGGGCCCTTTGAACCCCTTTCTAACAATGCGGGGTAAAAGACCGCAATGATCGATGTGGGCATGAGAGAGAATAATCATATCAATTTCTTTCGGCTCAAAACCAAAAGATTCGTTGAGCGGCTGGGTATCTTTTCCCATGCCTTGAAACAACCCACAGTCGAGCAAAATGTTGGTTCCTGAACGAAGTGTAAGCAGATGTTTTGAACCGGTTACCATTCGGGCCGCGCCGTGAAAACTTATTCTCATGTCTTTATTTTTTCTTCGCCTTAAAACTCCAGGTGATATGAAATTCGGCTACTACTTCTCCCTTTTCATTTTTACCCACAGAACGGGTGATAACGCCTGTGCCTTCCCCTGTCTGAATGGTCGACTCAATGGCTGCTTCGATTTTATCTCCGTCTTCACAGGTAAAAAGAATTAATCCGGTCGCTTTTTTGATGTACTGTGAGTCAACCCGTACGACCAGCATACTTACTGCCGGATCTCTTTTATAAATCTGACCAAAACACATTAGTCCGGTACTCATTTCAGCTGCCATTGACTGAACAGCAAAATACATGGACCGAAATGGATTTTGGGTAAACCACCAATGTTTTACTGCGATCACAGTAGATTTTTCGCTGAACTGACGAATGCGTAAACCACAAAGAAAAGCAGTAGGCAACTTCACCAGCAGAAAAAAACGAAACTGTATCGGATGAATGATTTTACTACGAAATACTCCGAATGATGGGTTCATATAATTGAATTAATTATTCATCCATAAATAGCTTTTCTCCTCCAGCGCAGCGGGTGTCCAGCTCACAAAAAATTCTTTTACTTTTTTAGCGTCATAGCTCTTCCCCAACTCAAGGTAGGAAGAGTTCTGGGTATGAATCAGCTGTCCTTCGGCATTTAAGATCAAAAAGACCGGAAACCCAAACCGATTCGGGAATCCATATTGTTTAAATATATCGTAATTTTTGTTTTGAGGACTGAAGTTCAGGTGATAAACAACAAAAGATGCACTGAGAACCGAATCAAGCTGCTTATCTGCATGAATGAAGCGATTGAACTCTATACACCATCCACACCAATTGCCTCCAGCTTGAATCAGCACATGCTTTTTCTCTGCTTTGGCTTTCGCAATTACCCGGGTAATATCGGCTTTCGCATTGGCAAGTGGATGATACAGACTATCTGCTCCCCGGACAGACATCACACAAAAAAGTAAAAAGGTAATAAGTGATGGGCGCATATTCTATTTTTACAACAACAACGCAGCAAGGGCATAGTCAGCCACCAGTATCAGAATACAACTTACAACAACAGCACTGGTGCTGGATCGACCAATCTCCAGTGCGCCCCCTGAAACATTGTATCCAAAATAACAGGAAATACTGCTGATGATAAAAGCAAACGTATACGATTTATAAAGGGCGAAGTTAATATTGTAAAGATTCAAATTCTGACGCAGTCCGATGTCATAAATATCTGGTGCCAGTATGCCAGTGATACCTCCCACAAATCGGCCACCCCAAATACCCAGAACGGCCGATATCACTACCAGGCAAGGCATTACAACCAGTGAGGCGAGTATTTTGGGCATGATCAGGTAACTCTTGGTATTGATACCCATGATCTCCAGGGCATCAATCTGTTCACTAATTCGCATATTTCCCAGTTCGCTGGCAATTTTACTGCCGACCACCCCGGCCAAGACAACACATAATACGGTAGGAGAAAGCTCGAGAATCATGCTGTCGCGAACAATCTGAGCAATGGTAGCAGCAGAAACCAGTGGACTGACAAGCTGATAAGCTGTTTGTATGGTAGTTACTGCCCCTAAAAACACAGAGATAATCACCACAATCGGTAGTGCCCCCAAACCTATCTCAACGCATTGATGCATGAATTCCTTCCAATACATACGATAACTCTCCGGTCGGGTAAACATACCCTTTAGCATGAGTAGATACGTACCAAAATGCGTGAATATATTCATCGGGTGTAGCGACTTATTTTTTTCTTTTCTTCAAACGTTTCCACCAATTACTCTTTTGCACGAAAGCATCGGTATCTATCCTGCACTTCAACTGAGCATCAACAACCGCCACTGTTGCCATATTAATGATGTTGCGAACAGTGCTGCCTAGTTGCAAAACATGCACCGGTTTCTTTAGCCCCAGCAATATAGGTCCAATGGCATCCGCTCCACCCACTTCTTTCAACAGGTTGTATGCCACGTTGCCGGCTGTCAGGTTAGGGAAGATCAGCACATTTACGTCCTTATCAACCAGATCACTAAAAGGATAATTGTCACGCAGGATCTCCTTGTTGAAGGCAAGGCTGCCTTGCATTTCACCATCCACAATCATGGATGGATTTCGCTGCTTTAGCAAGCGGGTTGCCTCGGCTACCAATCGTGCTTCCGGGGAATCGCTGCTGCCAAAATTACTATAGCTCAGCATGGCTATGCGTGGTGTCAGATTGAAATTCTTTACTTCCTTGGCTACGATCTGGGTAATGTCAGCCAGTTCTTCTGCTGTGGGGTGAAAATTTACTGTTGTATCGGCCAGGAACAATGGACCTTTCTTTGTTAAGAGGAGATACATTCCGGCAATCTTCTTAACACCTTCCTCCGTACCTATGATCTGCAGGGCAGGTCGGATAGCTTCTGCATAATTTTTTGTCAATCCACTCAACATGGCATCGGCATCGCCTGTTTCCACCATCATACAGCCGAAATGATTTCTATCCTTCATCATCTTCACACTCTCATAACTATTGACACCCCTACGCTGACGTTTTTTAAAGAAAATTTGTCCGTAAAACTCACGTTTGGATTCCTGTTCGTCACTTCTTGGATCGATGATAGGTATGTCCGCCAGATCAATGTTATTTTCTTCAGCAATCTGATTGATCTTAATAGGATCGCCCAATAAAATAGGATAAGCAATGCCTTCATCATATAAAATGCTGGCAGCTTTAAGTATTTTCTGGTTATCGGCTTCAGCGAATAGCAATCGCTTCGGATCTCTTCTCGCTTTATTACCCAATACGCGCATCAGTTGGTTATCTAATCCCAGTCGCTTATTCAGTTCAACTACATATGCATCCTTGTCGGCAATAACTTTTTGCGCAACACCGCTTTCGATTGCTGCCTGTGCAACGGCCGGGGCAACTGCAGAAAGTAACCTTGGATCGAGTGGCTTGGGAATGATGTATTCGGGACCGAAAGCCATGTTCTGCTGGTTGTATGCCATGTTAACGATATCCGGTACCGGCAATTTGGCCAATCCTGCGAGGGCATGAACAGCCGCCAGCTTCATCGGCTCATTTATTTGTTTGGCGCGCACATCAAGTGCCCCGCGAAATATATAAGGGAAGCCGAGAACATTGTTCACCATATTGGGATAATCAGAACGACCCGTCGCCATGATGATATCTTTCCGAACAGAGGTAGCGAGCTCATAAGTAATTTCCGGATCGGGATTGGCCATTGCAAAAACAATGGGATTTTTAGCCATCGATTTTATCATGTCTGTCGTCACGACATTGCCAACACTGAGTCCGAGAAAGACATCTGCATCTTTCATCGCTTTTTCGAGGTTCCAGTCTTTTTTATCAACGGCGAACTTACGCTGGATGTCACCGAGATCAGGTCTTCCGCTATGAAGCACACCCTCTTTATCAAAGAGAATGAAATTGCTGTAGCGGGCCCCAAGGGCAACATATAGTTGCACACAAGCCATGGCAGCAGCACCGGCACCATTCACAACAAACCTGACCTTTTCAATTTTTTTCTTTTGTAATTCAAGGGCATTGAGCAAGGCAGCGCTGCTGATGATAGCGGTACCATGCTGGTCGTCGTGCATCACCGGAATATTCATTTGCTCCCGCAACTGCTTCTCAATATAAAAGCATTCGGGTGCCTTGATGTCTTCCAAATTAATGCCACCAAATGTGGGGCCGAGCGACTTCACGATTTGGACAAACTTATCGGGGTCTTTTTCGTCGATTTCTATATCAAAAACGTCAATATCTGCGAATATCTTAAAAAGTACACCCTTGCCCTCCATCACCGGCTTACTGGCAGCGGGGCCGATATCACCCAAACCCAATACGGCGGTTCCATTGGTGATAACTGCTACCAGGTTGCTTTTGGCGGTGTATTTATATACATCCTCCGGATTGGCTGCAATTTCCTTGCAAGGCTCAGCAACACCCGGACTATAGGCCAGTGACAAGTCACGTTGGGTCTTGGCCTCTTTGGTGGGGATGACCTCTATTTTACCGGGTCTACCACTGGCATGGTATTCCAGTGCCTGTTCCCTGCGTAATTCAGTTTGTTTAGTCATGAGGGGGTATTTCTGTCACCAATGATATATACGAAGTTATTACAAGTAGTTAAAATAAGGGCATTAATTTGGAAGCCGGCATCAGGCTGTTACAGGCTGAACCGTAGCACCAAGGTAAGCCATCACACCCATACCGATCTCAATGGCATTTTCATCGATATTAAATCGGGGGGTATGCACCTGGTGAATAATGCCTGCTGATTCATTACGTACCCCGAGGCGGAAGAAGCAGCCGGGTATTTGTTGGGAATAATATCCAAAATCTTCAGCGCCCATGCGTAATTCAGTTTCTTTGACCTGGTCCTTTCCCATCCAGTCAGCTGCTTTTGCCCAAACCTCATCCGTAAATACTGGATGATTTTCAACAGCAGGATAACCGATATCAATGTGTATGTCAACCTCGGCACCCATTCCTTCCACCAAGGCTTTCGTTTGTTTCTTTATTAATTCATGTGCCTTGTAACGCCAATTTTCATCCATGGCCCTAAAGGTTCCCATCAACTTCACCTCACTGGGTATCACATTGGTTGTGTGACCCCCCTGGATAGAGCAAATCGATAAGACAGAGGGAGTAACCGGATTATTGTTGCGCGAAATAATTTGTTGTAAGGAAACCACCAGGTGAGAAGCAATCAGCAGGGTGTCTGCAGTCAGGTGTGGTGCTGCAGCATGACCACCCTGGCTCCGAATGGTGATATAAATTTCATCGGCACTCGCCATTACCCTACCCTTACGAAAACTCAGTTGACCACAAGGCAAACCGGGATGAACATGCAGGGCTATGATTCCTCGGGGAGCTGGGTTGGAGAGAACACCATCGCGAATCATATAACTGGCACCACCTGGATTTTTTTCCTCGCCCGGTTGGAAAATCAATTTGATGGTGCCTGACCAGGCATGTCTCAATTCATGTAATATTTGAGCTGCTCCCAGAAGGACAGAGGTATGTACATCATGTCCGCAGGCATGCATCACCCCTTTATTGAGCGAGCGATAAGAAACGTCATTTTCTTCCTGAATGGGCAATGCGTCCATATCGGCCCGTAATGCCAAGACTCTGCTGGAAGGATCCTGACCTTCAATGATACCTACTACGCCCGTTGTCGACATAACTTGAAAGGGAATTCCGATTGCTGACAAACGCGCTTGCACATAATGAGCGGTTTCCACCTCATGGTAACTCAATTCGGGGTGTGCATGCAGGTGTCTCCGAACTGCTATGTATTCAGGAGCGTGTTGTTCAGCCAGGTTTTTTATCTGCTCTGCCAGCATAATCAAGGTTTGAGGGTCAGTTCATCTTCCCTGGGATTGTATTCCACCGCATCTTCCACTATGTATACACCCCGGGTATAAAATTTATTCAATTGCGCCTTGAACAATTCAGCGTCTTCTTTTTTTATGAAATTGCCTACACGTACTTTAAAGTTAGGACTCTGATAGATGATATAAGATTTATGCTCAGGAAAATTTGATAAAAGTTCTGCTTTCGTCCGAAATGCATCATCCCGCTTATTGGTGCTGATCACTTGAATTCGAAATCCTTTGTAAAGTCCATTTCCTGCCATCATGGACTGTTTGCGGTTAATAATTCGCTGCTTTTGCGTCAAGATTTCCATTCTGGAATCCTGTTGAACAATAACTGTATCCTTTATGGAAGCAGACGCTCCCCAGGTTGGGATACAGATAATCAGAGCAAATAAAGAAGTCATATACGCAATTAAAAATGTCAGCAGATGATTCAATAAGCAGTCCTATCAGTTGTCTTTTCCTGAACGATGGCAACACTGGCACTACAACCCAATCGGTCGGCGCCGGCTGCAACCATTTCACAAGCCTGTTCATACGTCCGAATACCCCCCGATGCTTTTATTTTTACTGAGGCAGGCAGGTGTTTCCTGAATAATTGCACCGCTTCTACCGTTGCGCCTTTTTCAGCATACCCGGTAGATGTTTTCAAAAAGTCAATACCTGCAGCACCATAAATATCACAACAGGTAATGATTTCCTCCTCCGTTAATACACCCGACTCAATGATCACTTTTACAACCTTCTGCTTACTTCTTATGACTGGTAACAGATGACTGATTTCATTGGCAATGTAAGTCCAGTCCTGATTTTTAATTGCCAATATGCTAGCCACAATATCCAGTTCATCTGCGCCATCTACCATAGCGAGAACCGACTCAGCGATCTTTGCCTCAACAGCAGAGTAGCCAAAGGGAAAGCCGATGACTGTTGCCACCTTCACGCCACTGCCTGCCACCTGCTCACAGGCAATTTTCACAAAAGGAGGTGGAACACATACGGCTGCAAACTGATGCGCAATGGCTTCGCCACATAATTGTTCAATATCCTGAACAAGGGCTGTAGGCTTTAGCAAAGTATGATCTATCAGGTGGTTCAGTTGCATGCTGGTAGCATTTACCCGTGCAGTCTTTACGACTCACGTCCGTGACATGCTTTGAATTTTTTTCCACTACCGCAGGGGCAAGGATCATTGCGCCCGATCTTGGGTGCAGCGACAACCGGTTGTTGCTTTTCTGCAGATGGATCAAAATATTCATTTTCAGTAGGTGCACCGGTGAGGTCCATCTTACTGGTACTCATCCGGCTCATATCTGTTTTCTCCTGGCGACCTTCTTTCAGTTCATCTCCCTCATTCAGTGGAATGTTGGCATGACAGAGGAATTGAACAATTTCTCTGTTCACTTCCGCATCCATTTTCCGGAAGAGTTCAAAAGCCTCCATCTTGTAGATCACTAAAGGATCTTTTTGTTCATAGGAAGCTGTTTGCACGCTCTGCTTCAGATCATCCATGGAACGAAGGTGTTCCTTCCAGGCATCATCAATGATAGCGAGGGCAGAAGTTCTTTCGAGGGCATTCACCATCTCAAGACCCTTACTATCGATGGTCGCCTGCATGGGTGAAAGCACCTGTATCAATTTTTTACCATCAGTAAATGGCACTACTACATTTTCAATATGCCTACCCTGTTGAATACGGATATTGCTGAATACGGGGATGGACTGTTTGCGCATCTCGGCTTTTTTCCGCTCATAGGAAGCCATGGAAGTACGATAGATCAATTCCGACAAGTCGGCATGTGATTTTCGATTCATTTCATCTTCCGAAAAAGGCACATCAATGCCAAAATTTACAATAATAGAAAGACGGAATCCTTCGAAGTCGTTCATGTCTTTATAAGCTGCCACCTGTTCTTCTGCAACGGAATAGAAGGCATTGTCTAGATCAAGGGCCAGTCTTTCACCAAACAGCGCATGGTTTCGTTTTGTGTATATCACAGAGCGCTGTTTGTTCATAACATCATCGTATTCCAGCAAGCGCTTACGGATACCAAAGTTGTTCTCTTCGACTTTTTTCTGTGCCCGCTCGATAGAATTGGTGATCATTCTTTCCTGAATCACATCACCTTCTTTGTAGCCTGCAAAATCCATTACTTTCGCAATTCGCTCGCTACCGAACATGCGCATCAGGTCATCTTCCAATGACACAAAAAAGAGAGAGGAACCCGGATCTCCTTGTCGTCCGGCACGACCTCTGAGCTGGCGGTCAACACGGCGTGATTCATGTCTTTCCGTACCCAGAATGGCCAATCCACCGGCTTCTTTTACCCCGGGTCCAAGCTTAATATCGGTACCTCGACCTGCCATGTTGGTGGCGATGGTAACAGCGCTGGCAAAGCCTGCCTCTGCTACTACCTGTGCTTCTCTTGCGTGCTGCTTGGCATTTAATACGTTGTGGGGAATTTTGTTTTGGGTGAGCATGCGGCTAAGCAATTCACTCACTTCAACGGACGTAGTTCCTACCAGCACCGGACGTTTGGCTTCACGCAGGCGAATGATCTCTTCGATTACCGCCTTATATTTTTCACGCTTCGTCTTAAATAAAAGGTCTTCCTGGTCTTTTCGTATAGCAGTCACATTTGTTGGAATACTAACTACATCCAATTTATATATATCCCAGAATTCAGATGCCTCCGTTTCCGCCGTACCGGTCATGCCGGCAAGTTTATGGTACATGCGGAAATAATTCTGCAGCGTAATGGTGGCATAGGTTTGAGTAGCCGCTTCAATCTTCACGTTCTCCTTCGCTTCAATCGCCTGGTGCAATCCATCAGAATACCTTCTGCCATCGAGAATACGACCGGTTTGTTCATCCACAATTTTCACAGATCCATCCATCACCACATATTCAACATCTTTATCAAATAGTGTATACGCTTTGAGTAATTGGTGCACTGTATGGATACGGTCGGCTTTTACCGAATATTCATTGATGATACCTTCTTTGCGATGGAGCTTTTCATCTGTGCTAAGTGCATTATCTTCTTCTACAGATGACAGCGAGAGGCTAATATCGGGGAGAACGAAGAAGTTGGGATCTTCACCGGAACGGGTGATGAGTTGAATACCTTTTTCGGTCAGTTCTACTGAATTGTTTTTCTCTTCAATATAGAAGTACAAATCAGCATCTGCTTTGGGCATTTCCTTCGACTGATCGGCGAGGTAGTAATTTTCTGTTTTTTGAAGAATCACACGAATACCCGGCTCGCTCAGGAACTTAATCAAGGCATTATTCTTAGGAAGTCCGCGGTGGGCACGAAACAGTGCCAATCCACCTTCTTTGGGATCATCGTTCCCTTCGACAATTTTTTTGCGGGCTTCATTCAAAAACTGGTTAACGGCTCTTTTCTGTGCATCGACCAATTTTTCTATCCGAGGTTTTAATTCAAAGAATTGTTGTTCACCGGTTACATGTCCTATGGGTCCGGAAATGATCAACGGTGTACGCGCATCATCAATTAAAACGCTATCCACCTCATCCACCATAGCAAAGTGGTGTTTACGCTGAACCATTTCACCGGGGGTATGCACCATATTGTCGCGGAGGTAATCAAAACCAAATTCATTGTTGGTACCATAGGTAATATCTGCGAGGTAGGCATTCCGTCGGGCCTCACTATTTGGCTCATGCTTATCGATACAGTCAACCCGTAAACCCAGCCATTCAAACAAGGGGCCGTTCCATTCGCTATCACGTTTGGAGAGATAATCGTTCACGGTTACGATGTGAACACCTTCCCCTGCGAGGGCATTTAAGTAAGCAGGTAAGGTAGATACCAATGTCTTTCCTTCACCTGTTGCCATTTCAGCAATTTTTCCCTGGTGCAAAACCGAGCCGCCAATTAGCTGTACATCATAATGCACCATGTTCCAGGTAATCTTTCCCCCACCGGCCGTCCAGCCATTGGTGAAAATAGATTCATTGCCCTGAATGGTGATGTACTGCTTTTTAATGCTCAGCTCTCTATCCAAATCAGTAGCAGCACTGCGCAGTGTTTCATTCGATGAAAAACGTCGCGCCGCCTCTTTCACAACAGCAAAGGCTTCGGGTTGAATGATGGCGAGTACCTCTTCAATTTTTTTATCCCGATCTTTTCTCAGCTTATCAATGTTACGATAGATTTCATCTCTGCCATGGATGTCTTCCACCGGTAATTCTTCAGCCGCATTTTTTTGTTCCTGAATGATATTGTCAATGGCGGAAAGGTGGGTGCGAATCCGCTCCCTGAATTCAAGGGTTTTCCCACGTAGTTCATCATGACTTAATTCCTGCAGCTTGGCATAGCAAGCCAAAGACTCCTGCACCACAGGCATTATTTTCTGAACATCTTTCTCACTTTTACTGCCACCGAATAATTTTGAAATAAATTTGAGCATAATTTAAACCTCGTTGATCGTTTCTATAATTAGCCAAAAAAGATGCTGAATCTGTTTTTACGACAATTTGGCATCTTTCCAGGAGCGGTCAAAGGTAAACAATTTGGCACCATACCGGGGCAAATGACTGCTGAACCGGGGTGCACAATTAAAAGTTAATGTAACTATGTCCATCCGATCCATTGCGCTCGTCCTGCTGTTGCTTTTTGCCGGTTTTAGTGTTTCCGGGCAAACCCTCCAATGGGATTCGCTCAATAAAAGAAGGCTGGCCATTAACCAACAGCACCTCTATATGCTGGGAGCCTGGGGTGCTGCCAATATTATTCAGGGGAGTATCTCCGCCAGCAATGCCACCGGAAGTGCCCGCTATTTCCACCAAATGAATGCATATTGGAATACCGTCAATGTAGCCATTGCAGGTCTCGGACTTTGGGGACTCCGTCAACAGATGAAACAAACTTTTGGTCCAGCTCAAATGATACAGGAACAGCGTGCACTGGAGAAGTTGCTGCTGTTGAATACCGGTCTGGATGTAGCCTATATAAGTACGGGTCTTTATCTGCGTGAAAAGGGATTGCGGTTGAACAATGACAGGAACAAGGGATTTGGCAATAGCCTTATTTTTCAGGGCAGTTTCCTGCTGGTGCTCGATTTGGTGCAATATTTCACCCACCTGAAAAATGGCAAGGCCCTGCAGGACCAGGTCAATAAATTACAATGGAATGTTGGCATGAATGGGGCAGGGCTCACCTATCGATTCTGACACCTTTTCGCTGATTTTACAGGCGATTTTTGCACAGGGCAATGGATTTTCACCCTGTTTTGGTTAGTTTTGCACCCCGAATACAGCAGCAACCTACATTGTTGTACGTATTCAAATTGTAATTCAATCGAATATAAATATAATTTTTTTCTATGCCAGGCCAATTGAAGGAAGTCCGGAACAGGATTAAAAGTGTACAGAGTACGCAGCAGATTACCAAAGCCATGAAAATGGTGAGTGCTGCTAAATTGCGCCGGGCACAGGATGCCATCACGCAAATGCGTCCGTATGCCGGGAAGTTGCAGGAAATGTTGACCAATATTGTTAGTAATATGGATGGAAGTGTTTCCATCAAGTTGGCCGAGGAGCGTTCGGTAGAAAAAGTACTGCTGATTGTGATTACCAGTGACAGAGGGTTATGCGGTGGTTATAATTCTAATATTATCAAACTGGCAAAAGCTACTATTGCAGAAAAATATGCCACGCAACAAAAAAAGGGTCAGGTAACTGTGTGGAGTATTGGCAAGAAGGGCTGGGAGGCCATGAATCGTGCGGGCTACCCTACTGATGCCCGCTTCAGGGACATCTACCTGAACCTGGGATTTGCTCCGGTACAGGAGGCTGCAGCTGCGGCCATCACAGCTTTTGAAAATAAGTTGTTTGACGCAGTTGAAGTTGTTTATAGTGAATTCAAAAATGCTGCTACGCAGAAATTTGTTTGCGAGCAGTTTTTGCCCATCAAGAAAGTGGTGAGAAAAGCTGGCGAGAAAAAATCTGATTTTATTTTCGAACCCGCCAAGGAACAATTGATTGCCGAATTAATGCCGAAAATTCTTAATACACAGCTGTACAAGGCAGTATTGGATGGGAATGCCAGTGAACATGGTGCAAGAATGACAGCCATGGATAAGGCCAGTGACAATGCCAATGAGTTACTGAAATCGCTTAAGATCAGCTACAACAGGGCCAGACAAGCAGCCATCACTACTGAATTAACGGAGATTGTAAGTGGCGCTGCTGCCTTACAAGGTTCCTAATTGAAATTATTAGCTAACCGGTTACCTTTACCTATACCATGGAGTTAAGTCAGATCATACCGCATATTGAAGTATTGATTTTCGCGAGTGAAAAACCACTCACTTCTGCGGATGTATTAGAGCTGATCAACAATGCCTTTGGTTTTATGGAAGAGCGAGCTACCAAAGAGCAAGTGGAAGCAGCCCTGGAGGGTATCCGTGAAAAATACAGTGCCGAATTTTATCCCTTTGAAGTTAAACAGAGTGGTGGCGGCTGGCAATTCCTGACTAAGTCGATGTATCACCCGACTGTGGCTCAGCTGAATGGAGAAAAATATCTGAAGCGCCTTTCCAACGCTGCGCTGGAAACCTTATCCATCATTGCCTACAAGCAACCCATTACAAAAGGCGAAATCGAAGCCATCCGTGGAGTGAACAGCGATTACAGCATCCAAAAATTGCTGGAAAAAGAATTGATCATCATCAGTGGCAGGAATGAAAATCTCCCTGGCCGTCCACTGGTTTATGCTACATCGCAAAACTTCATGGACTATTTTGGCATCAATTCATCGGATGACCTGCCCCAGATAAAAGAAGTATTGGCTGACCAACTGGTAGAGCCTACTGCCGTGCAGACCCTAGAAAATGCGAATTCAGTAGATACATTGGCAGTTCCTGATGAAGAACCCTCTGAAGCAGTAGAAGATACGCCTGCTACCTCCGACAGCAGTGATGCTGGCTCCGGTGAATGATATCGCTAATCGCCTGCTATAAAAATTCACAAGTATAGTATATTCGCAACATGCAGGCACTTCTCTCCGACTCAACCTTTCTGCAACTGGCAGCAAATTACGGTACACCCTTATACGTTTATGCTGGTGAAAAGATTGAAGAACAATATAACCGCCTGCAAACTTCTTTTGATCCGCGTACTACCCGATTTTTTTATGCCTGTAAGGCACTCACGAATCAGCACATTCTCCGGTTGGTTCAAAAACTGGGCTGTGGTGTAGATTGCAGTTCTATACATGAGGCCTATATGGCTGTGAAAGCCGGTTTTAGTCCCGACCGCATACTCTATACCAGTAATGGCATCTCCTTTGAAGAGATAGAGGCAGCCGCTTCCCTGGGTATTCATATTAATATAGATAGCCTGAGTAACCTGGAGAAGATGGGTGCCCGATTTGGACATGATTATCCCGTTGGTATCCGGTTAAGACCAAACATCATGGCAGGTGGTAACCTGAAAATTTCTACCGGCCATGAGCAAAGTAAATTTGGTATACCCATTGAACAGATGCCAGCGATTTTAGATATCGTACATCGATACAATCTCCACATACGGGGACTGCATATCCATACCGGCAGTGAAATTAAGGACGTCAAGATTTTTTTACAGGGTGCTCAACTGCTGCTGGATCTGATGGATCAGTTTCCTGAGCTTTCTTGTATTGATTTGGGAGGAGGATTTAAGGTGCCTTACCAACCGGGGGAGACAGGTACCGATATTCGGCAACTGGGCGAAGAAACAGCTGTCATTCAGCAGGCAATGAGCCGGAAAGCCGGAAGACCAATTGAGATTTGGTTTGAACCCGGAAAGTACCTGGTAAGTGAATGTGGCTATCTGATAACGCGGGTAAATGTGCTCAAGCAAAATGGATCCATTGAAATAGCCGGCATTGACAGTGGTTTCAATCACCTGATTCGACCTATGTTTTATGAAGCTTACCACCATATCCGCAACGTAAGCCATCCCGATCTATCAGAAAAGGAGTATACCATCACGGGAAATATCTGTGAAACCGATCAGTTTGCTTCCAACAGGTTATTACCCACCATCAGTGAAGGCGATATACTGGTTTTTTTCAATGCGGGTGCATATGGCTACGAAATGTCGAGCAGTTACAATGCCCGTTCCAAACCCGCACAGGTATTGATATATCAGGGTGAAACCCGCCTGATCAGCCGTCGTGAAACACTCGATGACCTGCTCCATTTGCAAATTTTATAGTAGTTTTAGCATTGCATTCATCGGCAGATCATTTTTCATGATAGAGATTCAGCACATACATAAAAGTTTTGGAAACAAAGTCATACTGGAAGACATCAGTGCTGTGATGGATGCAGGAAAATGCAACCTTATTATTGGCAGCAGTGGTAGTGGAAAAACCGTTCTGACTAAATGTATGGTAGGTCTGTTCCGACCCAATCAGGGAAAGATTCTTTTTAATGGCAAAGACATGTTGGAGATGGAAGACGACGATCGAAAAATGTTGCGTCAACAGATCGGTATGTTATTTCAGGGAACAGCGCTTTTCGATTCCATGACGGTAGAAGAAAATGTTTTATTTCCATTGAATATGTTCACCAAATGGACCACCGGAGAAAAGAAGAAAAGGGTAGATGAGGTATTGGATCGTGTCAACCTGCTGGAAGCTCAAAAGAAGTATCCTGCTGAAATCAGTGGTGGTATGAAGAAAAGGGTGGGTATTGCCAGGGCAGTCGTGATGAATCCAAAATACTTGTTTTGTGATGAACCCAATTCCGGACTAGATCCACAAACTTCGATGGTAATTGATAAACTGATTCTTGAGATCACCCGCGAATTCAACATCACCACCATTGTAGTCTCTCATGACATGAACAGCGTGATGGAGATTGGTGACCACATTATTTATCTGCACCAGGGCCGGAAACAGTGGGAGGGCAGTAATAAAGATATCATCTTCAGCAAAGACCAACTGCTGAATAATTTCATCTTCGCTTCTGAGTTCTTGCAGGATGCAAAAGAAATGAGGATGCTCGAGCAAATGAATAAGCAGCAACCGCAATAATGAAAGTCAATTCCTGTTTCTTTTACTTCTTTTTTCTCATCCCAGGGCTTTTATTCAGTATTGCTGTCAGCGGGCAATCTCAACCTGCAACAGATACCAGCCTACCCGCCTTCCACCTCCAACTCATTGACAGCAGCTTCTATGTCAGCAATCAACCTACCAGCAGAAAATTTATAGCAATTATCTATTTCTCACCTGATTGCGGACACTGTTTAGACATGACAGAAGCGTTGGCGCAAAAAGCGGATAGCCTGGCCAGTACACTGGTGCTGATGGTTGCTTATAAGCCCCTGCAAGAACTGCAACAGTTCAGCGAACGATATCGATTAAAGCTTTTCCCAGGCATCCTCGTGGGGCAAGATATTTCCTATGCCATAGTTCCATTCTACCGAATAGAATATACTCCTTTTGTGGCGTTATACGGACCAAAAAGGGAGTTAATCCGAACCTGGCGGTCACCGGAACAACCCTTCCGGATAGAGGAATTGCTGACAATGCTGCATACAAAATAACAAGTTTTTCACAGCGCACAGAATTTCCGAACCCCTACCTTTGCGGAGTTAAAATCATTCCCTCACTTATATTTCAAATCGTATGAAAATTACTGTAGTAGGTGCAGGCGCCGTCGGTGCCACATGTGCCGATAACATTGCCCGGGCGGAACTCGCCGATCAACTGGTTTTACTTGATATCAAAGAAGGCCTGGCTGAAGGCAAAGCCCAGGATATGATGCAAACAGCTACCTTATTAGGCTTTGATACCCGTATTACCGGTAGCACCAATGACTACAGTAAGACAGCCGGCTCAGAAGTAGTAGTGATTACTTCCGGGATCCCACGCAAACCGGGTATGACCCGAGAAGAACTGATTGGTACCAATGCAGGCATCGTAAAGGGTGTTACCCAGCAGATCTTGGAGCACTCTCCGGATGCGATCATCATCGTGGTGAGTAACCCTATGGATACCATGACCTACCTGACGCTGACTACTTCAGGCCTTCCCAAAAACCGTATCATCGGAATGGGTGGCACGCTGGACAGCTCTCGTTTTAAATACCAACTTAGCCAACACCTCGGTTGCAGTCCAGCTGATTTGAATGCCATCGTTATAGGAGGCCATGGTGATACAACCATGATACCCCTTATCGGACATGCTACCTGGAATAGTATTCCTGTCACCAATTTCCTTTCGGAAGCACAACAACAACAAATCGTAGCTGACACGATGGTAGGTGGTGCTACCCTGACCAAATTGTTAGGTACTTCTGCCTGGTATGCCCCGGGAGCTGCAGGAGCCGCCTTAGTAGAGAGTATAGTGCGTGATGAGAAAAAACTGTTCACCTGCTGTGTTTCCCTAAATGGTGAATATGGTCAATCTGATATTTGCCTCGGAGTTCCTGTAGTTATCGGAAAATCTGGCTGGGAGAAAATTGTTCCAATGAACCTGACTGATGCTGAAAACGACCTCTTCAATAAGAGTGCTGAGGCAGTCAGAAGCATGAACGAAGTACTGAAAACTTTATAAGCCCTCACCCCGCCATCGCGGGGTGTTTTTTTTTCACGATTACCTGACTTTGATTGACAGCAGCTCATCGGTCCAGGACTGTATGCGGGGAATATCCTGGTTCTCCATGCACTTAAAATGTTTTTTCGGACAATTGTCATACCCAATTTTACTGCAGGGCCGGCAAGCAAGCGATACTTCAGACAAACGATGATCAACTACATGGTTACCATAGTAAGGCGTCATACCAAATGCAGGTACTGTATTTCCCCAAATGCTGATGATTGGTTTTTTAAAAGCAGCAGCTATGTGCATTAGTCCTGTATCGGGTGTAATAACCACCCGCGCTTTTTGAATCAGATCAGCACTTTCATGCAGTGAAAACTTACCACAGGCATTATAGACTTTGACAGGATCGGCTGCAGCAATCTGCTCACCGCGGGCATGGTCTTCTTTCCCGCCTAATAGAATCAGGGGGAAAGATATTCTTTTACAGAGCTCAATACACCGATGCACAGGCAACTGCTTGGTAGCATGCGCTGCACCAATAACCAATGCGATATATCCCATCTGATGTGAGAAAGGAATATCATGGGGTGTAATATGTTTTTTTTCCGGAAGAAAGTAGTCTAAGCCTTCTCCATCATTAACCACCCCCAACGAACGAACCGTTGCGAGGTACCTATCTACAATATGGGCATTAGGTAAGCGATTGATTTTACAAGTAGTCAGCAACCATTTCTGAAAGTTGAGCTTATGAAAGGAATAGGCGGGTATTTTTCCCAGTGCACGTTTTATCTGCCAGGTACGCAGGTTATGATGCAAATCAATAATTGCGTCGTATTTCTCTACTTTTAACTGATGGAGCATCCATGTCTTACTCAGACCAAGTGTGATGATCTTATCAACATAAGGATTGGCTTCGAGAATGGAACGATAATTCTCTTTGGTAAGATAATGCAGCTCTACATCCGGTAGCTGTTTTTTTATGCAACGGAGTACTGGAGTCGTGAGAACGATATCGCCAATTGATGAAAAACGAATTACCAGCAGCTTCATAGCAATGTATTCATTGTAAAAGTAATTGCTTCCGCCATATAATGTTGAATAGGTTGGCCGGGAGAAATGGCTTTCTATTCCTCAACGTAATTGAGATCTTTATGAAATGTCTCTTCGGTATGGTAAAAAGCCAGTAAAGTTATACTCATAACAATCGCGCCCGTAACCATGCCACTTGTTGACAGATTCCAGCCATAGGTTTTCTGAAAAAGATCTAGGAACATTAAATTGATCAACGGAAGTGCCCCACGCACCATATTGGGAATAGTAGTTGCAGCTGTTGCACGCAAGTTAGTACCAAACTGTTCCGCACCCATGGTTACAAAAATTGCCCAAAAGCCGGTGCTGAAACCCAGGTAACCACAAACAGCATACATGGTTGAATCTGAGGTGTTAAGCGGGCTGAAATAGAAAATCAAGCCCAGAATAGACATGATATAAAATATCAGCAGTGCTTTTTTACGGCTTCTGAAATATTGACTCACCAGACCGATAACTATATCTCCGGAAGCAATTCCCACATAAGCAAACATGATGGCACGTCCGCTATCAATGGAGGTAGATCCGAAAAACTCACCTGCAAATCTATTGCTGAAATTGACCAAAATTCCTATAACATACCAAGTGGGAAGGCCAATCAAAATCGCCAGTATGTACTTCTTAAATCGAACTGTATTATTGAAGAACATCGTAAAGTCTCCAAGACTTACTTTTTTTTCTTTTACATCTTTGAACATGCCACTCTCTGCTACCGATATACGTAACAGCAACAAACCTACCCCGAGAATGCCCCCAATTTTATAGCACAGACGCCAATCGTCGTTCGTCAGATGATACATAAAATAGGCAAATACAGCCCCAAATAATCCGATACCCGCCACCAGCGATGTTCCTACCCCGCGTTTTTCTTTTGGCAGTAACTCACTCACCAAAGTAACGCCCGCACCGAGTTCTCCTGCCAGGCCAATGCCGGCCGCGAAACGCAGCCAGGCGTATTGATCTACTGTTTGCACATAGCCGGTAATGAAGTTTGCAACAGAGTAGAGTGCAATAGAACCAAACAAAACACTGAGTCTCCCTTTTTTATCACCCAGCGTCCCCCACAAAACTCCTCCTATCAGCAATCCGACCATTTGCCAATTCATAATTTTGGTACTGGCCGCCAGCACAGTTGCTTTATCGGTCAGGTCGAGCCCTATCCCCTTTAAACTGGGTTCACGAACAATGGTGAATAGCAGCAGGTCATACACATCAACAAAATAGCCAAGGGCTGCTACCATTACCGGTATAGAAAAAATGGAAAGTGGTTTTTGATTCATCTTCACCTTATTTATAGCGCCGTAAAATGATACAAGTTTCTGTGATATACACAACAGCCGGCTTTTGTTACAATTTTAAAGTTACGATTCAATAGCATACAAGCATGAGTAGAATGAATACCTAGTTAATCTAGGAGCTTCCTGGTTGATTTGCCATTAAAACTGGGCATAATTTTTATCTAAAACACCACCTTTCTTAATGAACACAAACTCACAAAGCCAGAGTATATTATTTTTAAAAGGTCGGTTCAGGTCGGTAATATCGAAAAGCCGAAACCCAATGCTATCCATAAAACTCAGCACAGTAAGGGCGCTGTTATTAAATTGCTTATTCATCACCCCCACTTCTACCAGTATGATTTCAACATGATTGCGAATCAACTCCTGTGCTCCTTGTAAAACCTCAATATCTAAGCCCTCAGCATCTATCTTCAGCATCTCAGGAAAGGGCAGGTTGTTTTCTTTTACAAAGCCATCCAGCGCGACTATGGGCAATTCGGTTTGCTGGTACCCCAGCCTGGCAGCTTCCGCCGGATCCATATTAAAAGTACAGCTGTCATCCCGCTCATGATAGGTAAAGAGCAGTCTACCTGACTGACTTCCTACACCGACTGAAAAAAGTTGCACTTTCGGGAAGTGCCCAAGACTTTTATTGATAGCTGACTGTAGGTTGAGTTGGGGCTCGAATAAAATATACGTTGCTCCCGGAAAATAATGCATGCAATGCTTTGTCCAGGTACCCTTATTGGCACCGACATCAAAAATGACCTTGGGTTGATATTGTTGCTGCAGGAGGGTAGAATAAAAATTGGTAAGCAATTCTTCCTTCTCTCCTTTTTTAGAGAAAGCATTTTTTAGTCTTACCAGTAGTGATTTTTGTTTCAAGTGGAGGAGATATTATGATTCAAAATAGGATAATTAATTGATTTTTCGGGCGTAGCGGATATTCTTTTAAAATACCTGTTCATTGAATCAGCATTTATTGCCGGGAGAACTGCAGGCCAGTTGCATGTCTTTGAACTGATGTAGGTCCGCATTAGCTCTTCGGGAATCAATCCGAGCAGTGCCTGGGTGGATTGTAAAAAAATGAATAAGGCAGTAGGGAAACAATGTCAACAAGCAAAACAAAGGCTACTGCCGATATAGGAAGTGTAAGCAATACGTGGGAGTGGTTACCTGTAATCAGATTATTGGGGCTTGGAATGACCGGCATCGGAAGCTGACTTATGAAAAATCAGTTTATAGATCAGGGGTGCTGTTGTCACGAATACGATACCCAGAACGATTACTTCAAGGTGCAGGCGCAAATCGAACCCAAATCGGGCCAGGATCCATTTTTGTAAAAAATGTCCGGCGAAGAGCATACTGAAAACCCAGGCAACACAGCCTACTATATTAAAGAAGCTGAATTTCTTTTGGTCCATTCCGACAATGCCGGCCACGATTGGGGCAAACGTGCGAACGATGGGAATGAAGCGGGCGATGACGATAGCGCCACCCCCATGTTTCTCATAAAAATCATGTGCCTGAGTCAGATAACGTTTTTTGAAAAGAAGATTGTCTTTCCATTCATACATGGCATGTCCGACTTTTTTTCCAAACCAGAATCCCACAAAGTTTCCTGTTATTCCGGCAGCTGAGATTAGACTGCCAATCAGAAACAGGTCAGCTATTTCATTGCCGGTACTTATCAGGGAACGAGCCAGGTCTGAACTATAGATACCAGCCACAAAGAGGAGGCTATCACCGGGCAGGAAGAAGCCGGCGAAGAGCCCGGTTTCTGCAAAAACTACCAATATAACCAGCCACAAGCCACCATGTTCTACATAAAACTGAGGTTGGAGGAGTTGTGTCCAGTGAAATTCAGCACCAAGCAATAAAGAAAGCAACATGGAAATATTTTTGAGGAAGATGATCAGGTTTCAGCTACAGGCTGGGCCGGACCCAGCTCATTCTCCCATTTACTAACGACGGCGGTAGCGAGTGTATTCCCAAGTACATTGGTCGCTGTCCGGAACATGTCGCAAAAATGGTCGA
>Ga0208853_1000031_pt1 | contig 38610 bp, 28 predicted proteins | sample LakMenEpi03Oct11_FD_150667 | JGI IMG/M metagenome (GOLD analysis project Ga0208853, IMG submission 150667) | Freshwater microbial communities from Lake Mendota, WI - 03OCT2011 deep hole epilimnion (SPAdes) | ecosystem: Environmental > Aquatic > Freshwater > Lake > Epilimnion/Euphotic zone ... | reverse complement strand
ATTTCAACGTTGAATCCTTTAACATAATCGCCTACTTTTTTACTATCATCTTTGATGAAGTTTTGGTCTAATAATGCTTTCTCTTGATCTAAAGTTGTATTATCAGAGATGAAACGTTGTACTTTTCCTGGAATGATTTTATCCCAAATTTGTTCTGGTTTCCCTTCCGCTTTTAATTCTGCTTTAGCATCTTCTTCCGCTTGTTTTAAAACTTCGTCAGTCAATTGAGAGAAAGAGATATATTTAGGAACATTTTTCAAAGTTTTTCCTAAACGTTTTGCTTCTTCATTTTCTTTTTCGATTACAGCAATACGAGCAGCAAGTTCAGAAGCCACGAAATCAGGATCAAAATCTTTGTAAGATAATGTATCAGCTCCCATAGAAGCCACTTGCATAGAGATGTCTTTTGTTAAAACGTCAGCGTTGGCAATTGGTGCAGAAATGGCAGTTAAGGCAGCAATTTTGTTCACGTGAACATAAGATCCAACGAAAGCACCTTCTAAGATTTCAAAACCACCGATTTCTATTTTTTCACCGATAACACCAGTTTGTTCGATTAATTTTTCAGCCACAGTAATTCCGTTGAAATCTGATGCTAAGAATGCTTCTTTAGAAGAGAAGTGGATTGCTTTTTGCACTAATTCTTTAGCTAAAGTTACGAAAGCCTCATTTTTACCTACGAAATCTGTTTCGCAATTTAAAGTGATGATTACTCCTTTAGTATTGTCAGCGTTGATAAAAGAAACAGCAGCTCCTTCAGAAGAATCACGGTCAGAACGGTTAGCCGCAACTTTTTGCCCTTTTTCTCTAAGGTTTTGTATAGCTTTATCGAAATCTCCTTCCGCTTCCACTAAAGCTTTTTTACAGTCCATCATTCCTGCACCTGTAGTTTGTCTTAATTTATTTACGTCTGCAGCAGTAATTGTGATTGTTGACATAATATTTTTTATTTTAAATTAATTTATTTTGTAAAAATGATAAATTCCAAACTTAAAATTCCCACCCGAGACCAAAGGTCGAACTGGCGAAAGCAAATTCCAAGTTTAAGAAATCATCAATTAAATGACAACTTTTGGAACCTGTCTGCCGTAAGGCAGGTTTGGAATTTCTTTTTTGGAATTTAATTTCTTTTATTCTTCAGATTTAGTTTCTGTAGCTTCTGCTTCTGGAGTTGCTTCTACTTCTTCTGCCGCTTCCACTTCAGGAGCAACTTCTAAAGCTGGTTCTTCTGCAGCAGCAACTACTTCCACTACTTCTTCTGTTTCTGTTTCAGGAGCAATATCCCCTTCAGATGTTTTATTAGCTAATCCGTCAATAACAGCAGCAGTTACTAAAGATAAAATTTTATCAATTGATTTAGAAGCATCATCATTGGCTGGAATAACATAATCTACTTCACGTGGATCAGAGTTGGTATCAACCATCGCGAAAACTGGAATGTTTAATTTTTGCGCTTCTTTTATGGCGATGTGTTCCGCTTTGATATCCACTACAAATAAGGCAGCTGGAAGTCTAGACATATCAGCGATAGAACCTAAGTTCTTTTCTAATTTTGAACGAAGACGATCTACTTGAAGTCTTTCTTTTTTAGAAAGTGTCATGAAAGTACCATCTTTCTTCATTTTATCAATAGTAGCCATTTTTTTAACAGCTTTACGGATAGTAACGAAGTTGGTTAACATACCTCCAGGCCATCTTTCAGTGATGTAAGGCATGTTACAAGCCAATGCTTTTTCTGAAACAATATCTTTTGCTTGTTTTTTGGTAGCTACAAAAAGTATTTTTCTACCTGATGCTGCAATTTTTTTCAAAGCTTCGTTAGCTTCTTCAATTTTAGCAGCTGTTTTATATAGATTGATAATGTGAATTCCATTACGTTCCATATAAATGTATGGAGCCATATTTGGATCCCATTTACGAGTCATGTGTCCAAAGTGAACACCTGCTTCTAATAATTCTTTAACGTCAATTTTGTTTGCCATTGTTTAATAGTTTACGTTCCGTGATTAGCAATGCGTCACCTTTTTCGCTTTAGGACATCTGCCTTTAAGACTTTGGACTGCATTTCGATGCTAAACTAATTCCCTTTTTACAAGGAATATCGACAACTTTGTTTTTAATTTCAATACTTTGTGCTGAATTCATTTCAGCAACTGTTTTTGGTAGTTTCGCTATCTTGAAAAGATACTGAAACAAGTTCAGTATTAACGTTTAGAGAATTGGAATCTCTTACGCGCTTTTTTCTGACCGAATTTTTTACGTTCTACCATTCTTGGATCTCTTGTTAGTAATCCTTCTGGTTTAAGGATGCTTCTGTTTTCAGCTTCCACTTCACACATAGCTCTTGCTAGAGCCATTCTTACAGCTTCTGCTTGTCCTGTAGAACCACCACCATATACATTTACTTTTACATCAAAGTTTTCTGCATTGTTTGTCATAGACATGGGTTGCATCACTTTGTATTGTAAAGTAGCTGTTGGGAAGTAAGTTGCAAACTCTCTTTTGTTAACAGTAATTTTTCCTGTTCCTTCAGAAACATAAACACGTGCTACTGCACATTTTCTTCTACCGATTTTATGAATAACTCCCATTACTTAAGATCGTTTAGGTTAACGGTTTTAGGTTTTTGCGCACCATATTTGTGCTCAGTTCCTACTACTACATTTAAATTTCTGAAAAGTGCTGCACCCAATTTGTTTTTAGGTAACATTCCTTTCACTGCTTTCTCAATAAGCGAAGCAGGGTTTTTTGATTGCAAAACTTTTGCAGTCAAACTTCTTTGTCCTCCTGGATAACCTGTGTGACGAATATAAGTTTTGTCGTCCAATTTGTTACCTGTAAGGTTGATTTTCTCTGCGTTGATAACTATTACGTTATCTCCACAGTCGACGTGAGGTGTATAACTTGGTTTGTATTTACCTCTAAGAATCATAGCGACCTTTGAAGCAAAACGACCTAAGTTATGACCATCAGCATCTACAATGATCCACTCTTTTGTAACAGTGGCCTTGTTTGCAGATTGTGTCTTGTAGCTTAATGCGTTCATAATTTTTTTTTAATTAAACATTCCATTCCCAATAAAGGGAGCGCAAAAGTACAATTATTTATTAATAAAGCAAATACGTTTTTTAATTTTTTATATTTACTAGTATGTTTTGCTTAATTTCCTTTTAATCAAATGACTTAGTGTAATAAAAACTGCAATTTTTGGCACATAAATCTTGCCCCATTTAAATAAATTACCAATAACTTTGCATTTATTTTGAGATGTTACAAAATATATTTTGTTATTTTTACACTTTAACCGATATAAAATGAAATCGAAAGCCACATTAAAACAAATTGCAAAAGAGTTAGGAGTTTCCGTTTCTACAGTATCAAAAGCGTTGAATGGTAGTCCAGAAATAAGCGAACCAACCAAACAGCGGGTTCAAGAATACGCCAAATTAAAAAATTATAAACCCAATGTTATTGGTTTAAATTTAAAAAACAGAAGCACCAAGACTATTGGTGTTATCATCCCTAATATTTTAAATTCTTTTTTTGCCAAAGTTTTTACGGGTATTGAAAAAGTAGCCGATGAAAAAGGATATAAAGTGATAACTTGTATTTCCAATGAATCATTAGAGAAAGAAATCAATACATTGGAAATGTTGAGTAACGGAACAATAGATGGATTTATTTTGTCAGTTGCCGAAGAAACCCAGAAATTAGAACAGTTCAATCACTTTAATAGTATTATTAACGAAGGAACACCCATTGTGATGTTTGACAGGATTTCGGATAATGTAAATTGTGATAAAGTAATCGTAGATGATTTCGAATCGGCTGTAAACGCCACAGAGCATTTAATCAAAACAGGATGTAATAAAATCGCACTTTTTTCGGCAATTGATAATTTAAGTGTTGGGAAATTAAGAGCCAAAGGATTTTATAAAGCCATGGAAAATAATGGTTTTTCAATTGATGAAAAATTAATTATCCTGACCGATAACGAAGCCGATTTTGATAAAAAGGTAGTAGCTTTGTTTAAAAACAATACAATTGATGCTGTTTTTGCGCTAGACGAACATGCCTCAGTATCTGCGTTGAAACTGGGATTAAAAAACGGGTATAAAATCCCAGAGGAACTATCAATAATTGGTTTTGCCGATGGAGTTTGGTCAAGAAGAATGTCTCCAAGTTTGTCTACAGTCAGTCAGCATGGCCCGGAAATTGGTGAAGTTGCTGCCCAAATGTTAATTGATAAACTAGAAAGTAAGGAAGAAGGTTATACTTTCAAAACTACCGTTATCAATACAGAATTAAGACAGCGAGAATCCACAAAAAAGTTAAATTAGTATTTACGATATAAATGACGCAACTAAATTAGGTTTTTTTACTCTAATTAATTTAAATTCTATTTTTATGAAAATTATAATGTTCCTTTTTTTACTTTTGATGTTTAATGTAACACTTGCTCAAGATGAAGCAGCTGTTTTTGATATTGCCAGGAAAGGAACCGTTGAACAAGCAAAAGCAATTTTAAAAGCAAATCCAAACGCATTTAACACGATTAATGCTGATGGATATTCTCCATTGATTTTAGCATGTTATAGAGGCAATAATGAAGTCGCTAAATTATTGATTGAAAATGGAAGTGATATTAATGGAAATTCTAAAATGGGAACACCTTTGATGGCATCAATAGTAAAAGGCAATACTGAAATCGCAAAATTTTTAATAGAAAAAAAAGCCGACATACATCTAGCTGATACTAACGGAACTACTCCAATAATTTATGCAATAAATTTTAAAAATTACGAAGTTGTATCCCTGCTTATAAAAGTAGGAGCCGATTATACTAAAAAAGATAATAGAGGAAACTCAGCATTAGATTATGCAATTCTTTTAGACGATGACAAATTAATTGAAACCCTTAAAAATAAAAAACTATGAAAAAAATTACTTTATTAATTACTTTATTTATTGTTACTCTTGGTCAAGGGCAAACATTTTCAACTGGTACAATTCAGCTTTTTCCTGAATATTCAGTAAAAATCGATGTTACATCATCATTAGTTACTTTAACTCAAATAATGCCTAGTGACAGATGGTATGCTTTAGCATTTAATAATTCATCAATGTTATCAGGTGATATAATAGCATTTATCAATACAGCCAATATATCTGATAGACAATTGGGCGGTTTTGGGGTTCCAGCGGCTGATGCTGTTCAAAGTTGGACCACAATTTCTAATACTCTAAATGGTACTGTTCGAACAGTTGTTTCAACTAGAGCATTAAATACAGGTGAAGCAGGCGATTATGTTTTTTCTGCATCGGCTGGCTCTATTAACCTCGCTGCTGCACGTGCTGGTAATGCTACTTTTTCTTTAGCCGCACACGGTGGAAGTGCCAATGCTGCGACAACCGCTGCTTTTGGAATAACACTAGATAATTCAGAATTTGATTTAAATTCGTTTACTATGTATCCTAATCCTTCAACAAGTGCAACCACTATTCAATTACCACATAATATTTCAAAAGGAACAGTAAAAGTTTATGACAATCTTGGAAGAGTAGTTTTAAATCAAGAAATATCTAATGAAAGCAACGAATTGAATACTTCTTCGTTACCGTCAGGAAATTATCTAGTTGTTTTAAGAACAGATTATGGTAATGCTACAAAAACATTATTGGTAGAATAATCGAATTTACCTATAAAATAAAAAAGCTAAAGGTTTTTACTTTTAGCTTTTTTTTATATAATAAACTTTTCTAATTAGAAGCCGAGCTTATTTTATAAAATCTATCAATAATAATAAATCACTAACAGCTTTTTTTATTATCCAACTGCTAACTGCTCACCTTTACTGACAACTGAATACTAAAATCAATGCGCTTCCAACCAATTTTTACCAATTCCCATTTCAACAACCAACGGAACATCCATTATAAAAGCGTTTTCCATTTCGTGTTTTATCATCGGTTGAATTTTTTCTAATTCGGAGTTGTGAACATCAAAAACCAACTCGTCATGTACTTGCAATAGCATTTTCGATTTCCATCCCGAACCGTCGGCATTCTTAGATGTTAGTTTTTTATGGATATTAATCATTGCAATTTTGATGATATCGGCTGCCGAACCTTGAATAGGTGCGTTTACGGCATTTCGTTCAGCGCCACTTTTTACCATCATATTGGCCGAATTAATGTCTTTCAAATAACGTCTTCTACCCAAAACGGTTTGGACGTAACCATTTTCTCTTGCAAAATCGACTTGATTCGACATATATGATTTCAGTTTTGGATAGGTTGCATAATACGCTTCAATCAACTCAGCTGCTTCTTTTCGTGACAAAGATGTTTGATTGGAAAGTCCAAAAGAAGAAACACCATAAATAATTCCGAAATTCACAGTTTTCGCATTACTTCTTTGCTCCTTTGTAACTTCCTCTAACGGAACATTAAATACTTTTGCAGCGGTACTTTTATGAATATCTTCGTTGTTTTGAAACGCTTTAATCATGTTTTCTTCGCCCGATAAAGCGGCGATAATTCGGAGTTCAATTTGAGAATAATCGGCAGAAAGTAAGGTATAATTTTCGTCACGAGCTATGAATGCTTTTCGAATTAATCGGCCACGTTCGGTTCTTATTGGAATGTTTTGTAAATTCGGATTATTAGAACTCAATCGTCCAGTAGCCGCAACGGTTTGCATATAATCGGTATGAACGCGACCTGTTTTTTTGTCCACTTGGTTGGGTAAGGCATCAATATACGTGCTTTGCAATTTCACCATTTGTCGCCATTCGAGTATGTCTTTTACAATGGGATTATCGTTTGCCAAATAAGTCAAGACTTCTTCGCCCGTGGCATATTGACCTGTTTTGGTTTTCTTTTGTTTGGTACCGCCTATTTTTAGTTTATCAAATAAAATATCCCCGAGCTGCTTTGGAGAAGCCAAATTGAATTTTTCGCCGGCCGTTTCATAAATTTTTTGTTCCAAGGCGGCACTTTCTTTCGCCATTTCAACCGACATCGATTTTAAATAAGGCACATCCAGATTGATTCCCTCCAATTCCATGTCAGCCAAAACAGGAATCAGTGGAATTTCGATTTCATCAAATAATTTTTTGGTTTCGGCTTTATCTAAAATCGGACTGAAATTTTGTTTTAATTGAAACGTAATATCCGCATCTTCGGCAGCGTATTCTTTGATGTCTTCCAAAGCAACATCGCGCATCGATTGCTGACCTTTTCCTTTCTTGCCAATTAACGTTTCAATCGATTTTGGAGCATATTTTAAATAGGTTTCACTCAACACATCCATATTATGACGCATGTCAGGATTGATGAGGTAATGCGCAATCATGGTATCGAATAATTTCCCTTTTATAGAAATCCCATATCGAGACAGAATTTTCAAATCGTATTTGATGTTTTGACCAATTTTTTCGATGGTTTCGCTTTCAAAAAACGGCTTGAACTTTTCAACTAACGCTTTTGCTTCTTCTTGATTTTCGGGAAACGGAACGTAAAATCCTTTTCCTTTCTCCCACGAAAATGATAATCCAACCAATTCGGCATTCAAAGCATCAATTCCGGTAGTTTCGGTATCAAAACACACCGAAGTTTGGTTCATTAGATTTTGCAATAATAATTTTACAGGCAAATCGCCTTGAATACTCTGATAAAAATGTTCTGTGGTTTCTAAAGTTGCAAACCCCATACCAGCTTTCCCCAAAGGGGAAGGAGTCTCCGACTCCTCATAAAAACCAAATAAGTCAAATTGCTCTTCGTTAGATTTTTTAACAGGAATTTTTTTTACTTGATTTTTGTCATTGCTATTGTAATTGCCATTGTAATTGCCATTGGTATCAATCTCATCATATTCTTTTCCTGTTCCAAAATATTTATCGAACTGCGCTTTCATTTGACGGAACTCCAATTCGTTGAAAAGTGCATCTGTTTTTTCGACATCGGGTTTAGAAAGTTCGTAATCATCTGCATTGAAAGTTACCGGACAATCCAACAGAATTCGGGCTAATTTTTTAGAAAGAATTCCTTTTTCGGCATTGGCTTCAATTTTTTCTTTCATAGCACCTTTGAGCTTGTCGGTATTCGCCAACAGATTTTCCATCGAACCAAATTCTTTCAATAATTTCTTGGCAGTCACTTCGCCAACTCCGGGTAAACCAGGAATATTATCAGCAGTATCGCCCATCATTCCTAGGAAGTCTATCACTTGTTCTGGTCGTTCAATTTCAAATTTGGCCAACACTTCTGGAATTCCCCAAATTTCAATGTCATTACCCATTCGTGCTGGTTTGTACATAAAAATATTTTCGGAAACCAATTGCGCAAAATCTTTATCGGGCGTCACCATGTATACCTTAAAGTTTTCTTTTTCGGCTTGCTTTGCCAAGGTTCCAATTAAATCATCGGCTTCAAAACCCGCTTTTTCAATAATTGGAATGTGCATCGCTTTTAGTAATTCTTGAATATAAGGGACGGCGATTTTTATGGCTTCTGGAGTTTCATCGCGATGGGCTTTGTATTCTTGATACATTTCATACCGATAATCGCTACCACCTTTATCAAAAGCAACCGCTAAATGATCGGGTTTTTCCCTTTTGATAACATCCATTAAGGCATTCATAAATCCCATAATGGCCGAAGTATCCATTCCTTTAGAATTGATTCTTGGGTTTTTTATAAAGGCGAAATAACCACGAAAAATAAGGGCATAAGCATCAAGAAGGTAAAGGCGTTTTTGAGTTGACATATAAATAAAATTTTAGTGTAAAAATAAACAACTAATCTGGGATTTTTTTTAAAAGTGATTAATTCGTTTTTAAAATTATTATCTTTGAAATGAAATTAAAATAATCATTATGGAATTTATTGAAATTAATCCAAAAATAATGCTTGGTAAACCTGTAATTGTAGGAACAAGAATTGCTGTTGAGCACGTTATTTCTATGTTAGCTCAAGGAATTTCTATTGATGAAATACTTTTTGAATATAAAGGTTTAAAAAAGGAAGAAATTTTAGCATGTTTGCGATATGCTGAAAATATTCTTGAAAAAACTACTACCTTAGATTTAGATAAAGTTGCTTCTTAAATGCGTTTTTTAGTTGATGAGTGCACAGGAACTTCTGTTGCTGATTGGTTGAAAAGTGAAAAACATGAAGTTTTTTCTGTTTTTGAACAATGGCGTGGTGTCTCCGATGATGAAATTATTGAGAAATGTCAAAATGAGGATTATATTCTTATTACTTCCGATAAAGATTTTGGCGAAATGGTTTTTAGAAATCAAAAAGTACATAATGGTATCATTCTACTTCGATGTGAACCAAATATTTTCAAAAAAAGAATTGAAGTTTTAAATAAACTTATTCAAAATTATTCAGATAGTTTACAAAATAACTTTGTTGTAGTTACAAATGATAAAGTTAGAATTGTTACTTTTTAAATCACTGTTAAATTATCTTTAATATCAACTAAAGCATAGATGTTTATTCGTTATTTTGCAAAAAAAATTAAATAGATGTTTCGTTGGATTTTCTTCCTATTTTTTGTTGCTATAATTGAAATTTATGCCTTTCAAGCTTTTCGAACCATAACCAAAGTAAGATGGGTTTTAGTTGGCTATCAGCTTATTTCGTTATTGGCTCTCATTTATATTTTTTATCAATTCTCACAATTTGACCGAAGAGTTGGGCAAAACAGCAAAACACTTTTGACATTAGGTTTACTCTTGTTGTTGTTTATTCCAAAAATCATTTTAACATTTTTCATGTTGATGGAAGATGTTTTCAGAGTTTTTTCGGGAACGGTTACTCATTTTATGGGAGATAACGACAACGGAAATTTTTTACCTAGTAGAAGAAAATTCGTGAGTCAAGTTGCTTTAGTCATTGCGGCAATTCCTTTTACATCTCTAATCTATGGAATGACCAAAGGGAAATATAACTTCAGAGTACTAAAACAAACGCTCTTTTTTCCTGATTTGCCCGATGATTTTGACGGATTTACGATTACTCAAATCTCGGATGTGCATAGCGGTAGTTTTGATGATTCCGAGAAAATACAACATGCCATTGATTTGATAAATGAAAATAAGACCGATTTGATGTTGTTTACTGGCGACATTGTCAATACACATGCTACAGAAATGCATCCGTGGATAGAAATTTTCAATAAAATGGATAACCATAAGTTTGGTAAATACGCCGTTTTAGGAAACCACGATTATGGAGAATATGTTGAATGGCCATCACAAGCGTCAAAAGATGAAAATTTTGAAGCTATAAAAGCTTTGTATGGACAAATAGGTTTTGATTTATTGTTAAACCAACATAAAAAAATTAAAAAAGGCGAAAGTGAAATAGCCATTGTTGGTGTTGAAAATTGGGGGAAAAATTTCAAACAAGCAGGCGATTTGAACAAAGCTTCACAAGGATTAACCAAGGAAGATTTTAAAATCTTGATGAGTCACGACCCAAGTCATTGGGAATATGAAGTGAAACATGACGATAAACATTTTCAGTTGACCCTTTCGGGACACACACACGGATTGCAATTTGGGATAGAAATTCCGGGGATTATAAGTTGGAGTCCTGTGCAATACGTTTACAAACAATGGGCGGGTTTATATGAAAATTTAGGAAGGTATATTTATGTAAATAGAGGTCTTGGGTTTCATGCTTACCCTGGTAGAGTAGGTATTTGGCCTGAAATTACTGTATTTGAACTAAAAAAAGGTGAAAAAGTAGCATAATTAGTTAAAAATGCTACATTTGTGGTTTAATAGTTCTTTTTAATTGCTAAAAGAAAATAAAAACGTTTTGGTTTTATGTCAAAATTTGGAGAATTAATCAATGCTCAAGTACCTGTGTTAATTGATTTTTACACAGAGTGGAACGAATCTTCCGTGTCCATGCATCCTGTTATTAGAGATGTAGCAGCAGCGCTTGGTGATAAAGCAAAAGTGATAAAAATTGATGTAGATAAAAATCAAGAATTGGCAGATGCATTGCGTATCAAAGGATTGCCTACCTTGATGATTTACAAAGAAGGCAACATGGTTTGGAGACAATCTGGCGAGTTGGATGCTAACACAATTATTGGCTTGGTTCAAGAGCAGCTTTAAACGATTTTATCACAAATAAACCCTTTTTCTTTTAAGAACTCTAGCGTTTTAGGCAAAACATATTTTAAGTTATGTTCCGCTTTAACACTGTCGTGAAACACGATGATGCTTCCTGTTTCAATGTTGGATAAAACATTTTCCAAACATTGTGTTGCAGAAATACTTTGGTCATAATCTCGGCTCAACACATCCCACATAATTATTTTGTATCCTAATTTTCGTAATATTTTTGATTGGGAATGTTTTATTTTTCCGTAAGGAGGACGGAAAAGGTTTCGAGTTACGAGTTTCGGGTTTTGGGTTTCGTATAATTTGACATTTTCAATATATACTTCTGTTGTTGTTTTCCAACCATTCAGGTGATCGAAAGTATGATTGCCAATAGCATGTCCTTCTGCAATAGTTTTTTGGAAAATTTCAGGATATTTTTCAATATTGTTTCCAATGCAAAAAAAAGTAGCTTGTGCGTTATGCAATTTCAATTGTTCCAAAACCCATTCGGTGATTTCAGGCGTTGGTCCATCGTCAAAAGTGAGAAATACTTTTTGCCCATCATTAGGAATATCCCAAACATAGTTTGGAAAAATCCACTTAATAATACGATTTGTCTTGACCCAAAAACTCATTTCGTAAAGATAATATTAAAAAAATGTGCCAATTAGAAAATTCTTATTGGCACACCTTTAATTTATAAGATGAAATTATTCTAACTCTCTTCCAAAACGAGTGAATCGTTGCACAAAGGAATTAAAAACGGGTTTATTTTTGTTATAAAATTCAACATCACCACGGTCTTTCATAACAGTCAATAAACTTCTATAACGTTCAATATCAGTAATAATATCAGATGCAATTCCGTTTTGGATAGAAGGCTGAATGCCCGAGTAATAGGTTAGATTTTGTTTGTATTTGGTCATTAATCTTTCTAGTAATTGTCTGGCTTTTGCTTTTTCGCCCACTTCATAATAGCCGCCAGCAAAAGGTTCTACCATAGTATAATAGCCATAATAATCCATTGGCATTTTGGTCAAAGCCAAATCGATAATTTTTTTAGCTTTATCGATTTTCCCTTCATTGATTAACTGTTCCATCAATCTTGCCATGTTTGTTCTATAGGAAATACTGTTTTTTCTAGTTTCTGGATCATGGTAAATAGTGGTTAAATCACCGTTACCCCATTCCCATTTCATCACTAAATCATACATTTTATCACTATCAATCTGACCCATATCAAATCTATTTTCTTTGTCAACGGGAGTTTTAATGGGAACCAACTTATAAACCAATCCATCCAATTGTAGGTAATCTTTCATCCATAAGTAATCGTCATCGCCAAAACTTCCACCTGTAAAATATATCGGTCTTTTCCAATTGTTATTGGCTAAAACATCCAACATCATTAATCGGTTTTTATACATTGCACTTCCTTTAACATCTAAATCGATAAAAGGAACAATAGAATCATTATAAATTGAGCTAACCACTTTATTTTTAATTATGGTATTTTTATCAACTGGAATTCTGATTTTATTGGTAGGATAAAAATGGATGGTTTGTCCGTTTTGTAAATCAACTGTTGATTGAGGATTTTTAATAAATGCAATCAAATCTTTAATATCCCAACGCGCTTCTGTTTTTGGGATATGCGCTACATAATCTAATTTATCACCTACATATTCATTATGGGTAAAAGAAATAGGCAATCCATCAGATTTATAGGTTTTAAATTTCATTTGATCTATATACCAATCGGTCATGAAAAGACTTGTGTTTACAATTTTTACATCTGTCCTAAAACCTTCAATCTCTTGAGCATACCACAGTGGGAAAGTATCGTTATCGCCAATGGTAAAAAGAATAGCATTTGGCTCACAGGATTCGAGATAATTTTTAGCCATCGCAGTTGCAGTATATCTATTGGCACGAGTATGATCATCCCAGTTTTGAGTGGCCATTAAAATAGGTGAAGCCAGAAGACAAGCTCCAATTACAATTGGCCCAACTAATTTTGATTTAATATAACCCGATACTATTTCATAAATAGCATACACCCCAAAACCAATCCAAATGGCAAACACATAAAACGAACCCACAAGAGCATAATCTCTTTCGCGGGGTTCAAAAGGTCTTTCGTTTAAGAAAACTTTTAATGCAATACTGGTAAATAAAAACAATACTAATAAAACATAAAAACTCTTTAAATCCCTTTGTGCATGATACATTAGTCCAATTAAACCAATAATGAATGGCAAGAAATAATATACGTTTCTTCCTTTGTTGCTTTTGACATCATCAGGCAGGTTTTCTTGCGTTCCTTTACCCAAATGGATTTCATCAATAAATTTAATTCCACTAATCCAGTTGCCATCCAAGTTATCATATTTCCCTTGAATATCGTTTTGTTTTCCCACAAAATTCCAAAGCAAGTATCGACCGTACATATAACCAAATTGGTATTCCATCATGAAACTAATATTGTCCCAAGTGGAAGGTTTTTCTATAATTAAATAATCGCTGAATTTTTTTAGGAAAGAAACATATCCCTCATTATCAATATCTTTTTGAGCATAAGCTGTTTTGAATTCGTTAATATTTTTTTGCATTTCTTCTTTCAATTGTCCAACCGCCAATAAAACCTGCTCCTCGCTTAAGCTATCTATGTCAACTCCATATTGGGCTAAATCTTCTTCATAGGGATACTCTTGGTTCAGTTTAAACTTTGGTACACCTGTAAATTGAATGTAATTTTCTATATGCTCTGTACTCCACATTCTTGGAAGTACAGCTTTGTGATTGTCATCGGTATTTTGATCGGCATTTTTGTAGTTGTTTACAATAACATATTTACCGGTTTTATAATCTCTTTCATAGTTGGGTGCTTCGTCAAGATAAGGTTCGTCTTTATCCAAACCAGCAAATGTATCGGTATATTGTGGCCCATAAAACAAAGGATTTACACCATATTGTTCGCGGTTATAATACGCTAAAACTTCGGCAGCATCCGAGGGTTTATTTTCATTAATCACTACATTCGCATTGGCACGAATAGGCAACATCATCCAGGTGGAGAAACCTATTAAAACAAAAAGCACACACAATAAAACAGTATTATAAAAAGGATGTCCTTTCTCTCGAGTGTATTTTAATCCAAAATAGAAAAAAGTAATAATTAATAGTATTGCAAAAATGGTTCCCGAATTAAAAGGCAAACCAAAACTGTTGACCATAAAAATTTCCATTCTCCCGAAGAAAGCCAAGGTGTAGGGCAATAATAACTTGAAAATAAAAAGTAAAACGGCAACAATTATAATATTAGCAATAATGAAATTTTTTATAGTAACGGTTTTGTAATTTTTGAAAAAATATAAAAACCCTATGGCGGGAATGGTTAATAATGCCATAAAATGAACTCCAAACGAAAGACCAATAACTAAGGAAATTAGCAATAACCAACGGTTTCCTTTTGGGGTATGCATATCTTCTTCCCAGCGCAATCCAAGCCAAAACAGTATGGCTATAAATAAGGACGCCATGGCATACACTTCGGCTTCAACTGCGCTCGACCAAAAACTATCTGAAAAAGTAAATGCTAATGCACCTACAAAAGAACTTCCAAGAATAACAACAGCTTTGTTTCTGTCCATTTCAGTATAAGAAGAAACAATTTTTCGTAACAAAATAGAAGAAGACCAAAACATAAATAATATGGTAAATGCACTTGAGAAAACGGACATCATGTTAACCATCAAGGCAACCATTTCATTGTTTCCAAAAGAAAACATGGCAAAGAAAGCGCCAAGCATTTGATACAAAGGCGCACCAGGTGGATGGCCCACTTCGAGTTTTGCTGCGGTTGAAATATATTCTCCACAATCCCAAAAACTCATAGTGGGTTCAACGGTTAACGAATAAGTGATTAAAGCAATTGCAAATGTTGTCCATCCTAAGATGGTGTTCCATTTATTAAAGTTGAAATTCATCATATAATTATGATATAAAAGGTTTTTATTTTGATGCTACAAAGAAACTATTTTTTTTAAAGCAAGTAAACCTGCATTAAGAAAATTTTCTCAAACTGATAACGAAATAAATTTAAGTTTATTATGAAATAAATAAAGAATGTTTTGAACTTGTTTTTTATTTTTTATCATATTTGTTTGTGTAAAATAAAATTTCTGCTAAATTTGCACTCGCGTTGAGCAAAACGGCAGTTTCACGGAACTCCGCTTATATTATTGCCTCGAGAAGTAAACTGGTCTATGGTGTAATGGTAACACAACTGTTTTTGGTGCAGTCTTTCTAGGTTCGAGTCCTAGTAGACCAACTTTTAAAAATCCTAATCACTTAAAAATAAAGTAGTTAGGATTTTTTATTTATAAAAATTCCCCTAATATTCCCCTAAAAAATTTATTTTTTAATTTTCCACCAAGAGTTTGTTTTATAATTTTGTTTTTTTAGGTTTAGTTAATAATAAACCATTAGAATAAAAAAATAATAGTATAAAAACGTTTAACATACTATTTTTCTTTACTATTTTTAGAGATTATAATTTCATAGTATAATTAAATGCCTTTATTTCAAAATTCGGTTGTTACCAAACAATTACAAAGTCAAGAAAAAACTAAATTGGTTGATGCGTGGAATGTCTTCAAAAACCACTTTCACAATCCAACTATACAAGATAATATTCGTTCGAGTAAAGAGGAACAGTATCAAGGCGAGTTCTTAATTGATTTGTTTGTAAACGTTTTGGGATACACGAAAAACCCAACGCCTAATTTCACGATTACAACGGAATACAAAAACGTAAAAGACAGTAAAAAAGCCGATGGTGCAATACTCATTCCATCCCCAACTATGGGTTTAAACCCATTGGTTAAAGCCGTTATCGAACTAAAAGGGACAAACACGACCGATTTAAACAAAATTGAAGTACAGGCATTTGGATATAAAAACAACCAGCCCGATTGCGTTTACGTTATAACGTCCAACTTTGAAAAAGTACGTTTTTATATAGACAACGCAACCGAACATATAGAATTTAACCTTTTCAATCTTACCGAAAAAGAGTTTGAATTGCTCTATTTGTGTTTGGCTTACGAAAATATAGCTAATGATATTCCTAAGAAGCTCAAAGAACAATCGGTAAGCCAAGAAAAGGATATTACCAAAAAATTATATACTGACTATTCGCTTTTCAAAAGAGAATTGCACCAAGATTTAGTAAAACAAAATCCTGAATTTGATGCGGTGGAATTATTCCAAAAATCACAAAAATTATTAGACCGTTTTTTGTTTATTTTCTTTGCCGAAGACAGAAATTTGTTGCCAACCAACCTAATTTTCAGAATTAACAAAGAATGGCGACAGTTACAAGAAATGCGGATGAATATTTCGCTTTACGACCGCTATAAAATTTATTTTAACGACTTAAACAAAGGTGCAAAAGTAGTATTACCAGCATTTACAGAAACAACCGCTTCTCAAAAGGAAGAACACCAAATTTTTGCTTACAATGGTGGATTATTTCAATCAGATGAAATTTTAGACAACATTACTATTGATGATGAACTGCTTTACAAACACACTCACAAATTAAGCCATTACGATTTTGCTAGTGAAGTAGATGTAAATATACTAGGGCATATTTTTGAAAATTCATTGAATGAATTGGACGAAATAAAAGCACAACTAGAGGGCGGAATAGTTGATAAATCTTCTACAAAACGTAAAAAAGATGGCGTTTTTTACACGCCTAAATACATCACAAAATACATTGTTGACAATACCATTGGGAAACTTTGCACGGATAAAAAAGCCGAGTTAAACATTGTTGAAGAAGAATATATCAGTAACAAGGGGTTTAAACCCCTAGCAAAGAAAACCAAACAACCCTTATTAGAAAAACTCACAACGTATAGAAACTGGTTACTACAAATTACGATTTGCGACCCAGCGTGTGGCAGTGGTGCTTTCTTGAACCAAGCATTAGATTTCCTTATCTCGGAACATAGATATATTGACGAACTGCAAGCCAAACTCTTTGGCGATGCGCTAATTTTAAGCGATGTAGAAAAAAGCATACTCGAAAACAACCTTTATGGCGTTGATTTAAACGAAGAAAGTGTAGAAATAGCCAAACTATCGTTATGGTTACGCACCGCACAACCCAACCGAAAACTAAACGACCTGAACAACAATATTAAATGTGGCAACTCGTTGATTGACGATGTAGCTATTGCTGGCGACAAAGCATTTAATTGGCAAACGACTTTTAACAGAATATTTAAAGAAAAAAATAAAAAAGCTTTTCATTTGGTTTTTACAACTCATAACAGTCGTGTTTCACAACGAATGATTGATTATAAAGTGAAAAAGGGACCAGCATTAGAGTTAAATTTAGAAGAAGAAATTGAACTCACAAAAATTTTCAAGCAAATTATCTTTGAAAAAAATTATAACTGTTTAGCATATAATATTTGTAAAGACCATATTCATATTATTGTAGTTTGTGAAGAAGAAGAGGTCACAAATATTGCCAAAACACTCAAAGGAAGGAGTTCCTTTTTGTATCAATCCAATGGGTTTAAACCCATTGGAGAACCGCTGTGGTCACAAAAATTTTTCTTTGCCGATTTAAACGAATTAATATGGGGTGATATTTCGCCAAAACAAGGTTATATTCAAAATGACACCTATATTGACAACGCCATAGCATACATAAAAACCAACAGAGAAAAGCATCAATTACCAAATTCTAAAGAGTTAAAAAGTATTATAAATCAATTTGTTGTTGACCTTGATGTTGCCTTTGCTACTGAGTATAGTGGTGGTTTTGATGTGATTATTGGAAATCCGCCTTATGGTGCAAAATTAGATGCTGTAACACAAAATTATTTGAATAAAAAATACATAAAAGGTGGTTCGGAAACTGTTATTTCTTTTACAAAATTATGTTATGATAATTTATTAAAAACAAAAGGTAATTTTGGTTTTATAATCCCTAAATCATTCACATTTTCATCTAATTATGAAAGCATTCGGGAATATGTATTTGATGATATTTCTGAAATTATTGATTGTAAAAAAGTATGGAAAGAGGTTTTGTTAGAACAAGTTATTTTCTTTTTCACTAAAAATAATAAAACGCAAACTTATAAAACTGGTAAGCTAAAAGGTCAAGATGTATTAATTATTGGTGATATTAACAAAGAAAATTTCAGTGAATTTGGATTTTATTTAAATGATATTTCTAATGAAGAATTAAATATTGCATTGAAAATAAAAAAATCAAAATTTTACATAAAAGACATTGCAAAAAATTCTCGTGGTGGAATTTTTCAAAATAAAATATCAGAGAACGGTAATATTGAAGTACTTGGTGGGGCAGAAATTCAGCGAAATGGCATTATTGGCATCAAAGGGAAAATAGATATAAAACAAATTGAAAACGATGCAAAATGTTTTATAAATAAAAATTCTGTTTTAGTGCAAAGACTTATTGCTCATATTGAAAATCCAAACGATCACATAAAAATTACGGCTTGTATGCCAGAACGAAATGATATTGCAATTGTTGATACCATTAACCAAATCACTTTTGATGAAAAATTTGATGCCAAAGTTTTTTGGTGTTTGTTTAATTCAAAATTAATCAATTGGTACTGTTATCGTTTTATTTTGGCAAGAGCCATAAGAACAATGCAATTTGATAATCCAATAACCAATAGAATTCCTATTCCTGTAGATTTCAACCAAAAACCCTTTATAGAAAAAGCCGATTTAATGTTATCATTAAACAAAGACTTGCAAGAACAATCCCAAAAGTTTCTAAGAACCATAAAACGAAAGTTCTTTTCAACAATTCCAATGGGTTTAAACCCATTGGAAAACAAACCATTGAAAAACACTTCAATGAGTTTAAACCCATTGGAAAACAATTCATTGGAAACAAATTTACCCAAAAAACTACAAGATTGGTACTTGTTGTCTTATGCTGATTTTATAAAAGAACTGGGCAAACTAAAAATAAAACTCACACTATCACAAGAAGCCGAGTGGGAAGATTATTTCACCAACGAAGCCACCAAAGTAACCGCAATAAAAGCACAAATAGAAACCACCGATAAAGCTATTGATTATATGGTTTATGAGTTGTATGAGTTGAGTAAAGAAGAAATTGAGATTGTAGAGAATAGTTAATAAAGCAGAAAAATAAAAAGTTTTGATGCAATTAGTTACCTTAGTTACCCAGTTATACAAAATCATAGTAAATGCAATGGTAAATACCATAATAAGTCTAATTTCTTTATCTTTATTAAGTTCCTAGTAGACCAACAAAAAAGTCCCGTTTTAATCGGGACTTTTTTGATTCTATAACTTTTCCTTTTAAATTTTAAAGGTAACGACAGGTCTAGCAGAATGGTTTACTAAATCTTCGCTTATGCTTCCATTAAAGAAATGGGAAAGTCCTTTTCTGCCGTGAGTGCTCATACCAATTAAATCTGCCTTTACATGATTGGCAAAATTTAAAATACCACTTTCCACATTGACATCATTATATATATGTGTAGAAAATTTATTGACTGGAAAGTTTGAAATAAAACCATTCATTATTTCTTGTGCAACGTGAGTAGGTTTAAAACTACTCGGAGTATTGATCATAACCAAATGCAATTCCGCATCTAATTTATTAGCAAAATCAACAACTTTGGCGAAAGGTTTTTTAATTTCGTCTGTAAAATCTGAAGCAAAAACAAACTTATTAATATCGAAATTTGCTTCGTCTTTTTTAACCACAAGTACTGGTATTTCTGAAAAACGAACAACTTTTTCAGCATTGGAACCAATAAACATTTCTTTAAATCCACTTGCGCCGTGAGAACCCATAACAATTAAATCAACATCATTTTTTTTGCTAATATTCATAATGCCATCAAATGCTAATTCGAATTGGATTATTTCAGAAACTTTAATGTTTTCTAAACATTCGTCATCCATTAAATCTTCTAACCTTTTGATAGCCGCATTTTTAAAAAGCATAATTTCTGGAATATCATGACCACTTCCTATAGCATCACTTCCTTGATGCGGTAATTCTAACATATGGAGAAGCATGATTTCTCCATTATTTTTTTTTGCGATTTGTGCAGCCACTTTTAATGCATAACCAGCATAATCTGAAAAGTCTGTTGGGACTAAAATTTTTTTCATAATATAAAAGTAAATTTTGGGTTGTAAATTTTTAACACAATAAAGGTATTATTTTTTTTTGAATCTACAATGATTTTTTGATTTATAAAAAAATAACTATATTTGCACTGTTATTTACCATTCAAATTAAATAATGAGGGAAGCAATGCTTCCCTCTTTTTATACAACTATGACATTTAAAGAGAAAGTAACGACTATATTAGAAGAAGGATTATCAGAAAAACCGTCATTGTTTATTGTAGATGTTACAATTTCTGATAGTTATAAAATTACTGTAACTTTGGATGGAGATAATGGGGTAGTTTTGCAAGATTGTATTGATATCAGTCGGTTAATTGAAAACAATTTAGATCGGGAAGAACAAGATTTTTCGTTAGAAGTAGCTTCGGCGGGAGTTACAACTCCATTAAAGCTTCTTAGACAATATCACAAAAATATTGGAAGAACTTTACAGGTTAAAACAGCTAAGGAAACTATAGAGGCAATACTAGAACAAGTTTCAAATGAAAGCATAGTGCTATCTTGGACAGCTAGACAACAAAAAAAAATAGGAAAAGGAAAAGAGACCGTGGAACACAAACTAGAAATTCCTTTTTCAGAAATAAAAGAAGCAATTGTTATTATAATATTTAATTAAATTAAGCATGGAAAATATTGCATTAATCGAGTCATTTTCAGAGTTTAAAGACGACAAACTTATTGATCGAGTAACGCTTATGGCGATTTTGGAGGATGTTTTTAGAAACGCATTAAAAAAGAAGTACGGTTCAGACGATAATTTTGATATCATTATCAATCCTGATAAAGGTGATATGGAGATTTGGAGAAGAAGAATCGTCGTTGCAGATGATGATTTGGATTTAGAAAACGAAGAAATCACCCTAACAGATGCTAGAAAAATTGAACCCGATTTTGAAATTGGCGAAGAGGTTTCTGAAGAAGTGAAATTAATTGATTTAGGACGAAGAGCTATTTTAGCATTACGTCAAAATTTAATTTCTAAAATTCATGAGCACGATAATACCAATCTTTACAAACAATTTAAAGACTTAATTGGCGAAATTTATACTGCCGAAGTACATCATGTTCGACCAAGAGTTGTAATTTTGTTAGATGATGAAGGAAATGAAATCGTTTTACCAAAGGAAAAACAAATACCATCGGACTTTTTCAGAAAAGGAGATAATGTTCGCGGAATTATTGAAAGCGTTGAATTAAAGGGGAATAAACCACAGATAATTATGTCGAGAACAGCAGATATGTTTTTGGAAAAACTATTTGAACAAGAAATTCCAGAAGTTTTCGACGGTTTGATTATGATCAAAAAAGTAGTGAGAATTCCAGGTGAAAAAGCAAAAGTAGCTGTTGATTCTTATGACGATAGAATTGACCCAGTTGGGGCTTGCGTAGGAATGAAAGGTTCTCGTATTCACGGAATTGTACGCGAATTAGGAAACGAAAATATTGATGTTATTAATTACACAACTAATGCATCACTATTAATCACAAGAGCATTGAGTCCTGCAAAAGTATCATCGGTTAAAATTGACGAAGAGAAAAAAAGAGCAGAAGTATTCTTGAAATTAGAAGAAGTTTCAAAAGCTATTGGTCGTGGAGGACACAATATTAAATTAGCAGGTTTATTAACAGGTTATGAGTTAGATGTAATTCGTGAAGGCATTACTGCAGAAGAAGATGATGTTGAATTAACAGAGTTTTCAGATGAAATTGATGGATGGGTAATAGATGAATTCGCCAAAATAGGATTGGATACCGCTAGAAGTATTTTGAACCAAGATGTAGCAGATTTAGTAAGAAGAACTGATTTGGAAGAAGAAACCATATTAGAAGTAATACGAATTTTGAAAGATGAATTTGAAGACTAATTCATTCTCTCAACCAAGTTAACATTAAAAAGATTTTATGTCTGAAGGAAATATTAGAATAAACAAAGTTTTAAGGGAATTAAATATTTCTTTAGAAAGAGCTGTGGATTACTTAAAAGGTAAAGGAATTGTCATTGAAAACAATTCCAACACAAAAATTTCTGATGATGTATACAATATTCTTTGTGCCCAATTTGCAGGTGACAAAGGAAACAAAGAAGCTTCCATAGGGGTAAGCGAAGAGATTAGAAAAGAAAAAGAAGCACTTCGATTAGAAAGAGAAAAAGAACTTGAAGACAAGCGTAGACTTGAAGAAGAGCGTCAAAAATCAGAATTAATTAAAGCAAAAGCAATTGTTACTGCCCCAAAACAAGTCGGTAAAATTGATTTAGAACTCAAAGCTAAAGTCGCTATTACTCCTTCTAAAGAAACGGCTAAAATAGCTATTTCTCCAGAAAAATCTGAAGTTGTTAGAAAGAACGAAACATCGCCAATAAAAGATTCTAAAGAAAAAGTGGCAAAAGTTAATGAAGATAAACAGTCTGTCGCTAAACCTTCAGAAGAAGATCCTGTTGATGAAACAATTACTACTCAATATCAAAAATTATCGGGTGCTACTTTAACAGGACAAGTGATTGACTTAACTCAATTTAACAAGCCAAAAAAGAAAAAAGAAGATTTTAAAAAGGATGCGAATAAACCAACAACTCCAATTGCTGGCCAAACTACAGCCCAAGCTACACAAAACGCAGCCAACAAAAATAAAAGAAAGAGAATCCCACCAAAGCCAGGTGACAAACCAGCTATTACTAGCGGCGGAAATACTCAAGGTGGAACATCAAAATTTGTTCCTAAACAAGGATTCCAAAAAGGAAATCGTCCTGCAATAGTTCAAAAAGTTGAGCCAACAGAAGAAGAGGTTAAAAACCAAATTAAAGAAACTTTAGAAAGACTTCAGGGCAAAGGAAATAAGTCAAAAGCAGCTAAATACAGAAGAGATAAAAGAGATACGCACCGTCAAAGAAATGAAGACGAAATGCAAGCCATTGAAGAGGGAAGCAAGACAATAAAAGTGACAGAATTTGTTACCGTTGGCGAAATTGCAACCATGATGGATGTACCTATTACCAAAGTTATTGGAACATGTATGTCATTAGGAATCATGGTTACCATGAACCAACGTTTGGATGCAGAAACATTATCTATTGTTGCCGATGAGTTTGGTTATGAAGTTGAATTTATTACTACTGAAATTGAAGATTCTTTAGCCGTTGTTGAAGATAAACCAGAAGATTTAGTTACTCGTGCGCCAATTGTAACTGTAATGGGTCACGTTGACCACGGTAAAACATCTTTGCTAGATTATATACGTAAAGAAAATGTGATAGCAGGCGAGTCCGGTGGAATTACACAGCATATTGGTGCTTATGCAGTTACTTTGGAAGGTGGTCAAAAAATTACTTTTCTAGATACACCAGGTCACGAAGCGTTTACCGCTATGCGTGCTCGTGGAGCACAAGTAACCGATATTGCTATAATTGTTGTAGCGGCAGATGATGACATCATGCCACAAACAAAAGAAGCTATTAGCCATGCGCAAGCGGCAAATGTTCCCATGATATTTGCTATTAATAAAATCGACAAGCAAGGTGCTAATCCTGAAAAAATTAAGGAGAAATTAGCCGCTATGAATTTATTGGTTGAAGATTGGGGTGGAAAATACCAGTCTCATGATATTTCTGCCAAAAAAGGAACTGGTGTTAAAGAATTATTAGAAAAAGTTCTGCTTGAAGCAGAAATTCTCGACTTAAAAGCCAACCCAAACAAACCAGCTGTAGGTACTGTTGTTGAAGCACAATTGGATAAAGGAAGAGGTTATGTTTCTACTATATTGGTTCAATCGGGAACCTTAAAAGTTGGAGATTATGTATTGGCTGGAAAGAATCATGGTAAAGTGAAAGCCATGCATGACGAAAGAGGTCATAACGTTAAAGAAGCTGGACCATCAACACCAATATCTATATTAGGTTTGGATGGTGCGTCTACTGCTGGAGATAAATTTAATGTATTTGAAGACGAAAGAGAAGCCAAACAAATTGCTTCTAAACGTTTGCAATTAATGCGTGAACAATCCGTTAGAACGCAACGTCATATTACTTTGGCTGAAATTGGTCGTCGTATTGCTTTAGGACAATTTAAAGAATTGAATATTATTCTCAAAGGAGATGTGGATGGTTCAGTAGAAGCTTTATCAAGTGAGTTTACAAAACTTTCTACGGAAGAAATCCAAATCAATATTATCCACAAAGGTGTTGGAGCTATTACAGAAACTGACGTTATGTTAGCATCTGCATCAGATGCTATTATCATTGGATTTAACGTTCGTCCAGCAGGTAATGCGCGTCAATTAGCTCAAAAAGAAGAGATTGATATTAGAAGTTATTCCATAATTTATGATGCAATTAATGAATTGAAAGATGCAATGGAAGGAATGCTTTCTCCAGAAATGAAAGAAGAAATTACAGGTACTGCAGAAATTAGAGAAATATTCAAAGTGTCCAAAGTGGGCTCAATTGCAGGATGTATGGTTACTGATGGAAAAATCTATAAAAACTCTAAAATCAGAATTATACGTGAAGGTGTCGTAATTTTCACTGGTGAATTATCTACATTAAAACGTTTTAAAGATGATGTAAAAGAGGTGTCAAAAGGATATGACTGTGGTATGCAAATCAAAAATTACAACGATATCGAACAACTCGATATAATTGAAGCTTTCCAAGAAGTGGAAGTGAAGAAAAAGTTGAAATAATTTGAATAAAAAGTCCCGATTTTATCGGGACTTTTTCTATTTATTAGGTTTTATCAAAAACGCATTTGGGTATTTTTTCTTTAAAATATTGAGGTTTTTCTCCGCATCAATTCTTGTTTTAAAATTGCCGACCCAAACTTTATATATAGGTGTGCTAAACACAATAGTTCCATCTTGCCCTTTATTTTCTTTTTTGAAATTTGTTAAAGTCTTTTTGGAATTTTCACTATCCCCGTTAAAAATCTGAATTTTATAACGGTCATTGATGGTAATTGAACTATTAATTTTTCTTTTTTCGTTAAGAAGTAGTTCAAACTTTGGGTCTTGAGAAATGGTAATATTTCCTTCTTGTGCAATGCTTTTTTTGCCAAAAAACAAAACAAAAGAAACTAATAAAACAGTCTTTATTTTTAATGAATATATCATAATGATTTGATTTTAATACAAATGTAAAACTTAATAAATTAATCAAAACACAAATCGTTATTTAGAATTAATATAAATTGATATTTATGATATATTTAGGTTTTTGTGAATAGTTCTTAAGTCGTATTTTTGTCCAAGTTTTTAAAAAAGTGTGGATTTTTACTCTAATGTTATTAAGGTATTACCACAAAAACATTAGTCGATAATCATTATATTATATGAAAAAAGTGGGTAACCATAATTCGATTTCAAGGGAATTACTTTTCAGCGTAGCTTTAATGCTAACACTTTCCTTCACTTCATCATCTCAAAATGCTGCTCCTGCTACACCAGCAGTAACTCCTGCAACTACAACTCCTGCTCCAGCTGCTACTGCAACTGCTGGTGGCGACGCTGTTGCTGGGAAAGCATTATTTAATGCCAACTGTGCAGCTTGTCACGCTTTAGATAAAAAAATGACAGGTCCGGCTTTGAGAGGTGTTTCTGCAAAGTATGATATGCCTTGGTTGTACAAATGGATAAATAATAGCTCTGCCTTGATCAAATCAGGAGATGCAAAAGCGATAAAAATTTACGAAGAATACAATAAAAGTGTAATGACTGCTTTTCCTGCATTGTCAACTACTGATATTGATAACATTATCGCTTACACTTCTGAGCCAAAACCAGAACCTGTAATTGCTCCAATTCCTGTTGGTGGAGGTCAAGCGCAACAAGGTGGAATTTCAAACGAAGTAATTCTGGGTGCTTTATCATTAGTTATGTTACTCTTGGTGGTGATGTTGTTTTTTGTGAACAATGTATTGACTAAAATAGCCAAAGCAAATGGAATAGAAGTTGCGCCAAAAGAACCAACATTACCAATTTGGAAAGCATTTGCTAAAAACCAATTTTTGGTTTTTGTTTCCTCTGTTTTCTTATTATTAGCGAGTGGCTATTTCTTTTATGGATGGGTAATGCAAATAGGTGTTGACCAAGATTATGCGCCGATACAACCAATTCATTATTCTCACAGAATTCACGCGGGAAGCAATGGTATCAATTGTCAGTATTGTCACTCTGCAGCACGCGTTAGTAAAAATGGTGGTATTCCTTCATTAAATGTATGTATGAACTGCCACAAAAACATTGCCGAAGTTACAGATACTACTGCAACCCCAGAATACACAAAAGCATTTTATGATGGAGAAATCCAAAAATTATATGATGCTGTCGGTTGGGATAAAGCAAATCAAAAATATACAGGAAAAACAAAACCTGTTAAATGGGTACGTATTCATAACTTGCCTGATTTTGCTTATTTCAATCACTCGCAACACGTAACCGTTGCTGGTATTGAATGTCAAAAATGTCACGGTCCAGTTCAAGAATATGAAATCCAAAAACAATTTGCTCCATTAACCATGGGTTGGTGTATTAAATGCCACCGCGAAACAGATGTTAAGATGGAAGGCAATGCCTATTACACAAAAATTCATGATGAACTTTCAAAAAAATATGGTGTAGACAAATTGACTGCAGCACAAATGGGAGGTTTAGAATGTGGTAAGTGTCACTACTAATAAAATAATTTAAGAAGCTAATATTTATATACGATGTCATCGAACAAAAAATACTGGAAAAGTGTTGAGGAACTAAACGAAAATAGTTCTATTGTTGAGACGCTAAGAAATAATGAATTTGTAGAAGCAATTCCAACAGATGAATTCCTTTCAGACAAAGATTCATTATCATCTTCCTCAACAACTCGTCGTGATTTCTTGAAATACGTTGGATTTAGTACCGCAGCTGCTACATTGGCGGCTTGCGAAGGTCCAGTACATAAGTCTATACCATACGTTTTACAACCAGAACAAATTATTCCAGGTGTTGCTGATTATTATGCAACGTCTATGTTTGATGGTTTTGATTTTGCTAATTTATTAGTAAAAACTCGTGAAGGTCGTCCGATAAAAATTGAAAACAATACCATAGCTGGAGCTAAGTTTACTGCTAATGCCAGAGTTCACGCTTCGGTATTATCATTATATGACAGTATGCGTCTTAAAGTAACTAAAGTTGCTCAAAAAGAGGCAAATTGGCAAGAAGCCGATTTGAAAATCAAAGCCAGTTTGGCTGATGCAAAAGCAAAAGGTGGACAAGTTGTATTATTAACCAATTCATTAGCAAGTCCTTCTACAGAAAAATTAATCGCTGAATTTATTGCAAAAAACCCAACGGCAAAACACGTTGTGTATGATGCAGTTTCAGAGTCGGCTGCTTTAGATGCTTTTGAAACAGTTTATGGCGAAAGAGCTTTAGTAGATTATGATTTTTCAAAAGCCAATACAATTGTTGCTATCGGTGCCGATTTCTTAGGCGATTGGCAAGGTGGAGGATTTGATAGTGGTTATGCCCAGGGAAGAATTCCTCAAGCAGGAAAAATGTCAAAACACTTTCAGTTTGAAGCCAATATGACATTATCTGGTGCTGCTGCTGATAAAAGAGTACCGATGACTGTGGCAAATCAAAAACAAGCTTTAGTTAAAATATACAATATAATTACCGGTTCTTCTGTTGCAACTGGAAAATTAGCCAATGAAGATGTTGTTATTAATGCAGCAAAACAATTAAAAGCTGCAGGAAGCAAAGGTCTTCTAGTTTCAGGTATTCAAGATAAAAATGCACAACTTTTAGTTTTGGCGATTAACCAAGCATTATCTAGTGAAGCATTTTCTACTATTGGAACACGTCAAATCAGAAAAGGTTCTAATGAAAAAGTGGCGCAATTGGTTGCTGATATGAATGCAGGAAGTGTTCATACCTTAATTATGAGTGGTGTAAATCCAGTGTATACTTTGGCAAATAGCGCCGCTTTTGTTAGCGGATTGAAAAAAGTAAAATTATCGGTAGCGTTCTCTTTGAGAGAAGACGAAACAGCATCGATTTCCAATATTGCAGTTCCGGCACCACATTATTTAGAAAGCTGGAATGATTTGGTCTTGACAAAAGGAACGTATTCTTTAACCCAACCAACTATTCGTCCCTTATTCAGTTCAAAACAATTTCAAGAAGGATTATTGTCGTGGAATGGCAACAGTGCTTCCTATTATGATTACATAAAAGGTACTGCTTCAGGTTATACAAATGGTGGAAGTTGGAACAAAACAGTTCACGACGGAATTTATGTTGGAGTTCCATCTGCCGCATCCAGTGGTTCTGCTGATTTTTCCGCTGCAGCTAATGCTTTATCACAATCAAAAACAGCAAGCGGATTTGAATTGGTATTGTATACCAAAACAGGTTTAGGCGATGGTCAACAAGCTAATAATCCTTGGTTACAAGAATTGCCAGACCCAATTACAAGAGTGTCTTGGGATAATTATGTAACTATTTCTAAAGCAGATGCCGAGAAATTAGAATTAGAAAACAAAATTGTAGCTAACGGTGGGCTTAACGGGAGTTATGCTACATTAGAAGCCAATGGAACTAAACTACAAGTTCCAGTAATTGTTCAACCTGGACAAGCAATCGGAACTTTAGGTTTGGCTTTGGGGTATGGTAAAAAAGCCGCTTTAAAAGAAGAAATGCAAGTGGGTGTAAATGCCTATGCTTTATATGCTAACTTTAATAATGTGCAATCAGTTTCTATCAAAAAAGCAGACGGCGAACATGAATTTGCTTGTGTTCAGTCTCAAAAAACATTGATGGGAAGAGGTGATATTATCAAAGAAACCACTTTAACCATTTTCAATGCAAAATATAATGAGCCAGAAATTTGGAATCCAGTTCCAAAGGTTTCATTAGATCACAAAGAAATAGAGGCAACAAAAGTTGATTTATGGGAGTCTTTTGATCGTTCAGTTGGACATCATTTTAACTTGTCAATCGATTTGAACGCTTGTACCGGTTGTGGTGCTTGTGTTATTGCTTGTCATGCCGAAAACAATGTACCTGTTGTTGGAAAATCAGAAATAAGAAGAAGCCGTGATATGCACTGGTTGCGTATTGACCGATATTATTCTTCTGAAGATACTTTTGAAGGCGACAATAAGAAGAAAAAAGAATTTGATGGTTTGTTTGGCGAAAAAGGATCTTTAGGAGGATTTGGAGAAATGGAAAAACCAGCTGACAATCCACAAGTTGTTTTCCAACCCGTTATGTGTCAACATTGTAATCATGCTCCATGTGAAACAGTTTGTCCTGTTGCTGCAACGTCACACTCACGTCAAGGTCAAAACCACATGGCCTACAATCGTTGTGTAGGGACACGTTATTGTGCCAACAACTGTCCGTATAAAGTACGTCGTTTCAACTGGTTTTTATATAATAATAATGATGAATTTGATTTCCACATGAATAATGATTTAGGACGTATGGTTATCAATCCAGATGTAAATGTTCGTTCTCGTGGAGTAATGGAAAAGTGTTCGATGTGTATTCAAAAAACACAATCAACTATACTAACAGCAAAACGCGAAGGAAGAGAAGTTGCAACAGATGAATTTTCGACAGCTTGCTCCAGTGCTTGTGCTCCAGGTGCTATAAAATTTGGGGATATCAATAATACATCTGATAAAATAACAGAATTAGTTGCTGATAAAAGAGCGTATCACTTGTTAGAAAGTGTTGGAACTAAACCCAATGTGGTTTACCAAGTTAAAGTAAGAAATATTTAAGAAAATAAGTTGGAAGATAGAAGACGGAAGTCAGAAATTATAAAACCTAAAAATAATTATAAAGTAAAATATTGATTGAATTTGCTTTTTTAAAAAAATCGTAAATCTAAAATCATAAATCTAAAATAAAAATATGTCGTCTCATTACGAAGCACCCATTAGAAAACCCTTAGTTATAGGTGATAAATCATATCACGATGTAACAGTAGATGTAGCTGCTCCAGTAGAAGGAAGAGCCAATAAACAGTGGTGGACTGTATTTTCTATCGCATTAGCTGCTTTCCTCTGGGGAATAGCTTGTATCACGTATACAATTTCTACAGGTATTGGAACCTGGGGTTTAAATAAAACAGTTGGTTGGGCTTGGGATATTACTAACTTCGTATGGTGGGTTGGTATTGGTCACGCAGGTACACTTATCTCCGCCGTATTATTATTATTCCGTCAACGATGGAGAATGGCGATTAACCGTTCTGCGGAAGCGATGACCATTTTCTCGGTAATTCAAGCGGGTTTATTTCCAATAATTCACATGGGTCGTCCATGGTTGGCGTATTGGGTTGTGCCAATTCCAAACCAATTCGGTTCGTTGTGGGTAAATTTTAACTCACCATTGCTTTGGGACGTATTTGCAATCTCTACCTATCTTTCGGTTTCATTGGTTTTCTGGTGGACAGGTTTATTGCCCGATTTTGCTATGCTTAGAGACCGAGCAGTAACTCCTTTTAATAAGAAAATTTATTCTATACTATCTTTTGGATGGAGCGGAAGAGCGAAAGATTGGCAACGTTTTGAAGAAGTATCTTTGGTTTTGGCAGGGTTAGCTACTCCATTAGTATTATCGGTTCACACAATTGTATCCTTTGACTTCGCCACTTCTGTAATTCCAGGTTGGCATACCACCATTTTCCCACCTTACTTTGTTGCTGGTGCGGTATTCTCAGGATTTGCAATGGTAAACACCTTGCTTATTATTATGAGAAAAGTATCCAATCTTGAAGCATATATCACCATCCAACATATCGAATTAATGAATATTGTAATCATGATTACAGGTTCTATTGTTGGGGTTGCCTATATTACAGAGTTATTCGTAGCTTGGTATTCGGGAGTTGAATATGAACAATATGCGTTCTTGAATAGAGCTACTGGACCTTACTGGTGGGCCTATTGGTCGATGATGACTTGTAATGTTTTCTCACCTCAGTTTATGTGGTTTAAGAAATTAAGAACAAGCATTATGTTCTCTTTCATCATTTCTATTGTGGTAAATATAGGTATGTGGTTTGAACGTTTTGTAATTATCGTAACTTCATTACACAGAGATTATCTTCCATCATCATGGACAATGTTCCAACCTACATTTGTAGATATTGGAATATTTATTGGCACAATTGGTTTCTTTTTTGTTTTATTCTTGTTATATGCTAGAACTTTCCCAGTGATTGCTCAAGCTGAGGTTAAAACAATCTTGAAATCATCGGGAGAAAATTATAAAAAACAAAGAGAATTAGAAGGTCATAATCATTCAGATAAACATTAATAATTGCGATGAGTAGTAATAAAGTAATACACGCTATATATAATGATGATGATATATTAATGGACGCAGTTCACAAAACAAGAGCTGCACATCATCACATTGAAGAAGTTTTTACACCATTCCCTGTTCACGGGTTGGATAAAGCTATGGGAATTGCGCCAACACGATTAGCTATTTGTGCTTTCATTTATGGATGTATCGGTTTAAGTGTAGCTACCATAATGATGAATTATATCATGATTGAAGATTGGCCTCAGGATATTGGAGGAAAACCAAGTTTTGCTTACTATCAAAATATGCCAGCTTTCGTTCCAGTTATGTTTGAAATGACAGTGTTTTTCGCAGCGCATTTAATGGTTATTACTTTTTATATGAGAAGCAGATTATGGCCATTCAAACAAGCCGAAAATCCGGATGTAAGAACTACTGATGATCATTTTTTGATGGAAGTTGCCATACATGATAATGAAGCGGAATTAGTTAAATTCTTCCAAAATACAGGAGCAGTAGAAGTTAAAGTAATTGATACCCATTAATAATAGATATGAAAAGTTTACTTAAAATAGCATTTGTATTAGGTATAATCGTTTCCTTTTCATCTTGTAAAGATAATTTGAAACCGAACTATCAATACATGCCCAACATGTACGAGTCTGTGGCGTATGAAACCTATTCAGAGTCTGATGCTTTCAATTCGCCAACTGGTTTAAAAGGTAAAGAAGGACAATTGCCTGCTAATGGTTCTATTAAAAGAGGATTTGTACCATATGAATATCCAAATACACCTGAAGCACTAGCTTCAATAAAAGCATTAAATCCTAAATCACCACTAGATTCATCTCAAGTTGATATGAAAAAAGCAGAACAACTTTATGCAATATATTGTGCTATATGTCATGGAACTGAAGGAAATGGTAAAGGAAAATTAGTAACCCAAGAAAAATTTTTAGGTGTGCCTAGTTATGCTGACAGAGTGATAAACGAAGCAAGCACTTTTCACGTTGTAACATATGGTTTGAACTCAATGGGTTCTCATGCTAATCAATTAAGCCAAGAAGAACGTTGGCAGGTTGCAGCTTATGTTATGCAGCTAAAAAGTAAATTATAATTCTAGAACAAACAGATAGTTAAAGCTATGTATACATTTTCAAGTAAATTAAAAACATTCTCTTATATTCTGATGCTTGTTGGTGTCCTTGGTATAGGTTATGGTTTTTTCGCTGCACCAAAAACTATTCAAGAGGTAGAGACAATTCTGAAAGAAGAGGAATCTCATCACGAAGGCGGACATGAAGCCACAGCAGCGCATCACGATGCTAAAGCAGAATCTCATCACACTACTACAAATCATGAAGAAGTTGCAACCACTACTATTGACTCAAAAGTTCTTCATGCCGAAGCGGTTTCCTCAGTAAAAGATACAATTGCTGAAACAACGTCAACAAATCATGAAGAACACATGAGTAACACCATTGGTGTTAAGAACGAAGAAGCAAATAAACATATTGAACATAAAGAACATGTTGAACACGTTTTTCATCAATTGCAAAATAAACCATGGGCAGCTTTATATGTAGCTTGTATATTTTTTATGTTAATTTCACTTGGAGCTTTAGCTTTTTATGCCATTCAACAAGTGGCACAAGCGGGTTGGTCTCCAGTATTGTTTAGAGTAATGCAAGGAATTACTGCCTATTTATTGCCTGGTTCAATTATCTTTTTTATATTATTATTGTTGTCAGGGTTTCACTTAAACCATCTTTTTGTTTGGATGGCTGACGGAATAACAGATCCTACAAAGCCCAACTATGATCACTTGATTGCTGGTAAATCAGGGTATTTGAATTTTCCTTTTTGGATAATTAGAGCATTGTTGTTTTTAACTGTTTGGAATTTATACAGGTATTATTCTAGAAAGAATTGTTTAGCACAAGACGAGTCAAATGACAATAGTTTTTACAAAAAGAATTTCAAATTGTCAGCAGCATTCTTAGTATTCTTTATTGTTTCTGAATCTATAATGTCTTGGGATTGGATTATGTCAGTTGACCCGCATTGGTTCAGTACATTATTTGGATGGTACGTTTTTGCAAGCTTCTTTGTGAGTGGTATTACGACTATTCAAATGGTCACCATATATTTAAAATCAAAAGGATATTTAGAAAATGTGAACTCAAGCCACATTCACGATTTATCTAAATTTATGTTCGGTATTAGTGTGTTCTGGACTTATTTATGGTTCTCCCAATTTATGTTGATTTGGTATGCTAACATACCTGAAGAAGTTACCTATTTTGTTACCAGAATTAATGATTATGGTATTACTTTTTGGGGCGCAGTTGTAATGAATTTTATTTTCCCAATATTACTTTTAATCAATACCGATTTCAAACGTATATTTTGGATTATTGTAATGGCAGGTATCATCATTTTAATTGGACATTATGTTGATTTCTTCAATATGATTATGCCAGCAACAGTTGGAGACAGATGGTTTATTGGAATACCTGAAATTTCATCATTAGCATTCTTCCTAGGATTATTTATTTACGTAGTATTCAGTGCCCTAACAAAAGCACCTTTGGTACCAAAACGAAATCCTTTCATTGAAGAAAGTAAACATTTTCATTATTAATATTTAAAGTAAATTACAAATGACAACTTTTATGATACTTATAGTTGTAGTTTTATTGGCAGTTGCGCTTTGGCAGTTAACTAAAATTTTCCACCTAACACAGGTTGGAAGAAGAGTAGATGACAGTCCAGTTGCAACAGATAATGATAATAAAGTTAATGGTTATTTAATGTTTGCATTCTTAGGTTTTATTTACTTAACAACAATTTACTGCCTATTAAATTACGGACATTTTCCTTTGATGAGCGATGCTGCTTCTGAACATGGACCAGAAGTGGATAATCTGATGATGATTACCATGGTCTTGATTTTATTTGTTCAAACGATTACCCAAGCATTATTACATTATTTTGCTTTTAAATATAGAGGGAAACAAGGACAAAAAGCATTTTATTTTGCCGACAATAATAAACTAGAATTTATTTGGAGTGTTATTCCAGCTATTGTTTTAGCAGGATTAATTCTATATGGTTTATATGCTTGGACAAACATCATGTTTGTTGATGATAAAGATGCCGATGACGCTATTGTCATCGAACTTTATGCTCAACAATTCAAATGGGAAGCTAGGTATGCTGGAAATGATAAAGTTTTAGGTAAAGCTAATGTTAGATACATCGAAGGAGTAAATAATTTAGGGGTTGATTTATCTGACCCAAATGCTCAAGATGATTTCGCTTCAACAGAATTACATATTCCGAAAGGAAAAAGAATAATATTCAAAATGCGTTCACAAGATGTGTTGCACTCTGCTTACATGCCACATTTCAGAGCTCAAATGAATTGTGTACCAGGAATGGTGACTAGTTTTTCATTCATTCCATCTGTAACTACTGCAGAAATGAGAGATAAACCAGCCATGATTGAAAAAGTAGCTAACATTAACGCTATACGTGCAAAGAAAAGTATTGATCTTGTGGCAAACGGTCAAGTTGCCCTTGATCCTTACACTTTTGATTTCTTGTTATTATGTAACAAGATTTGTGGAACGTCTCATTACAATATGCAAATGAAGATTGTAGTTGATACACCTGAAGAATATAAAGCTTGGTTAAAAGATAGAAAATCAATCGTTCAAGCAGTAAAAAATGCTGCTGATGAAGCAAAAGCTTCTGAAGTAGCAGCATCTCAATCTAAAGATTCAACCGTTGCAAAAAGCAATGACACAACTGTAGTTGCTAAAGCAGAAATGAAATAATTAAAATTTAAAGTTTAACTATTATGTCAGCAGAAGTTCACAACCACGATCACGGTCACGACGAACACGAACACCACCATAAAGATACGTTCATTACTAAATACATTTTTAGTATTGACCACAAAATGATTGCCAAACAATACTTATTAACGGGTATCATTATGGGTGTAATTGGTGTTGGAATGTCATTGCTTTTCAGAATGCAATTGGCTTGGCCAGAACAGTCATTTAAAATATTTAGTTTTTTCTTAGGTGAAAAAATGGCGCCAGGAGGAGTGATGTCAAATGAAACGTATCTTTCTTTGATTACCATTCACGGAACCATCATGGTATTCTTTGTATTAACTGCCGCTTTAAGTGGAACTTTTAGTAATCTTTTGATTCCCCTTCAAATTGGGGCAAGAGATATGGCATCAGGAATATTAAACATGATATCCTATTGGTTGTTTTTTGTTTCAAGTGTTGTAATGGTTTCTTCGCTTTTTGTGGAATCTGGACCGGCATCGGCAGGATGGACAATTTATCCACCATTAAGCGCGCTACCACAAGCCATTCCGGGTTCGGGAACAGGTATGACCTTATGGTTAGTTTCGATGGCTATATTCATTGCGGCCTCGCTTTTAGGATCCTTAAATTATATTGTAACAGTGATTAATTTAAGAACAAAAGGAATGTCGATGACAAGATTGCCTCTTACTATATGGGCTTTCTTAATTACTGCTATCATTGGTGTTATTTCTTTCCCAGTTTTATTATCAGCAGCATTGATGTTGATTATGGATAGAAGTTTTGGAACTTCTTTTTTCTTGTCGGATATTTATATTGCTGGAGAAGTTTTACATTATCAAGGAGGTTCACCAGTATTATTTGAACATTTATTTTGGTTCTTAGGACATCCAGAAGTATATATTATCTTAATACCAGCATTAGGAATCACTTCCGAAGTTATAGCTACTAACTCTCGTAAACCAATCTTTGGCTACAGAGCGATGATCATGTCGCTAATTGCCATTGCATTTTTGTCAACTATCGTTTGGGGTCACCACATGTTTATTTCTGGTATGAATCCATTCCTTGGTTCGGTATTTACATTTACCACTTTATTAATTGCGATACCTTCTGCGGTAAAAGCATTTAATTATATCACTACGCTTTGGAAAGGAAACTTGCAATTAAATCCTGCGATGCTTTTTTCCATCGGGTTAGTATCTACCTTCATCACTGGTGGTTTGACTGGAATTATTTTGGGTGATAGTACTTTGGATATTAACGTTCACGATACGTATTTTGTAGTAGCACACTTCCACCTAGTAATGGGTATTTCTGCTCTTTACGGAATGTTTGCTGGAATTTATCATTGGTTCCCAAAAATGTTCGGAAGAATGATGAATAAAAACTTAGGATACATTCACTTTTGGGTAACTGCCGTTAGTGCTTATGGAGTTTTCTTCCCAATGCACTTCATCGGAATGGCAGGTTTACCAAGACGATATTATACCAACACCAACTTCCCTTTATTTGACGATTTGCAAAATGTTAATGTTATCATTACCGTTTTTGCTTTAGTTGGTGGTGCGTTCCAATTGGTATTCCTTTATAACTTCTTTAGTAGTATTTTCTACGGAAAAAGAACAGTACAAAATCCATGGAAATCGACCACACTGGAATGGACAGCGCCGATAGAACATTTCCACGGCAACTGGCAAGGAGAAATCCCTCATGTTCACAGATGGCCTTATGATTACAGCAAGCCAGGACATGAAGAAGATTTTGTTCCTCAAAATGTACCAATGAAAGAAGGTGAAGAACAACTGCACCATTAATTAATTGCTATAAAAAAACCACAAATGCCTTTCCTTTCGAAAGGCATTTTTATTTGCAACCAACTTTGTTATATATTTGTAGTATGAACGAAAACTTAAATCCAACTAACGATAATTTTAATTCCGAAGAACTAGATCTAGAGAAAAAATTACGGCCATTATCCTTTGATGATTTTACTGGCCAAGAACAAGTATTGGATAACTTAAAAGTTTTTGTTGAAGCAGCCAATCAAAGAGAGGAAGCGCTTGATCATACACTTTTTCACGGACCTCCAGGTTTAGGGAAAACAACTTTGGCTAATATTTTGGCCAATGAATTAGGAGTTGGAATTAAAATCACTTCTGGTCCAGTTCTTGACAAACCCGGAGATTTAGCAGGTTTGCTAACAAACTTAGAAGAAAGAGATGTTTTATTCATTGATGAAATTCATCGCTTGAGTCCAGTGGTCGAAGAATATTTGTATTCGGCAATGGAGGATTTCAAAATAGATATTATGATTGAATCAGGTCCCAATGCCAGAACGGTTCAAATCAATTTAAATCCTTTTACTTTGGTAGGCGCAACTACTCGTTCAGGATTATTAACCGCTCCCATGCGTGCTCGTTTCGGAATACAAAGTCGTTTACAATATTACAATACCGAGCTTTTAACTACCATTGTGCAACGAAGTTCCATGATTTTAAAAATGCCCATAACGATGGAAGCCGCAATAGAAATTGCTGGAAGAAGTAGAGGAACACCCAGAATTGCTAATGCTCTTTTACGTCGTGTTCGTGATTTTGCCCAAATCAAAGGCAATGGAACTATTGATATTGAAATTGCCAGATATTCACTCAAGGCATTGCATGTTGATGCACACGGCTTAGACGAAATGGACAATAAAATCCTCGTGACTATTATTGATAAATTCAAAGGCGGACCAGTTGGATTATCTACATTGGCAACAGCTGTTTCCGAAAGTGGCGAAACTATAGAAGAAGTATATGAACCCTTTTTAATCCAAGAAGGATTTATTATCAGAACGCCAAGAGGAAGAGAAGTTACCGAGAAAGCATATAATCATTTAGGCAGAGTAAAAGGGTTTAATCAAGGGGAGTTGTTTTAGAGTTGGAAGCGGGAAGTTGGAACCTGCCTGCCGTCAGGCATGGGATGGAAGATGGGATATGGGAGTTGGAAGCGGGAAGCGGGAAGATGGGAGAGGGGAGGTAGAAAGATGGAATTAGATTTTGTCAATCTTGTTTTTTGCTTCCAACTCCCAACTTCCCACTCCCAAC
>Ga0208853_1000030_pt1 | contig 38826 bp, 38 predicted proteins | sample LakMenEpi03Oct11_FD_150667 | JGI IMG/M metagenome (GOLD analysis project Ga0208853, IMG submission 150667) | Freshwater microbial communities from Lake Mendota, WI - 03OCT2011 deep hole epilimnion (SPAdes) | ecosystem: Environmental > Aquatic > Freshwater > Lake > Epilimnion/Euphotic zone ... | reverse complement strand
CCCGCCGATGCGGCGCATGAGAACCAAGCGCTGTGGTGAGGTGGCTAGCCACTGCCTCACAGTTCCAGCGATTAAGCCCCATGTGCCATCAGAGAAGAAGGCAAGAATCGCAAAAGTTGCCCCCATAATTACGAGCTGCTGAGTTACATTTTCTGAGCCCTTATCGACAAATTGCGGCAAGATCGCGGCAAAGAAAACAAGCCCTTTAGGATTTAACGCTCCCACCCAAAAGCCATCTTTAATAGATCGTAGATTTGAAGGCCTGATATCGCCTTGATTGACCATATCATCGGCATGAATTCTGGAGTGTCTTATTGCATCTAGTCCTAAATAGATTAGATAGAGCCCGCCAAGAAGTTGGACTCCAATAAAAGCTAGCTCGCTTGCCTGCAGAATCGGACCCAGGCCAAATGCCACTGCGAGTGAGAGGGTAAAAGCGCCTGTGACATTACCTGCAACTGATGCAATCGCAGTCGCTCTTCCCCAAGCAATTGCTCTAGCAATAATGAAAAGCACGCTTGGCCCTGGAGCCAAAATAATAATCATCGCGGCAATGAGATATTCCGGATATCGAGCCGGGAAGGTAAGTAGCACCGGAGGATTATCCACCACTTCTGCCTAGAAAATGGGAGAAAGAAAGAGAGAGGCGCCTAGCAGTTAAGCCAGGCGCCTCTCTCAGCTACTTGAGATAGCTAATTTCTTGCTGTTTTATGCAACGCTAGTTCCACGCGATTTGGAGATATTGTGAAATACGCGATAACCAACGATTGCAACCAAGGTTGCATTAATGATTCCATTAAATGTGAAATCACCACTGGTCCAGGAGATATCAGCAATTCCAATGATGATTGCCGAAGCTACAACGAGCAAATTCGTGGAATCAGTGAAATTCACCTTTGATTCAATCCAAATTTTAGCTCCCAGAATTCCGATCATTCCAAAGAGGGCAACTTGCGCGCCTCCTAGAACTCCACCAGGAATAGCACTAAGAACTGCACCGAACTTTGGTGATACTGACAAGATGATTGCGCCAAAAGCTGCAATCCAGTAAGCCGCCGTTGAATAAACTCGAGTAGCAGCCATTACACCGATATTTTCGGCATAAGTGGTAGTTCCTGAGCCTCCGCCAGCTCCAGCAAGGGTGGTAGCAACGCCATCAGCAAATAGGGCATTACCCATCTGATCATCTAGATCTTTTCCAGTCATATTTGATACCGCTTTAACATGTCCAACGTTTTCGGCGATAAGCACTAGAACAACTGGAATGAAGAGAATTATGGCGCTAACTTTGAATTCAGGAGTTGTGAAAGTTGGGGCAGCAACCCATTTAGCTGCGGAAATTCCATCAGTGTTGACATCTCCCATGACAAATGCCACTAGATATCCCACAACAACTCCAAGGAAAATTGAAATGCGACCAATGAAGCCTCTTGAAAAGGCTGCAAATGATGCAATTGCAAGCAGAGTCAAAGTTCCAAGAACTGGTCCACTTGCTAAGCCATTTTTAGCAGCTGGAGCCAAGTTAAGGCCGATGACCATAACGATTGTTCCAGTAACTACAGGAGGCAACATCCAGTTAATCCAGCCGGTTCCAACTGCGCGCGCAATTAGACCTACTAGAGCTAACAAGACTCCAGTTGCAACTACGCCGCCAAGTGCAACGGCCATACTGTCACTTTTAACAGATGCGGCAATTGGAGCAAGGAATGCAAAGGATGATCCAAGATAACTTGGAACTTTATTCTGAGTAATAATCAGGAAGAGAATGGTTCCTACGCCAGAGAAGAAAAGTGTGGTTGTAGGGGGCAGGCCCGTAAGAATTGGGACTAGGAAAGTAGCTCCGAACATTGCTGCTATGTGCTGGAAACCAACGCCAATGGTGCGCGGCCAACTTAAACGTTCATCTGTCGAGACAACCTCGCCAGGGGCAATGCTTTTTCCATCTCCATGTAGCTTCCAAGAGAAGAGACTCATCTAAGAGGTCCTCATTTCTAGAGCGCCCAGTGGTTCTGTAGGCAGTATTTAAGGTGCGGGCGAACTCTAAAAAAGAAGGGTATGCCTGATATTTGCTACTTATAAGTTTGACTCGCCCAAACCTGAGAGTTTTATAACGACACCCTGAGGATTTTTCTCGGCCAGAGTTGCCAATCGAGCTTGGAGCGGGTTTACTATCCACTCGATATATCGAATCGATATAAAAGGGGGCGGGGTAGATGAGATCTAGAGCTGAGTCGCTTGAATTTGCCCTCCTTGGCCTATTGAAGGAGAGCTCGCTTCATGGCTATGAGCTCCGAAAGAGGCTGAAGGCCATCTTTGGCCCCTTTAGAGCCCTCTCATTCTCAGTTCTCTATCCGCAGTTAAAGCGGATGCTTGATGCAGGTCTAATCATTCAATTAGAAGTTCCCAAGGGCGGAAAATCAAAGCGAGTTCGAATTGTCTACTCCATAAGTCAAAAGGGCATATCAAAATTTGATGAGTTAACTCAAGGCGCAGCAGAGCTTGGCCTAGATGACGATAACTTTGAAGTTAGCGTCGCTTTTTTTGGTCCAACTTCAACGCGCAATCGATTAAGAATTCTTGAGGGGCGCCAGCGCCGCCTCAAGGAGAAGGCTGAGATCTTAAAAGCTGATTTAGATAAGTCAGCAGTTGGTCTTGATAAATATCTTCTGGAGTGGCGCCGCCACTCACTTGAAACTGCCGAGCGAGAAATCGCTTGGCTTGATCAAATGATCAGATCTGAAAGGAAAAACTAGTGAGCCCAGATAAAGAGATCCGCGTAGCAATAGTTGGAGTTGGTAATTGCGCCAATTCTCTAGTGCAAGGGGTGCATTACTACCGTGATGCGTCAAGGGATCAAGAGATTCCAGGTCTGATGAATGTAGTCGTCGGGGGATATCACGTAGGTGATGTCAAATTTGTTGCTGCCTTTGATGTCGATAAGAAGAAAGTCGGCCTTGATCTTGCAGATGCGATCTGGGCTAGTGAAAATAACACCATTAAATTCTCTGATGTTCCACAATCAGGAATCAAGGTCCTAAGAGGTGTCACTCATGATGGCCTTGGTCGCTACTATCGCGAAACTATTACTGAATCTGACTCTCCAGCTGTTGATGTAGTAAAAGAGCTTAAAGATGCCAAGGTCGATGTTCTAGTCTGTTATTTGCCTGTTGGTTCAGATGTTGCTACTAAGTTTTATGCCCAATGCGCAATTGATGCAGGATGCGGCTTTGTTAACGCCCTTCCAGTCTTTATCGCCTCAACCCCTGAGTGGGCGGATAAATTCACAAAGGCTGGCCTTCCAATTGTTGGCGATGATATTAAATCTCAAGTTGGAGCAACTATTACCCATAGAGTTTTAACCAAGCTTTTCCAAGACCGCGGCGTGAGGGTTGATAGAACTTATCAATTAAATGTTGGTGGAAATATGGACTTTAAAAATATGCTTGAGCGAGATCGCCTAGAGTCAAAGAAGATTTCCAAAACTCAATCAGTCACATCCCAGCTTGATTACGATATGGGGGAGGGCAATGTTCATATTGGTCCATCTGATTATGTGCAGTGGCTAGATGATCGCAAATGGGCCTTCGTTCGACTTGAAGGTCGAGCATTTGGCGATGTTCCACTAACTATTGAATACAAGCTTGAGGTCTGGGATTCACCAAACTCTGCTGGGGTAATTATCGATGCCCTTCGCTGCGCAAAGGTTGCGATGGATAGAGGTATTGGTGGACCACTTCTCTCACCATCTAGCTACTTTATGAAATCTCCCCCTGAGCAGTACTCAGATGAAGAGGCTCTAAAGAGAACGAAAGCATTTATTGCCGGCGAACTAAAGAGTTAGGATTCAGGGATGAGTGAGGTCCTCAAATCCCTAGATGAGCAGGTCCTTACCTTAACTCTGAATCGGGTGGCAAAGCAGAATGCCATTACTCGAGATATGTATCAACTTCTTGCCGATGCGCTAAAGGAAGCCAACGGCGACTTTGGCATCCGAGTAGTTGTAATAACCCATGAAGGTGAACACTTCACTGCTGGAAATGACATCTTTGATTTTCTAAATAATCCACCTCATGAGCCTGGCTCACCTGTTTGGAATTTCTTGGAGGAAATTCACAACTTCACAAAGCCACTACTTGCAGCAGTTTCAGGAAATGCGATTGGAATTGGAACAACGATGTTGCTTCACTGCGATATCACCATTGCTTCTGAGACGACTAAGTTTTCTATGCCCTTTGTTAATTTAGGCCTTGTTCCTGAAGCGGGGGCGACTCTGCTATTTCCAAGACTTGTGGGATATCAAAGAGCTGCACAAATTCTTCTCACCGGAGAACCTTTTAGCGCTGAGCAAGCAGTTGAGATGGGGTTAATTGCAGGGGTAGCTGAAAATCCAAAAGATGAAATTAAGAAAATTGCGCTAAAGCTTGCTAGTCAGCCGCCCAATGCCATCCTGCAAACTAAAGCGCTATTAAAGAGTGATCTTCATGAGAAAGTTAAAGTAGTAATGCAGGCAGAAGGGGAGCTCTTCCTGCGCGCCCTTGAATCAGATGAAGCTCAAGAAGCCTTTATGAAACTAGCAGCAAGGAAGGGTAAGTAGATGAGTCTTGCAGGAAAAAAGATTTTTATTACTGGAGGCTCAAGAGGAATTGGTTTAGCAATTGCTATTAGGGCTGCAAAAGATGGGGCAATGATCGCAATTGCTGCTAAAACAAGTGAACCAAATCCAAAACTGCCAGGAACTATCCACACCGCAGCAAGTGAAATCACAGCAGCTGGGGGAGCAGCCCTTGCTATTCAATGCGATTTAAGAGATGAGAATCAGATAAGCGCAGCTGTTGATCAGGCCGCTAAAGAATTTGGTGGCATTGATATCTTAATTAATAATGCAAGTGCTATTAATCTCACCCCCACGCTACAAACACCCGCTAAAAGATTTGATCTTATGTTTGATGTAAATGTTCGAGGAACCTTTTTAACCTCTCAAGCAGTTCTACCCCATCTGCAAGAAAGTGCTAAAGCTGGCCGCAATCCTCATATCTTGACGCTCTCGCCGCCGTTATCAATGAAGGCAAAGTGGTTTAGAAACCATGTTGCCTACACAATGGCAAAGTATGGAATGAGTATGTGTGTCCTTGGAATGGCAGAGGAGTTCAAACGAGAGAAAATTGCGGTTAACGCCCTTTGGCCAAGAACAGCAATTGATACTGCAGCGCTTGCAATGATTCCTGGTGTTGATACTGCCGCTTGTCGCACCCCTGAAATTCTGGCCGATGCTGCCTATATTATTTTAAATCGAGAATCTGCTTCTTGTAGCGGTAACTTTTTCGTTGATGATGAAGTTCTAGCATCTGCAGGAATTACTGATTTAGAGAAGTACTCTGTTGTTCCCGGAACTACTGATTTTCTCCTAGACTTTTTCCTTGATTAAAGGCTAAAACCTTTAGGAAGCTCTAAGCGATGGGCAGTTAAAAGTTGCTTATCTGATAGAACTCTTGAAATCTCATCGTCTGCTGCAACGACTCCAGCTGAGAGTATTACCGCACGCTGGCAAAGTTCATGGGCAAATGGCAGATCATGGGTGACCATAAGCAAAGTGACATCAAGTGATGTGATTATCTCTGCTAGCTCTCGCCTCGCAGCAGGATCTAGATTTGATGATGGCTCATCCATTACCAAAATCTCTGGTTTCATCGCTAGAACTGTTGCTACAGCAACCCTTCTTCTCTGGCCAAAGGAGAGATGATGGGGAGGTCTATCGATAAATTCACTCATTCCCACCAATTCCAGAGCCTCTTTAACTGCCTTATCTAGCTCTATTCCTCGCAGCCCTGCGTTGTAGGGGCCAAAGGCGACATCCTGTCCAACAGTTGGCATAAATAATTGATCATCTGGATCTTGAAAAACGATGCCAACTCTATGGCGAACAGATTTAATACTCTCTGCATTTTTTGAATCAACTAATTCACCAGCTACTCGCACCTGCCCTTGCATTGTGGGGATAATGCCATTTAGATGAAGAACTAATGTTGTTTTTCCAGCGCCATTAGGGCCAAGCAGCGCAACTCTCTCTCCCTGATTTATGGAGAGGTTGACTCCATAGAGCGCTTGATTTCCATCAGGATAGGCATAGGCAAGATCAGAGATCTCTAAACTCTTTTCAGACATTTGTTTCCATTTCTACTAGATCAAGATTGAAATTAGTAGGGATGTAAGAGCTAGAAGTGGAAGAGCTAAGCCAAGTGCTATCTGCTGAGGTAATACTTCTTCTCTCTCTTCTTTTGGTAGTTCTCCGCTATATCCACGAGAGAGCATTGCTAGATGAACTCTCTCGCCGCGTTCGTATGATCTTATAAAAAGCGCTCCGGCAGAGTTAGCTAAAACTCTCCAATGTCTAATTCCTTTAGCATCAAAACCTCTTGAAGCTCTTGCAACTCTCATGCGCTCCATCTCATCTGTTACTACATTGAGATAGCGCAACATAAATGTTGCTATCTGAACCAGCATGCTTGGAAGACGGAGTATCTCAAGTCCTCGCAATATCTCCCGCGCGGTGGTGGTTGCTGAGAGCAGGATTGCACTTAATACTCCAAGGGTTGCTTTAGCGATAATTCCTGCGCCAGCAATTATTCCTTCTTGATAAAGGGATAAACCTAGAAAATCAACTCTCTCTCCTTGGCCAAAGAAAGGCATTAAAAGAGCAAAGGCGACAAACGGGATCTCTATGAGGCTGCGCTTAATCACTGTAACTGGTGGAATCTTTGCAGTTAATAGCGCAAGCCAGATCAGTGAAAAGTAGGCAATATAGGCGGCAATATTGGTTATTGGGGTGGCAACGGCTACCAATATAAATAGGAGGGCTGCCACGATCTTAATTTGAGGTGGTAGGTCATGAATAAATGTATGGCGGTGTAGATAGAGGCGCTCTCCTACATCATGACCATGGTGATGAGCTTTAGCTGAAATACTTAACTTCTCTTCTTTATAAGAGCGAATAGCGCAAGTGCAATGACAGCTGTAGCAAGAACTCCCACTACTCCGGCTATCCCAACGCTCAGACGCTCATTATCTAGACCTGCAAGCCCATAATCAGCAAGAGGTGAGTTTGATACAGCTGAATCTTCTGCGCTCTCTAGAAATCCCTCATCTTCAGCCACTTTTTCAAGTCCATCTGGGCTTGATGAGGCGTAGTAGGAGAGTCCACCTGCTAGAGATAGAGCAGCGAGGAAAAAGAGAGCATAGAATTTCTTCAAATTATTTTTACTCTGATTCATTAGGATCGTATCTCCAGAGAAACTTCTTTTCTGCTCCAGCCATAAACAAGATCAGATCTTGATGCAAGTATTGCTGAGACAGTTAGCATGGTGATTACCGCCTCGCCAATCCCAATCAAAAGATGAGTGGAAAGCATCGCTATCAAAACAGTCTCAACAGGGGCAGTTCCATTTCCACCAATTGCATATTGCAAGGTGAATGCTGAAGCAGAGAGTGGAACTGAAACAAAGGCAGCAATTCCTGCAGCTAATGGAATTGCCGATTTTGTCTTGGGCAAGAGTTTGACCATCAATTTAAAGACTAGAAAACTGACGAGAACTGCGATAACGCTTAAATTAAATACATTTAACCCAAGAGCTGTTAACCCGCCATCGGCAAATAAGAGCGCCTGAACTCCAAGGACAACAGTGATAGCAAGGGATGCGGCATAAGGGCCGACTAAAACCATTGCCAGCGCCCCTCCAAGGAGATGGCCGCTAGTTCCTGCAGCGACTGGGAAGTTGAGCATCTGGACTGCAAAGATAAATACCGCCGTTAGCCCGGCCATAGGGGCGGTGCGATCATCAACCTCCGTCTTTGCCTTCTTTAAGGCAATGGCGGTGCCGGCCAGAGCAAGGGTTCCAAAGGCGGCAGAGGTAGGGATATCGATAAAGCCATCAGGGATATGCATAGGAGTATGTTAATGCAAATGGTTTGCATGTGCATATCAAAGGCCAAAGGGTCTCAAGCTCTATTTTCAGGCCTTAAGGTGGCGCCATGAGCGCTGAGAAGTCTCAAGGAATCTCAAAGTCACAGCTGACCTGGCTTTCGCTTTGGACCGTTTATCTAATCTGGGGATCGACCTACTTTGCAATTGCCTATGTAATCGAGAGTATGCCGCCCCTTTTAGCGATGGGGATTCGTTTTTTAATTGCCGGAATACTTCTTGCTCTAATCATTTCGCTTCGCCAAGGGCCTAGTGAGCTTAAAATTCCTAGAGCAGAGCTGAGAAGCTCGCTTCTAATGGGCTTCTTACTTCTTGGATTTGGCATCGGAACAGTCTCAATCGCCCAGGCTTATGTCCCCTCAGGCATTGTTGCGCTAATAATTGCAGCGCTTCCACTCTGGATAGCAATCTTTCGCACCATCTCAGGTGAGCGATTGGCAAAAGTATCCTGGCTAGGTTTAGTAATTGGTTTTGCTGGGGTAGCACTTCTACTTAAGCCTGGAAGTATTACTCCAGTTAGCGATATTGAAAATTCCAAGCTCTTTCTCTTTATGCTCTTGGTGCTTCTAGGAAATATTGGTTGGGCTCTTGGAACATTCCTAGCTCCAAGGTTTCCACTTCCTAAAAATACTCTTGTCTTTACCGCCTATGAAATGTTGGCCGGGGGAATTTCTCTTACACTGGCAGGCTTTGTGAAGGGAGAATCAATATCTGATTTTCTTGATGCCACCACCTGGTCTTGGCTATGGTTTATTTACTTGATTATTTTTGGATCAATCGCGGCATATACCGCATATCTCTGGCTAGTTGCCAATGCCCCTGTTTCACTAACTGCCACTTATGCCTATGTTAATCCGATAATTGCAGTGGCACTTGGCGCAATATTCCTTGATGAGTTAATCACTAGCGCATATGCAATAGGGGGATTGATTATTTTGGTTGGAGTTATCTTGGTGGTATCTGTTGAGCGGATAAAGAAAGAACCAGCTGTCTAATCTTTATATTGCCTTAATCTGGTGAGTGAAATCATGGCGATTAACAATAAGAATTGAGTGATTCTCCATCAATATCCAGCCGCTTTGATCCCAGCCTGAGGAGGCAACTGCAACGCCGTTTTCATCGATGCGATAGCGCAGTTGGTAGTAGAGATCATCGGTCCAGCTTGGTTTATTTAAAGGATCATGTTCACTAACTACAATTAGATAGTCAGAGTTGATAATCATTGAATTAATTGAGCTATATTCAAAGTTTTGCTTTAAATTCTTTATCCCCTTAACCACTCCATCTACAAATCCACTGGCTTTAATCTCAGTTAGAAGATAGAGAAAGAAGAGCTCGCTATCGGTATCACCCTCTCTGAGTGATTCAAATTCTGGAGCGATTAGTGATTTAACCGCTTCATAAGGGCTAAGGGCGCCATTATGAATAAAGGCGATATCTTCAAAGCTAAATGGATGTGCATTTTCGTGAGTTACTCCAAGACCGGGGGAGGCCCATCTAAAGTGAAGCAGAGCCCCTGGCGCGCTTTGATTACTAATGACTTCGCTAAATCTGGCGCTAGATGCCGCGCTTGCCACTTCCTTAATGACCGTTGCGCTATCTGGATTAGCAAGGGCTAGACCCCAGGAATCATTGTGAACCTCTGAGAGTTTAAGAAAGTCGCTAAAGCCCTGACCCATAAACTCAGGGAGATTGACCGGGGTTTTTGAGCTATAGGCCATGAGTCGACACATAAGGCGAGCCTATCGGCTACCCTAAGAATATGCTTTTAACTGCCTTAGTCGTGATTGTCCTTGCAGCCTACATAATCGAATCAATCCTGGATAACCTAAACCTATCCACCGCTAGAAATCCCTTAGATCCAAAGATTGCCCATCTCTATGATGCTAAAGAGCGGGAGAGATCAATTAGTTATAGCGCGGAGAAAACCCGCTTTGGCTTTATCTCCTCGACTATCTCAACTCTAATTCTCGTATTTGCCCTGAGCTATGGGTGGTTTGCATCTCTTGATAATTGGGCAAGAGGCATCGTTGATAACCAGATTTTGGTCTCCCTTCTCTTTATCGCCTCATTGAGCGTTATCTCTTATCTACTTGGCCTGCCATTTACTCTCTATAGCACCTTTAAAATTGAAGCGAAATACGGGTTTAATAAAACTACTCCAAAAGTATTTTTCACAGACACCATTAAAGGGGCAGCTCTTGCAACCCTAATAGGAGGCAGCCTGCTAAGCGCAGTTCTCTGGCTCTATCAAGAACTTGGCTCAAATTTCTGGATTCTTGCCTGGGCCCTTTTAGCGGTTTTCTCACTTTTAATGTTTATGTTTGGAACTACTTTGATCCTGCCACTCTTTAATAAATTAGAGCCAATTAAAGATGGACCGCTTAAGCAAGGAATAGAGAAGTACTGCGCTTCACAAGGTTATAACTTAGGTCGCCTCTTTGTGATGGATGGTTCAAAGAGATCATCGAAGGCAAATGCTTTTTTTAGCGGACTCGGTTCCAGCAAGACCATTGTCTTATTTGACACCTTGATTGAGAAACTAACAACCACAGAGATAATTGCAGTTCTGGCACATGAAATTGGCCACTACAAAAAGAAACATACTCTTTCAATGTTTATCTTTAGCAATATCCAAACCTTTGCAACCTTTGCTCTCCTTGGATTTCTTCTTGGTTATCCAGAGCTCTCAACCGCACTTGGTGCAAGTCAGAGTAGCTTTCATCTATCAGCGCTAACCTTCTTTATTCTCTTTACTCCACTTAGTATTTTCTTAGGGCTAATTAATAACACCTGGTCTCGCCATAACGAATATGAATCCGATACCTTTGCTAAGCAAACTTACAAGGTAGAGCCTATGAGAAGCGCTTTAAGCAAAATCTCAACCGATAGCCTGGCAAATCTCTCCCCCCATCCTGCCTATGTGGCATTTAACTACACCCATCCCACACTTTTGCAGAGGTTGAAGAACTTAGAATAAAAAAGAGGGCCTGCCTAGGCAGACCCTCTTTTTAGCTCTAGATTTTAGATATCGTAATAGAGTTCAAACTCTGCTGGATGTGGACGCAAGCGTACGTAATCAATTTCTGACTTACGCTTCCAATCAATCCAGGTATCAATCAAGTCTTTAGTAAAGACGCCGCCTGTTGTTAAGAAGTCGTTATCTCTCTCAAGATTATCGATAACAGCATCAAGGGAGCCAGGAACTTGAGCAATTGACTTAGCTTCGGCTCCTTCTAACTCGTAGAGATCTTTATCAACTGGCTTTGGTGGTTCGATTTTATTTGTGATTCCATCAAGACCGGCCATCAAGATTGCAGCAAATGCAAGATATGGGTTTGATGATGGATCTGGGCAGCGGAACTCAATGCGCTTTGCCTTAGGACTTGATCCAGTAATTGGGATTCGGATACAAGCTGAGCGGTTACGAGCTGAGTAAACAAGATTTACTGGAGCTTCATATCCTGGAACAAGGCGCTTATAAGAGTTCACGGTTGGGTTGGTAAATGCAAGGAGTGAAGGAGCATGTTTTAGAAGCCCTCCGATATACCAGCGCGCTAGATCTGAGAGATTGGCATAGCCATCGCCCCACATAAGCGGTTTTCCATCTTTCCAAAGTGATTGGTGAACATGCATTCCAGAACCATTATCGCCAAAGAGTGGCTTTGGCATAAAGGTCACAGTCTTTCCAGCAGCCCAAGCAGTGTTCTTAATGATGTATTTAAACTTCATTAGATCATCACCGGCATGAAGGATGTCATTGAAGCGATAGTTGATCTCCATCTGACCAGCAGTTCCCACTTCATGGTGAGCGCGCTCAACATCAAGACCAACTTTGGCTAGATTCATAACCATCTGATCGCGAAGATCAGCGAATTGATCTGTTGGTGAGACTGGGAAATATCCGCCTTTAATTCTGGTGCGATATCCACGATTTGGCGTGCCATCAGCATCATCATCAATTCCGGTATTCCAAGCTCCTTCATAGGAATCAACTTCATAGAAGCCAGTATTCATACGAGTCTGGAATTTAACGCGATCAAAGACATAGAACTCAGCCTCAGGAGCAAAGTATGCGGTATCTGCAATTCCAGTAGATCTCATATATTCCACTGCCTTATTAACTATCTGGCGTGGGTCTCTGCTATATGGCGAGTTATCATCAGGGTTTACTACTGAGAAATGTAGAACCAGTGTCTTCTCAGTTCTAAATGGATCAATAAAGGCTGTCTCTGGAGCGGGAAGAAGCTTCATATCTGATTCATGAATTGATTGGAAACCTCTAATTGAGGAACCATCAAACATCAGACCATCTTTAAAGACATCTTCAGTAAATTGCGAGACTGGAACGTTGAAGTGATGCTGCATACCTGGAAGATCGGTGAAGCGAACATCAACGAGTGCAACATTTTCTTTCTTTATGTAATTCAAAACTTCTGCAGAATTCTTAAACATTTCTCTCCTGAGGTTTTCCTTCTTCGATTAAGCTCCACATTGAGCTCGCTAGCAATGGCCTAAACCTAGGCTAGGGCGGTGAAATATCCATAACCGGTGGGTTACGGCTATGTTTCATAAATCAGGCCTAAGTTCACTTTTTTAGTTAAGTTGAGCCTATGGAACAGGCAGGACTTGGCCGGCGAGTGCTGGCCCTGAGTATCGATTGGGCGATAGCTTCATTTACCGCAGCCCTGGTCTATCCCTTGCAATCAAGCGCTCTTGCGCCATCGTTGTTCCGCCTTGGAGTTTTTGTCTTAGAAGTTGCGCTTCTAACTTCACTTGGAGGGGCTTCAGCTGGACAGAGAGTTATGGGTTTAAGAGTTTTAAGCTGGCCAGATAATCTCTTTCTCCGCCCTGGGCCAATTCTGCTTCGTACAATTCTAATCGCACTTGTTATTCCAGCAGTTGTTACTGATAAAGATGGCAGAGGCCTTCACGATCGTGCCGCTAAATCAGTTGTGATGAGAGTTAAGCAGAAACGAGCTTAACGAGGCTTAGGCATCCTCATATTCTTTGGCATAGGACCTTTTGGAAGTGGGATATTAAGTCCGCCAACAGATTTAAGTCTTGCGCGAAGCTCTCTGACCTGAACTGTTGAGAGTTTCTTGGCAAACTTCTTCATTTTCTTCTGTAGTTTGCGAACAGAGACTTGATCTTTCTCATTGCCAATTACTATTTCATGGATTGGAACTCCTGGGGCAAAGCGCTCCATCTTTCGTCTCTCATCTGTAAGTAGTGAGCGGAGAGCATGGCCACCTTCGCCAACTAGAACCACACCAGCTTTACCAACTGCGCGATGGACCATATCTTGGTTTTTATTAACATTTACCGCCGGAGTAATGGTCCAGCCCTTACGAATCGACATTAAAACACTTGCTCCAGCACCAGGTTGTCCCTCTATTGATGCATAGGCAGCATTTCCTGCAAGTCGTGTGAAGTAAAAGAAGGCACCGAGAAAAGCTAATGGGAATGTTAAGAAGGCTGCATAACCAGGGCGATTAAAGATAAGTCCGATACCAATTCCTGCGCCCCAAAGTGGCGTGAAGACAGCTAGACAGCGTAGGAAGACAAACTTGTAATGCTTGCGAGCAAGGGAGTAAGCATCGCGAATTGTTTTAAATCTAACTTTCTTAGGAGCGTTAGGATCCTTCTTTTTTCTACCAAACATCTCTTAACTCTCCCTCTTATCTTTTCGCAACTCTTCAAGGTCTGTAAGGCTTGGAGCGCTTCCGCCCAGCCTTGCTGGCGCCCATCTAGCGCCCTTATGGGGGTCAGGATAATCACTCTGAACTTGATTTAGTAATTGCGCCATCGCCTCTTTAAGAGCGGCTAGCTCTACTTCTAGATTGGCGCCTTTCTCAACATATCTAAGCGGCCCAATTGAAATAAAGATAGGGATGCTATTTCTAGATAAGTTCTTAGGTAATTTCTTGCTCCATACTCTCTGGGATCCCCAGATCACCATAGGCAGTATGGGTGCGCCAGATTCCATAGCCAGGCGAATAACCCCGCTCTTCATCTCCTTAAGCTCAAAGCTTTGAGAGATTGTTGCTTCAGGAAAAACACCAACGATCTCACCCTTATCAAGGGCTTTAAGGGCTGCAAGAAAGGATGGTGCGCCATTACTTCGATCAACGCAGATATGTTTCATCCCGCGCATAAGCGGGCCTGCTATTGGATGATCAAAGATTTCTTTCTTTGCCATAAATCTAACGAGACGAGAAGTTGGAAGAAAAGCTGTTCCAGCTAGGGCAAAATCAAGATAGCCAACATGATTCATAGCAAGAATCGCTGGCCCTTTACTTGGTATATGACTCTGTCCGTAAAAAGTGAAACGCAGATCTAAATATTTCCAGAATGCACGAACAATTTTTATAACTGGGGGATAGACCAGATCAGGCATTTGAAATCCCTTGACGGGCAGCGGCGGCTTGCTTATATAACCTTCCTGCTCGATAGCTTGATCTAACTAGTGGTCCACTCATCACTCCAAGAAAACCTAACTCCTCTGCCTCTTTAGCCAGTTCAACAAATTCTTGCGGCTTAACCCATCTTTCAACCGGGTGATGCAAATTAGATGGCCTTAAGTATTGAGTGATAGTGATTAGCTCACAACCAGCGCTTCTTAGATCAAGGAGCGCTTGTGATACTTCACTTCGCTGCTCTCCCATGCCAAGAATTAGATTCGACTTGGTAATAAGACCAAAATCTCTTGCCTGGGTGATAACGCTTAAAGATCTCTCATAATTAAAGGCAGGTCTAATTCTTTTAAATATCCTAGGAACTGTCTCTAGGTTATGAGCAAATACCTCTGGCCTACTATCAAATACTTCACTTAAAAGCTCAGGCTTTGCTGAAAAATCAGGGGCTAGCATTTCAACTAGGCATCCAGGAACAACCTGGTGAATCTGGCGGATAGTCTCGCTATAGAGCCAGGCTCCTTCATCCTCTAAATCATCTCTTGCAACGCCGGTAACGGTGGCATATTTAAGGCCCATCGTTGCTACAGACTCTGCAACTCTTCTCGGCTCATCTCTATCTAGGGCTTCAGGTTTGCCAGTATCGATATTGCAGAAATCGCACCTTCTTGTGCAGGCGCTTCCACCAATTAAAAATGTCGCTTCTTTATCTTCCCAGCATTCATAGATATTAGGACAAGCTGCCTCTTGGCAGACAGTATGTAGACCTTCTTTAGCAACAAGTGATCGAAGCGCGCTGTACTGCGGCCCCATCTTTGCCTTTGTCTTAATCCACTCTGGCTTTCGCTCAATAGGGGTTTCGGCGTTGCGCGCCTCAATTCTTAATAACTTACGTCCATCGGGAGCAAGCATTAGGCGCTCACCTGAGTAAGTGCTTGCTTCATCCGCGCCTCTACAACTTCTAGAACTTCCTCAGGTGCAATACTTCGATTCAATTCTCTCTCCATAGAGGTAACCTGCGCATCAGCAATTCCGCAAGGGATAATCCGATCAAAGTAACTTAGATCGGGGTTAACATTTAGCGCAAAGCCATGCATAGTTACGCCCTTAGCAACTCTAATTCCAATTGCAGCAATCTTTCTATCGCCTCTCTCATCGCGAATCCAAACACCAGAGCGCTCGCAATATGTTTGGCCTTCAATATTGAAATCTTGGCAGATTTGAATCAGCGCTTTCTCGATCTGCCTAACAAAGCCGACTACATCATTTGGTTTTTTCAATTTAACTATTGGATATCCCACAATTTGTCCAGGGCCATGGAAAGTGATCTTTCCTCCTCTATCAACATCAATTACCTTTGAACCATCGATAGGTCGCTCGCTATCTAGCGTTCTACGACCTGCTGTAAATACCGGAGGATGTTGAAGTAAGAGAAGTGAGTTATCACTTACCTGATCTACTACCTCTTGGTGGAGTCGGCGCTGAATTACTAGCGCCTCTTCATAATCTATTAATCCAAGGCTCTGGCAATTGATAGTCGAGATTTCTTCTCTCTTACTTTCCAGGGCTTGCATGGTCACAGGTAGAGCCTAACTTTATTGAGCAGCCCTTGGCGCAATGAGCGGTAGAATTACCCTTCTAAGGTGTTAAGAGTATGGGTGGGTAGTAGCCAAAATCACCCCAAATCTATCGAGGCGCGAGACTACAAGGAGATGCTATGAGTCAGGAAGTATTGAGCGAGAAGAAGAAATCTGGAGTAAAAGGTCGCAAGGCTTTATGGATAGCGATCGTCTCAATTTTGGTCTGGCTTTCAATTGGCGGCTTTGCCGGGGGAGCCTTCTCCAAGATTTCTACAGTTCAAGAAAATGATAACTCTGCCTTTTTACCCGATAGCGCAGAATCAACTATTGCCGGGGAAGTACTAGTTAAGTTCTCATCACAGGATGACCAGCTCTTTCCAGCTCTACTTCTATTGCTCGGAGATCTAAACCCAGCAACTAATGCCCAAGCCTTTGAGAAGGTAAATCAGTATTCAGCAACGCTACTAAGCAAAACCCTTCCTGAAACTGGAAAGCCTTTAAGCACTTACTTTGCACAGGGAGTTCCGCTGACTCCAATTCCATCTGCAGATGGAAAGGCGATCCTGATAAATGCCCAATTAGATTTTGCAGTTGCTGATGCCAATGTTGATGGAGAGCCAGTCTTTCCAAAGATTATTGAATTCATCAGGGAGGATATGGAGAAGGAGTTTACTTCTGCAGGAATTACTACACATGTAACTGGCCCTGCAGGACTCTTTGCAGATCTATTTGAAGCCTTTGGTTCTATTGATACCAGGCTATTGCAGACAACTCTGATAGTTGTGGCAATCATTCTTATTGTGGTTTATCGCTCTCCAGTGCTCTGGATGCTTCCGCTCTTTACAGCGGCAAGCGCGCTTGGAATTGCCACCATGATTGTCTATTACTTAGCTAGAGAAGACATTATTGATCTAAATGGTCAGACCCAAGGAATTCTCGATGTTTTAGTTCTGGGAGCAGCCACAGATTATGCCTTGCTATTAATCGCTCGTTATCGAGAAGAGTTACATCATCATCAATCTAGATTTGATGCGATGAGAATTGCCCTCCGCGGAGTAGTAGAGCCAATTATCGCCTCTGGTTCAACTGTTATTGCTGGTCTTATGGTCCTACTGCTTAGCGATCTTTCAAGTAATCGAGGTCTTGGCCCTGTTGGTTCGATTGGAATTGCATCTTCAATGCTTGCAGTTTTAACTCTACTTCCAGCGCTTTTAATTGTTTTCGGTCGCTGGATTTTCTGGCCCAAGATTCCACGCTTTGATGATGTTGATGAGAAGCTCTCTGGGCTCTGGTCAAAAGTTGGTAATTTAGTTGATCGTCGCCCCAGAGCTGTTTGGATAAGCACAGCACTTGCGCTTCTTATTTTTGCTGGATTTTCTACAACTTTAAAATCTGATGGACTCTCACAGAGTGAAGCATTTACTACTCGAACTGATTCGGTAATCGGCCTTGAAAGGCTAGGGGAGCACTTCCCAAGTGGTGAGGGAACCCCAGTTGAAATTGTTGTAGATCAAGCAGATATTGCCTCAGCTGCCGCTGCAATTGGGCGGGTTTCAACTGTGGCATCTGTAGTCCCACTTACAAATGTTGATCCGCTTACTCAACGGCCAACTTCTGAACTTAAAGTAGTTGATGGAAAAGTAGTTCTCTATGCCACCTTAAAGGTTGCTCCAGATTCTGCTGAGGGCAAAGAGAGCATTCCTTTGATACGCCAAGCTGCAAAGGCTGTTAATCCAAATATCTTGGTCGGTGGGCAGAGCGCAATTGGCTATGACGTTGATCAATCATCACGTAGAGATAATCGAGTCATCATTCCTATTGTTCTTCTCTTAATCGCTGTGATCCTTGGCTTCTTACTGCGAAGTATTTTTGCAGCTGCGCTCTTACTGGGAACAGTGGTCCTCTCTTTTGCTGCCACCCTCGGAGTCTGCGCATTGGTCTTTGATAATGTCTTTGGATTTGCTGGAACTGATGCGGCCTTCCCGCTCTTTGCCTTCATATTCTTGGTAGCACTCGGTATCGATTACAACATCTTTTTGATGACTCGAGTTCGAGAAGAATCGTTAAAGATCGGGACTAGGGCTGGAATTATTAAAGGCTTAACTGTTACTGGCGGAGTTATTACCTCAGCAGGAATAGTTCTTGCCGCCACCTTTGGAGTTCTTGGAATCTTGCCGCTGGTCTTTTTAGCAGAGCTTGGATTTGCTGTCGCCTTTGGCGTGCTTCTAGACACCATAATTGTGCGCTCACTTTTGGTTCCAGCTTTAGTTAGAGAGATTGGACCAAAGATTTGGTGGCCATCAAAGCTTCAGCATCAAGAGAATTAAACTCTCTCTAAATGAAGGCAGGGATAATTGGCTATGGATTAGCTGGTCGCTATTTCCACGGTCCAACACTTCTTGCTGCTGGATTTCATGTAACTGCTATCTGTGCCAGATCACTTGAGAAGAAGGCTGCGGCTCAGCAAGATTTTCCAAATGCAGTAATAGTTAACTCAATAGATGAGCTAATTGCAGAGGATCTGGATCTAATCGTTGTTGCAACACCTAACGAATTTCATAGTGAGCATGCTCTAGCTTCAATAAGGGCTGGAATCAACACTGTTGTTGATAAACCGATGGGACGTGATTACTACGAAACCTTAAGCCTTTATGATGCAGCTGAGCAAAATGGGGTGCTCTTAACGGTATTTTTCAATCGGCTATGGGACTCTGATTCCTTAACGATAAAGAAGATAATCGAGCAGGGAGATATCGGAAATATCTTCCGTCTAGAGTCAAGGTTTGAAAGATTTCGGCCAGAGATAAATCCCCTGGCTTGGCGCGAAAGCGCATCGCTCGAGGCAGGAGGGGGCTTACTTCTTGATCTTCAGAGCCATTTAATCTCAACTGCGCTTGATTGGTTTGGTCCAGCAGAATTGGTTTTTTCAAGTGTGAGAAGTGTGCGCGGTTCAAGTGATGATGATGTACTCCTTGTTTTAAAGCACGATAACGGTGTTGATTCTTATCTCTCAGCCAGCGCCATTAGTGGAAAGCCTGGGCCAAAGATTCGCTTAAATGGCGATAAGGCAAGCTTGGTAATAACAGACCTTGATAAACAGGAGGAGAACTTAAGAAAGGGATTTAGGGCGATAGCTGGTCAGTGGATAGATAGTGATGAGATTACAAGTAGCGCAAAGATTTATAAGGGTAGCGATTCATACTCTTATCAAGGAGAGCCTGGTTTCTATCCAGCTTTCTATAACGAGGTAAGGCTTGCTATTGAATATGGCGGCGAGCTAACGGTAAATCGCGAACTATCACTTAACGTCGCCAGAATTATCGATCAAGCTCGCCAGATAAGTATTAGGTAGCTTCTACTCGGCAAGTAAGGCGCTTAGCGCTGGGGCTAAGTGAGGATAGTCAAAATTAAATCCAGCATCTAATAGCGCAGTTGGTAAAACTTTCTTTGATCCTAAAACCTCGCTTGAGAATCCACCGAGAGCAATTTTAAGTGCAAAGCCTGGTACTGGAATTAGCGCCGGGCGCTTTAGCGCTCTAGCTAGCGCTGAAGTAAATTCTTGGTTAGTTGCTGGATTTGGAGCAGTTAGATTTACCGCACCACTTACTGGCTTCTCTAAGAGAAAGCAGATCGCTTCAACTAGGTCATGCAAAGTTATCCATGACCACCATTGCTTTCCATTGCCTAACTTGCCTCCCACGCCAAACTTAAACAATGGAAGCATCTTGCCTAGCGCTCCACCTGTTGAATCAAGAACTAGTCCAGTTCTGATTTTTACAACTCTAGTATCTGTTGCAAGATCAGCAGCTGCCTCCCATTGTTTACAAACCGCTGCTAGAAAGTCATCTCCAGGGCGATCTGATTCACTTACCGCTCTATTTCCTGTTTCGCCATACCAACCAATAGCACTTGCCGAGATAAAGACATCAGGCTTTAGGGTTGAAACAGCGTTAGCAATTGTTGTTGTGCCAAGCAGGCGAGAGTTAAGAATTTCTGCGCGATACTTCTTGGTCCATCTCTTATCGCCAACATTTGCCCCTGCTAGGTGAATGATTGCATCAACGCCCTCTAGCGCTGCTAAATCAATATCACCACTTCTAGGATCCCAAAAAACTTCATCGGGGGAGAGTGCTTTTCTTCTTACAAGTCTTTGAACAGTATGGCCTTCAGACTTTAAGTGGCCAACTAGGGCAGTGCCAATTAAACCTGAGGCACCAGTGATTGCGATGCGTTGTGGCAAGGACACTTAGAGTCCTAGATCAGATTCGAAACGTCCCTCTTCTAACCTATCTTTAAGAGTTGTTAAGAATCTTGCAGCATCTGCGCCATCAACAATTCGATGATCATAGGAAAGTGCTAGATAGACCATGGAACGAATTGCAATCGTCTCTCCGCCATCTTCTCCCTTTGCCACCATTGGACGTTTAACAACTGCGCCAACACCCAAAATTGCTACCTGAGGTTGATTGATAATCGGAGTATCAAAGAGAGCGCCACGTGAGCCGGTATTTGTGATGGTAAATGTTCCGCCACCTAAATCATCTGGTGAGATCTTGTTATCTCTAGTTCTTGAAGCGACATCAACAATCCTTCTTGCAATGCCGCCCATATTTAAATCTCCAGCATCACGAATTACTGGCACTAAGAGTCCGCGCTCAGTATCAACTGCAATACCTAGGTGTTCGGCTCCATGATATGTAATTTGATCACCTTCCACTGAGGCGTTAACAACTGGATGCTGTTTTAGCGCTTCACATACTGCTACTGCAAAAAATGGTAAATAAGTTAATTTCACACCTTCGCGAGCTTCAAAGGTTGCTTTAGCTTTATCGCGCAGACGGGCAATCTTGGTGATATCAACTTCAATAACTGTTGTTAACTGGGCGCTAACAGAGAGGGATTCAAGCATCCTTGCAGCGATAACTTTTCGAAGCCTTGACATGCTAACTGTCGTGCCACGAAGTGGGGAGACTGCAACAGATTGCGTGCGAGCTTCACTTGGAGCTGAGAAACTCTGAGAAGCAGGAGCTACTTGAGCTGGGCGAGAAACTGCGGCCATGACATCTTCTTTGCGGATTCTTCCGCCAACTCCTGTGCCACTTACTCGAGAGAGGTCAACACCATTTTCGCTAGCAAGTTTTCTAACAATTGGAGTTACATAGGATTCATCAAGCACAGAGGCAGCAGCAGGCTTTGGTAGTAGTGGCGGCGGAGTCTTTGGTGGCGCTGGAACTGGTTTTTCAACTGCAACCACTGGGGCGACTGGGGCTTGTACAACTGGGGCTTGAACAACTGGGGCAGGTGCTGGCGTTGGAGCAGGTGCTGGAGTTGGTGCAGGAGCGGGAGCTGCTGCAACAGGAGCGCTTGGTGATGATGCGCTATCTCCGATTAGAGCAAGTTCGGTTCCAACGGCAACAACGCTATCTACTGGAATTAAAATTTTCTCTAATTTACCGGCAGCAGGTGATGGAATTTCAGTATCGACTTTATCGGTTGAGACTTCGAGTAACGGTTCATCAAGAGCAACTTGATCGCCTTCGGCTTTTAGCCAACGGGTTACTGTTCCCTCAGTTACGCTCTCACCGAGAGCTGGCATCTTTACTGAAAATGACATTTTCTCTAAACGCCCCTTTGTTCGTATCTGATACTTATTCTAACGAGCAACCTATCTGATGATAAAAATCTTAACCAAAACTCTCTAGCCATGAGCGTGTAGCGGCTTTCCAGCAAGGGCCATATGAGCCTCACCCATCGCCTCAGAGAGGGTTGGGTGAGCATGGAGATGCTGCGCAACATCATCTGCATCGGCCTGCCAATTAAATATCAACTGCGCCTCAGCAAGGAGTTCGCCAACTCTTGAACCAACCATATGAATGCCGATAACTCTTCCAGAACTATCAGCAACTAATTTTATTGCGCCAGCAGTTTTTAGAATCTGGGCCTTTCCATTTCCAGCTAAATCATAATTTAACTCTTTAACTTCAATACCGCGCTTTTTTGCCTCAGCAGTTGTAAGCCCAACAGATGCAACTTCAGGCTCTGAGTAAGTCACTCTTGGAACGCCATCATAGTCAATCGCTCTTGGATTAAGACCTGCAATCTCTTCAGCAACCAAGATGCCTTCAGCAAATCCAACATGGGCCAATTGCAGAGTTGGAATTAAATCTCCAACTGCCCAAACGCCTTTGATATTGGTGCGACATTTATTATCAACTAATACATAGCCGCGATCCATCTTGACTCCAACATCTTCATAGCCAAGGCCAGATGAAGTAGGACCTCGTCCGACTGCGACAAGCAAAAGATCAGCTGCAAAGCTCTTTCCATCTTCAAGCAGAACCTCAACTCCAGATGCGTTCTTACTTACGCTCTTGAATTTAACGCCCAATTCAAAGTTAATTCCACGCTTTCTAAAGGCGCGCTCTAGAGCCTTACTAGATGACTCATCCTCTAGCGCAACTAGATGGGGAAGGGCTTCAATTATTCGCACCTCAGATCCAAATGATTTCCAGACCGAGGCAAATTCGCAGCCAATAACTCCGCCGCCTAGAACTATTACAGACTTTGGAACATATCCCATATGAATTGCTTGATCGCTAGTGATAACTTGCTTTCCATCAATTTCAAGACCAGGAAGACTCTTTGCATAAGAACCTGTTGCTAGAACGACATTTTTTCCACTGTAGCTCTCAGAGCCAACTTTTACTGTTGTTGCTGAGACAAGCTTTCCTTCACCTTCAACATAGGTGATATTTCTAGATTTAACTAAGCCTTGAAGTCCTTTATGTAGCTTTGAGATAACGCCATCTTTATAGGCATTAACCGCCACCATATCCATTGAATGAAATTCAGCTTTTACACCAAACTCAGCAGAGTGCCTTGCTCCATCAGCAATCTCGCCAGCGTGAAGTAGGGCTTTAGTTGGGATACATCCTCTATGTAGGCAGGTTCCACCGAGTTTTTCTTTCTCAATTAAGGCGACCTTTAACCCTAATTGAGCAGCGCGTAGCGCGCAGGCATAGCCACCACTTCCGCCACCGAGAACTACTAGATCAAAATCTGCCACATCAAACCTTTCTATAATTCTTTCTCAATGAGCCTATCTTGCCAGCATTACTTGGCAGCTGATGACTCAGCAAGGGCTACTAAAGTGCGAAGTGCGACACCTGTTCCGCCAACTGGGGTATAGCCATGAGCTTTTGCCTCGTTATAGGCAGGGCCTGCGATATCTAGATGGAGCCAAGGAAGCTCTGAATCAACAAAATCTTTTAGAAAGAGCCCAGCAACTAACATCCCGCCCATTCGATCACCAATATTTGCCATATCAGCAACTGGTGAATCAAGAGATGCTCTTAGCTCCTCAGGCAGCGGCATTGGCCAGAATGCTTCTCCAGTAATTTCTGCAAGAGTTAAGAACTGCTCCCTAAAGCTCTCATTATTTGTCATTACTGCGCTAGTTCTAGTGCCAAGTGCAACAACTTGAGCTCCAGTAAGTGTTGCAACATCAACCATGCCATCAAGGCCGCCAGCTTTCTTTCCTACCTCTGCTGCGCGAACCATGGCATCGGCAAGGACAAGGCGACCCTCTGCATCTGGATTTAATACTTCAACAGTTTTACCGCCGTAAATTGTGATGATGTCGCTTGGCCTGGTTGCTTTATCGCTGACCATATTTTCTGCAAGAGCTGCCCAAGCATCGATATGAATTGGAAGCTTTAGTTCAGCAATTGCTAATACCGCAGCGCAGACCGCAGCTGCTCCACTCATATCAGATTTCATCGCTTCCATACCTTGAGCAGGCTTTAGAGCAAGGCCTCCGGTATCAAAGGTGATTCCTTTACCAATAAATGCATAACGCTTCTTAGCTCCCTTACCGCTATATGAGAGGCGAAGTAAACGGGGAGGATTAGCAGAACCTTGTCCAACGCCAATTATTCCGCCATAGCCGCCTTTAATTAGTTGGCTCTCATTAAGTATCTCGACTTTAACGCCGAGGGATGCGGCTAGTTTTTTAAATCTGAGTGAGAATGAATCTGGAGTTAGGTGACTTGGTGGGGTATTAATCAAATCTCTAGTTAAGTGCGTGTACTTAGCAATTATCTCTGCGCGTTTGATTCCTTGAAGGTAGCTTTTATCTTTTGCTTTCTTAGAGTAAATCGTTACCTTCTTTAACGCCGGCTTTCTATCAGCCTTTGAGCTTCCTCTAAATTCATCAAAGGTATAAGCGCCAAGAAGTGCTCCCTCGGCTATTGCCTGGAAATCTTGTTTAGAAGCTTGAGGCAGAGCAAAGGTTGCTGAGGTGGTTCCCGCAAGTGATCTTGCGGCAGCTCCTGCAGCTCTTCGCAGTACTTCATGGGCAATTGAGCCATCGGCCTTAAGAGTTAGCGCTGTTAAAAGAATTAACTTACTTGCACTTCCTGGAAGCTTTATTACCTCATCACTTGCCCCACTTGCCCCAAGATCAGTTAGGGCTTGAAGCAGCGGTCCCTGATCTACTCGAAGCTCACCACTTAAGATGGAAAACTTTTTACTCTTCTTATCTAGAGCAAAGCCCAGAACCAGGACTTCATCTATTACTGAGTTATCGGTGGCGGAGATAGTGGGCAATGTTGTAGGCATTGGGCTAGGTTATTGGAGTGAGCAAATATTCGCCATTACACCAGTTCCATCTTGATTCTGGGGCCAAAGTCGCCGATTTTGGGGGATGGCAGATGCCGATTGAATACCCAGCCGCAAATGGTGGTGGGGTTTTAAATGAGCATAGCGCGGTTAGAAATAGCGTAGGCCTCTTTGATGTCTCCCATCTTGGCAAAGCCTCAGTAAGTGGTGAGGGGGCTCTTGATTACTTAAATTCGATATTTACAAATGACTTAAGGAAGATCTCAGATGGCCAAGCTCAATACACCCTTCTCTGTCAAAAAGATAGCGGTGGAGTAATTGATGATCTAATTATTTATCGCTACTCAAGTAAGCACTTTCTCCTAATTCCAAATGCAGCAAATTGCCAGCAAGTTTTAGAGCAGATTAGTAAAGATGCTCCAAGCAGCCTTGAATTTGAGAATTTACATGAAAGCTACGCCCTCTTTGCACTTCAAGGGATGAAATCTATTGATGTTTTAAAAGATCTTGGCATAGATGTCAATCTTGAATATATGTCATTTATGGAAAGTGAGTTGAGCTCTGAAGCGCTAATTATCTGTCGAACTGGATATACCGGGGAGCATGGCTATGAAATTCTTACCTCTTGGGCAAGTGCGAGAAAGATCTGGGATTTACTTCTAGAGAAAGTAAAGAAGTATTCCGGGCTACCTGCAGGTCTTGGCGCTCGCGATACCTTAAGAACCGAGATGGGATACGCCCTTCATGGCCATGAACTCTCACTTGATATAACTCCAGTGGAGGCAAGTGCTTCATGGGCGCTGGCATTTGATAAAGAGTTCTGGGGCAAGAGCGTTCTTGAGAAGCAACGAGCAGAGAAGAAACATAGAAGGCTTGCAGCAATTTTAATTAGCGACCGCGGTATTCCTAGGGCTGGTATGGAGATTAAAGACCAAGAAGGAAAAAATATTGGCTATGTAACAAGTGGCACCTTCTCACCCTCGTTAAAGAGCGGAATCGCGTTAGGACTCTTTAATAATCCGATTTCAATTGATACCCAGGTATTTATCGATATTCGAGGCCGTATTAGCCAAGGAGTAATTAAGCGTTTACCTTTTCAACCATCGAGGGTGAAGTAAGACCCATTCTTATTGAGGCTCTAGAAAGTGAGGCCAGTAGCGCCTTAGCGCTAAGGCCAATTAATACTGCAGTAGTCATAGCTCTTGGGATATCCCAGGCCATAGCTGTTGCTATATGAAAGGTTAGATAGCGAGAGAGATTCTCAATAAGTGGTGCGCCAGCGATAAAGCCCAACTGAGTATTGGTGGATGCAATCCAAGGCCAGAGCTGAAGATCCATAAGAGCGCCAAAGAGAAGCGAGCTGATAACTCCAATTGCTATGAGAGCGATTATTTCAAAACGTTTAGAGATTTTCTTGGAAAATAATCCAGCAAAAAGCCCAATCCATCCCGCTGCCAGCATTTGAAATGGGAGCCAAGGTCCAATTCCTCCGCTAAGAATTGCAGAGACTGCCATAGAGATAACTCCAAGTGAGAACCCAAACTTTGAACCAAAGATATAGCTAGCAATAATTAAGAGAAACCACATCGGTTCAACTCCCACTGCTCCAGCTCCGACCAATCGAAGGGCTGCTATTAAAGCGGCAAGGACTCCAAGGAGTGCAACGATCTTGCTATCAAGTGCCCCTCTTGATATCTCAATTGAGATAACAAGAATCGCGAGAAATGCAATGAATAGAGCTAAGAATCGAGCGGAATCTGGCTTTAGTAGAAAGAAGTTACTCTCTGGAATAAAGAGCGGCCAGGTGAATGCAAGAAGGCCAAGAATAGATCCAATAAAAATTGGAAGCCAGGAAATTACTGAAGAGATAGTTCTAGTTTTTCTCACTCAAATATCTTTCTACTTCACTTAGCGAGAGCCAGCTATTATTGGGAAGAGCTTTAGATACTTGTGGAGCAAAGGCAGGGGAGGCCTTAAGGACTTCTCGGCTGCTCCCATCTGCAATTACCTCACCATCTGCAAGAAAGATCACGCGATCAGCCACTTCAGCCACGAGCTCGACATCATGGGTTGATATCAAGACCGCGCGGTTAAGGCTTGAGGCGATCTCTTTCAAATTCTTTATAAGAACTTTCTTTGCTTCATAATCAAGTCCTCTTGTTGGTTCATCGAGTATGACTAGCGCTGGCTGAGCCGAGAGGATGATGCTGAGCGCAAGGCCAAGTCTCTGACCCTCAGAGATATCTCTTGGGTGTGAATTAAGGCTGGGAATCTTCATTAACTCTTTATAGATTGCCAGGGTAGTTCCAGGTTCAACTCCATTATCAAGATCTGCTAATTCACATTCTTGCTTTATTGATTGCCCATAGAGAAGATCGCCAGCATCTTGAGGGATATATCCAACAAATCTGATTAATTCCTTATCTGTAAAACTCTTGGGATCTCTCTTCTTGACTCTAACCTCTCCTCTAATTAGTGGAGCCTGACCAACTGCGCATTTGAGTAAGGTCGTCTTTCCTGCGCCATTTCTTCCCATAAGCGCCACTATCTCGCCACCATTGATTTGAATATTTACATTATTAAGAGCGTTTTTTCTCTGTTCTTGATCATATGAGGCGCTAACAGAGTTGATGGTAAATAAAGCATCACCGTTAATCTTTGCAATATCTTGCACCGGAGCCTGATTTATCTCTGGAGCCATTTTGCGAAATTCACGGATTGAGAGTGGAATTTCGCCGAGCTCTAGTTTCTTTGCTAACTCAACTAAGGGGGGAGCAATAGGAGAGTTACTTAATATCTGCCTTGCAGGTCCTAGATCAACTGAGCCATCGCCATGAATGAGAATAATTCGATCAACGAATCCAATTACTCTCTCAAGTCTATGTTCTGCCAAAATTACAGTAAGTCCAAGATCATGAACTAGACGATGGAGAATTGAAAGTACCTCCTCTGCTGCAATTGGATCAAGGGCGCTTGTTGGTTCATCCAGAAGTAGAACCTTTGGATTTGTAACAAGGGCTGCAGCTATTGCCACTCTCTGTTGTTCGCCGCCGCTAAGCTCTGAGACATTTCTTCTTCTTAAAGGAGCAAGTGCAAGAAGATCTAAAACTTCTTCAACGCGCTTTCGCATGATCTCTGGAGCAATTCCAAGGCTCTCAAGGCCGAATGCAATCTCATCTTCAACTATGTCTGAGACGAAACCATTGATGGGATTTTGGCCAACAATTCCTACAACATCTGCCAACTCTCCAGGTTTTAACGCTCTGGTGCTCCGGCCATCAACGCTGATTTCACCGGTGAGAATTCCTCCAGTGTGATGAGGGATAAGGCCATTTATTAGCTTGAGAAGTGAGCTCTTACCTGCCCCGGTGTGGCCTATTAGAAGGAGTAGCTCTCCTTCATTCACTGTAAAAGAAATATCTTCCACAATTGTTCGTTGCGCGTTGGGATAGATCAGGGAGACTCCAGAGAAGGTAATCATGAGATAAATCCTGGAGCTATTACTGCGATTAAGAGAAGCCCTGCCAATAGAGCGCTAGATATCGATGGAAGAAGCAAAAGAGAGAGCAAGGCATAGATTGGTGATGAAAGAGCTACTGTCTCTCGAAGGCGCCAGCTATGCGGGCGATATCTACTTGGATTTGGAAAATATCCATAACCTCTAGATTCTAAGGAGGCGGCAAGATCTATTGACCTCTCCAAAGACTCTTCTAGCACTGGGATGCCAACTTTTCTAAATGAAGCAATGCCAGTTGAACTCTCACCTCTTAAACGCCTTGCTGCTCTAACTCTCTCAATACTTCTAGCGCTCTGTGGCGCAACCGAGCTAGCAATTACTGTTGCAAGCCCTATCCCATAGTATTTTCGAGGCAGTACTCGGAGCAGTTCATGAGGATTACTTAGAGCGCTCGCTGCAGCAAAAATTAGAATTAGGGCAACTAGCAAGATAGCTTCATCAAATGCAGTAGAGAGTCGCTGTGAAGTGACATCACCGCCCAGTCTTACTCCAACAAATAAATCTGGCAGCGTAATGCTTGGGATAGTGAAAAGCACTTGCCCAGGCATTGGAACTCCAATAATTACTCCAATGGCCATTCGAAGCGTGAAGGCTAGAGCTGCAAGACGCAGCGACCATCTAAATGATTGATACCAATAGGTATTACTATGTTTTAAAAGCACTAGAGCAACTGCTCCGATAGATATTGAAATTGAGATTAGAGTGGAGTCAGAAACGAGAAGAATTACAAGAAGAGTAAGCGCCCAGAGCCAGTAGAAGAGCGGATGAAAACTCTCTTTGCTAGCTCTGAGCGTATTTGTCATCTAATTATTTCTCTGAATTATCTTGTGCGCCGGCGATTGAGAAAGAAGGCGCTGAGTAAAAAGAGCGCGAGAACTGCAAGAAGAATCGGAGCGCTCTGATTAGAGCTATTTTCTGGCTCTGTAGTTCTCTCTATTGCAACTACTTCCTCAGCTGCTGGTTCATCGATTTCAGCGCCGCACTCACTTGCTGGATATCCAGCAATCCCGCAGATAAGGCCAGAATCTCCAGCTCTTACATCAAGTGCTGCCTCTAGTACATCAAGACCGACTGAGCCTTTATCAACTACAACGCAATCTGAGAAAAATTCATTAGGAATTTCGCCATCTGGAGCAATATTGCCAGCTCCAAAATCAACTACTAAGCCAACTCTAATTTTTCCTGATGTCTCTGGAGTTTCACCGCAGAGAGTTGCAAAATCAGGATCCATCATTGGAGTAACTGCTGGAATATCATTTGAACTAAAAACAAAAGTCCATCCCTCAACATCTCCATCTTTAACTTCGACAGATGGTCCAGTCATTGCTGCGCTCCAGCTGCTAGCTCCAGCTGTTGCTTGGAAGTATCCCCAATAGCGATAACCCTTAGCTCCATGAGAAGGAATCGGAGCAAGAAGGCTAAGGATTAATACCGAGAGCGCAATAAACTTTGGATAGGTTTTTAAAATATTTGTATTTATAGATCTGTTAAGCACTGTGAACCTTTCAATAGAAAAAGGGCTCACGACGGCGAAAAAAAACTTCCGCCCCGTAAACCACGACGGGTGGTAAAGATGCTTCTTGGGTGGTAATCCGACTTACCTGCTAAATTTCTAACAGGCTCACGGTTGCGGGTCAGCGTCGGATTTTCACCGACTTCCCCATTCCAAAGAGCTATTAAGTTGTGTGGGCTAATTAATCAGTAAAGTGGCTAAAGCGCAAGGAGGCGCTAGGCTCTATTTATGGAATATAGAAAACTTGGCAGCTCTGGCATGTATATCTCAGAGATTACTTATGGCAATTGGATTACTCATGGCTCACAGGTTGAGCAAGATGCCGCAATTAAATGCGTTAGAACAGCTTATGACTTAGGTATTACTACTTTTGACACCGCTGATGTCTATGCAGGCACCCGCGCTGAGAGCGTTATGGGCAAAGCCCTTAAGGGAATTAGAAGAGAGTCTTATGAACTCTTCACCAAGGTTTATTGGCCAACTGGTACTGGAAAAAACGATAGAGGCCTATCACGCAAGCACATCATGGAATCTGTGCATGCCTCTTTAAAGCGTTTAAATACAGATTATCTAGATCTTTATCAGATGCATCGCTTTGATTACGAGACCCCACTTGAGGAGAGCTTGTCGGCATTTGATGACCTGATACGTCAAGGAAAAGTTCATTACATTGGATTTTCAGAGTGGGATGCGACGCAGATTAGTAGCGCTCTTAAGATTCAAGATGCCAAGGGCTATACCCGATTTATCTCTAGCCAGCCGCAATACTCAATGCTCTGGCGAGTTATCGAGAGCAAGGTTGATCCTCTATGTCGCAATGAAGGCATTGGCCATATTGTCTGGTCGCCAATTGCTCAAGGGGCGTTAACTGGAAAATATCTACCTGGAAAGAAACCACCTAAGGGATCAAGGGCTACTGATAAAAAAGGCGGCGCAAATATGATTTCGCGCTGGATGAAAGATGATGTTTTAACTGCAGTTGAGAAGTTAAAGCCAATTGCAGAGAAAGAGGGGCTTACCCAAGCTCAGTTAGCTGTGGCCTGGGTATTACAAAATCCTAATATTTCATCTGCAATCATTGGAGCTACTAAGCCTTCTCAGATTAAAGAAAATGTTAAAGCTTCAGGAGTTAAGTTAAGTAGTGAAACAATGAAGGCAATTGATAATGCGCTTGGAAATCTTCCTGAGAGAGATGCTGCAAAAACCGTTAGCCCAAATCCAAGGGCTTAACTAGATTTTCTCGCCCCGCTTAACTTGAGGAAGTGGGGCTCGAAGCCTTCGAATCTGTGTAGAGCGGAGCCAGCCATACATTCCAAGGCCTTTAAGCGTTTCACCAGGAAAACGTGTGCTTACCTCACGCTTGATACGCCTTGAGAGAAAATATCCATCAACAACTGAGAAAATTAGAGCTGAATACATCAGAGCAATAGCAGCGAATTGGATATACATCACCGGGATTAGAGTCATAAATAAAACTAAAACAATAATTGGAAGAAAGAATTCACCAACTGAACGCCTTGAATCCACATAATTTCTTATGAATCGCCTTACCGGACCTTTATCTCTTGGAGGAAGCGCATTTTCATCACCGCGCATATAGGCATCACGTTGTTGGGCGCGTAAAATGCGAGCTTGCGCCTTCTGCAATTTCTTCGCCTCTTTATTAGCGGCGGGAGCAAGGCGATTAATCACTCTTGATTGCTCTGCCTCTTTGCGCTTTGGTGTTGGGCGCCCTTTTTTCTCTGCCATAGGCGCTACGGTAGGCCAAGCATTCGATCTAGCGCAATTCGAGCAAAGTTAGCCGTCTTAGGCTCGACCCTAATCTGATTAACCACGCGCCCCTTAACTAGAGATTCCATCGCCCAGAGTAGGTGGGGCAGATCGATGCGATTCATGGTGGAGCAGTAACAGACATCTTTATCAAGGAAGACCACGGCCTTATCAGGATTATTAGCAGCGAGGCGCTTAACAAGATTTAACTCAGTTCCAACTGCCCAACTGCTTCCAGCAGGAGATTGAGTAACAGTCTTAATAATCATCTCAGTACTTCCAACTACATCGGCTTTTGAGACAACCTCATATTGGCATTCAGGATGGACTATGACTTTAACGTCAGTAATTCTCTGTCTTACCTGCTCAATGTTTTCAACTGAGAAACGACCATGAACGGAGCAATGCCCTCGCCATAAGATAACTTTGGCAGAAATAAGCTCAGCATCACTTAGCCCACCATTGGATTTCCAGGGATTCCAAATCACGCAATCGCTAAGTTTTAGCCCCAGTTTTAATACTGCAGTATTTCTGCCCAGATGCTGATCGGGAAGGAAGAAGACTTTCTCCCCCTTTTCAAAAGCCCATTTCATAGCTCGCTCTGCATTTGATGAGGTGCAGATAGTTCCGCCATTCTCGCCAGTAAATGACTTGATAGCGGCAGATGAATTCATATAGGTAACTGGAATTGTTTTACTGGCAATGCCTAACTTCTCAAAGACCTTCCAAGCCTGATCAACTTGATTAGCTGCAGCCATATCTGCCATAGAACAACCAGCGGCAAGATCTGGAAGAATTACAGCTTGATTTTCTGAGGTGAGAATATCTGCGCTCTCTGCCATAAAGTGAACTCCGCAGAAGATTATGTTCTCTGCCGTTTGATTATCAGCAGCAGCTTGGGCTAATTTAAAAGAATCTCCAGTGATATCTGCAAAATCGATTACTTCATCTCTCTGATAGTGATGGCCCAAGATCATTGCTCTATCGCCTAGGGCCGCTCGAGCCTTCTTAGCCCGCTCAACTAAATGTGGATCACTTGATGCTGGAAGCTCGCCAGTGCAGGAGACTCCACGCTCGCTAGAGAGATCTGAGCCTTTTCCTAGAAGGAGCAGATCAGTGATTGAGGCCATGGCTTCATTATCTCGCGAAAGTTCGCTGCGTGTGCGCTAAAGTATGGCTCTAAGAAGATTAAGAGCGAGGAAGAGATTTATGAGCACTGAGACCAAGACCGATGGCATCAAACTATCCAGCGAGGCTGCAGAGAAAGTTGCCTCCCTTCTAGCTCAAGAGGGTAGAGATGATTTAAGTCTTAGAGTTGCAGTACAACCAGGTGGTTGTTCAGGCCTTCGCTACCAGCTCTATTTCGATGATCGTTCACTTGATGGCGATACCGTTATGACCTACGGAAACGTCAAGGTAGTTACCGACAAGATGAGTACTCCATATTTAATGGGAGCAACAATTGATTTCGTTGACACCATTGAGAAGCAGGGTTTTACAATCGATAATCCAAATGCTGGCGGATCATGCGCCTGCGGCGATTCCTTTAACTAAGACTGAAACTAACTTCTTAAGGCCTTGCCTATTGTGGGCTGGCTTTAGAGTTATTCGATAATTTCCATTTTCGCTATATCCCATCGCTGTTAAAACATGGCTAGGGGAGAGCGGTCCTGAGCCACAGGCAGAACCTGCATCAATTAATATCCCTTGGGCTTCAACTTTCCTTAGCACCTCTTCGCTATGAGTTCCTGGAATAACAAAGGCTAGAAACCTTGGGTCACAATTAGCGCTATCTCCTGCAATCTTTATTTCTTTAATCTGGCTAAGGAGCTCTTGTCTAATAAAGGAATTTAGCTCAGTTAACTTAACAAAATCTTCTCTTGCTCTCTTTGTCCAATTCTCTAGAGCAACAGCAGTTGCAAGAAGCAGTGGCTTTGAAAAAGATCCATAGACCCGTCTCTTATCAATTATTGGTCCTGGGTTTTGCCACCTGCCGCTATTGGCAATTCCAACTAGAGCAATTCCGGAGGGGCCACCAAAATATTTCGGATCCCAGATCGCGCTATCCCAATTATCGGGAAGGTTTGATAGGGGATAGGCAGAGCTCATATCGGCAAAAACTGCAGTTTTATCTGAAGTTTTTGGAGCGTTTTGAATCACTCCAGTTTCTCTATTAACTGCTTGAAAGCTAAGGGTTGCCTCTCTGCTGCTATCTACTTGAAAATCAACAATTCCTTTGGAATCAACGCTCTGTTCAAGAACTTCTCCACCTCTTGCTTGATGTTGCCTTGCAAAGGCGTGGATTACTTGGCGATCAACTGTTGAGTAGATGAATTTGGATTTGCTCTCAGTTAATAACCCTGCCAAAGCGCATTGAAATCCAAAACCTAACTCACCAACTATCTCAAGCTCACTACCTGCGATACCAAGATGAGAGGCGATTGATTCTTTTGCTTCATTTATCAAATTTCTTAATTGAGCCGAATTTCTATGGATTTTCGCAGGATCAAACCAAGCAGAATCAAAGAGTTCAAGTAAATGTTGGCGCGCCATAGGCTCAAGAGGCAACTCACTCTGAAAGTCATCCTCTGGGGCGATATCTGTGATGGGCAACACCCTTAGAAACCTACCCCCTAATGGGCGCAGATGCGAGGCGCAAGTATTCTTATCCCATGCCTGCTCTGAAAAAACTTGCCCTGGCAGCCTCTTTGCCGCTTCTGGCTGGTTGTTCCAATGAAGAGCTAACTGGAATTGGATATCGCGGGGGAGTCACCAGCGTCAACGAGGCATCTTTTGCACTCTGGCAATGGGCTTGGCTAGCGGCGGCAGTTGTTGGCGCCTTTACTCTGATTTTGATTCTCTGGCCAGTATTTTTTCATCGCAAAAAAGAAGGCGAAGCATTTCCAAGGCAATTTCAATATAACATTCCAGCAGAGGTTGCTTATACCGTTATTCCATTCATTATCGTCGCCGTTCTCTTTGGGTATACCGCTAAGGCAGAAAATGAAATTGTTGCGCTATCTCCACAGAGCAGCACTGAGCTTCACGATGTAACAGTTAACGGCTTTCAATGGTCATGGCAATTTACCTATAAAGAGGCTGGCCAAGGAACCACAGTTACTGGAACTCCTGGCCAACCGCCGGTGCTCTATATGCCGCTAGGTGAGAAGGTCAGATTTACCTTTACCGCATCTGATGTGATCCACTCATTCTGGGTTCCTGATTTCATGATTCAGATGCAGAACATTCCTGGAGTAACTAATCAACTGGAATTTACTGCCAATGAGTTAGGCGAGTATCGGGGATTTTGCAATATCTTATGTGGAAGGCAGCACTCGCAGATGAGGTTTACCGTAAAGGTAGTTACACCGAGTGAGTATGACTCTTATATCCAATCTCTCAAAGCTGAGGTGAACTCGTGACCACTTATGCCACTCGCACTCTAGCCTCAGATGAGATGCCAGAGGCTCCTAAGCCAATGAGCAAAGGCAAACTGGCAGTCAAGATATTAACCTCAACTGATCACAAAGTAATCGGTTATCTCTATCTGGGAACATCGTTTGCTTGGTTCCTAATTGGCGGGATTTTGGCACTTCTTTTAAGAGCTGAGTTAACTCGACCAGGGATGCAGTTTTTAAGCTCTGAGCAATATAACCAAGTCTTTACTATGCATGGCACCATCATGCTATTGATGTTTGCAACCCCGCTCTTTGTTGGCTTTGCAAATGTGATTATGCCACTGCAAATTGGAGCTGCCGATGTGGCATTCCCAAGAATGAACATGCTCTCTTATTGGCTCTATTTATTTGGTGGAATTGTTGCCTTTGCAGGCTTTCTAACCCCTGGGGGAGCAGCAAGCTTTGGATGGACTGCATACGCCCCGTTATCAAATGATATTTATTCACCAGGAATTGGCGCAGATCTCTGGATTATGGGTCTTGCTGTTAGTGGACTTGGAACAATTCTTGGCGGAGTTAACTTTGTAACAACAATTTTCACAATGCGCGCTCCAGGAATGACGATGTTTAGAATGTCGATTTTCTCTTGGAACGTTCTACTAACTTCCATCTTGGTGCTCATTGCCTTCCCACCACTTGCTGCAGCGCTACTTGCTCTTGAGTCAGATCGCCTATTTGGTTCACTCATCTTTGATCCTGCAAATGGCGGAGCGATGCTCTGGCAACATCTCTTCTGGTTCTTTGGCCACCCCGAGGTTTATATCTTGGCGCTGCCATTTTTTGGAATTGCGAGTGAAATTTTCCCAGTATTTAGCAGAAAACCAATCTTTGGATATAAAGGCCTAGTAGCTGCAACGATTGCCATCGCTGCTCTATCGGTTGCGGTTTGGGCCCATCATATGTACACCTCAGGGCAGGTCTTATTACCGTTCTTCTCATTTATGACTTTCTTAATTGCCGTGCCAACGGGCGTGAAATTCTTTAATTGGATTGGCACTATGTGGCGAGGCTCTCTCACCTTTGAAACTCCAATGATTTGGGTCATTGGTTTCTTGGTTACCTTCCTTCTTGGCGGCTTAACTGGTGTTATTTTGGCTAGCCCGCCGCTTGATTTTGCAGTCTCTGCCTCCTACTTTGTTGTGGCCCATTTCCATTACGTTCTCTTTGGAACAGTGGTTTTTGCGATGTTTGCCGGATTTTATTTCTGGTGGCCAAAGATGACGGGCCGGATGCTCAATGAAACTCTCGGAAAGATCCACTTCTGGACCCTCTTCTTGGGTTTCCATACGACATTCTTGATTCAACACTGGCTAGGAATTAAGGGCTTTCCACGTAGGTATGCAGATTATCTAGCCACTGATGGTTTTACCTGGATGAATATGGTTTCAACACTTGGTTCAACCCTGCTAGCAATATCTATGATTCCATTTGCTATAAATGTCTGGATAACTCGCAAGTCTCCAAAAGTTGAAAGCAATGATCCATGGGGCTATGGCTCATCACTTGAGTGGGCTACAACTTGTCCGCCGCCAAGACATAACTTCCTTCGCATGCCTGAGATTAGATCTGAGCGTCCAGCCTTTGATCTTAATCATCCAAATCACTCCAAGATTGAAGGCCACTAAATGAAGGTTGGCTATCGCTTATTTCTATTCCTCTTTGTCTTTTATGCAATTGTGGGAGGGGTTTATTGGTATTTAGGTGGCGAGCCGCTAGGAATTACTGCAGTCCTGTTATGCGCAGGCCTTGCCCTAATTATTGGTTATTACTTCTGGTTTATCGATAGAAGATCTGGCGGAGTACTTCCGGAAGATAATAATGATGGACTCATCTCAGATGGTGCAGGCGAGCTTGGTTTTTATAGCCCACATTCTTGGTGGCCACTTCCAGTGGGACTTGCTGCCACTGCTGCGGGAGTGGGATTAATTGTGGGATGGTGGTTAACGCTAATTGCGGTTGGCGCACTTTTGGTTTCGGTAATTGGTTTTGTCCTAGAATATGAAAAACCATCTGCATCGAGCCACTAATGGAGAAAATTAGGGCAGAGATAGTAGATACTGGCATTGAGCTTTTCTATAAAACCCAGTTAGAGATTAAAGCGCCAGCCAAAGTTATTTTTGATCTCATTGCTGACCCCAAAAATCATCAAAAAATCGATGGCTCGGGGATGCTAAAGGGCGAACTCAAAGCTCCAGATCGGCTTCATCTTGGAGCTAGCTTTGGGATGAAGATGAAATATGTTATTCCCTACATTATCAAGAATCATGTAGTTGAGTTTGAAGAAAATAAATCTCTTGCCTGGCGCCATCTGATGCATAATGTATGGCGCTATGAGCTTAAAGAGCTAGATCCAAAAACTACACTTGTTATCCAAACCTGGGATGGCAGAAAAGCAAGATCTAAATGGTGGGTAAGTGATTCCTATGAATGGGCGCCAAGGGCGATGGCTAAAACCCTGGTTAGATTAAAGGAATTGGCAGAGAAGAAAGTCAGCTAATAAAAGTAAGACAAAAACTAGTGGTGTCCGCCTTCGAGTTCTTTAACATCATTTGCTGTTGGTTTAGCAATCTGCTCCGCTTGAGAGCGAGATAGACGAGAGCGAATCTTTGATCGGATGGCCTTTGGATTTCTAACGCCATATTCATTGCTTAGGTTTGCCTCTAACGCTGGCAGCTGCTCATGCTGGGTTAGCAGGTATGCCTTCTCTGGAGTTAAGGGTTCATGGACTTCAATAAATTCTCCATGTGGCAGCATTACAAGTCGGCCAGTTTCCTTGCCGTGGAGCACAAGCTCACGATCAGCTCTCTGTAGTGATAGACAGATTCGCTTGGTAATGACAAAGGCAAGTGGTGGCAGAACAATTACGCCGATACGAGAGAACCACATAATCTGATTAATTGATAGATCAAAGTGAGTGGCAAGTAGATCATTACCGCCGTTAATTAGCGTGACCAACATAAAGGCAATAGACATGGCGCCAAGAGCAGTTCTATTGGGGGCATTTCTTGGACGATCTAGTAGGTGATGTTCGCGCTTATCTCCAGTTATCCAACTTTCAATAAATGGATAGAGCGCCATTCCGGTGAAGATAATTCCCGGAATTATTAAACCTGGAATCAAAATATTTAATGAGAGCGTGTATCCAAAGATATATGCCTCAAGAGGCGGAGCCATACGAACCAGGCCATCAAGCCATCCCATATACCAATCGGGCTGCGAGCCCGCTCCGATTTGTCCTGGGTTATAGGGCCCATAGATCCAAATTGGATTAATCGATGCCACAGCGCCAAGGAAGGCTGTGACGCCAAAGACGATAAAGAAGAAGCCGCCAGCCTTAGCCATATAGGTAGGCATGAGGGGATAGCCAACAACGTTCTTCTCAGTTCTTCCAGGGCCTGGATATTGAGTGTGCTTCTGATACCAAACCAGCATTAAGTGCACGGTGATAAGAGCTAGGAAGATTCCTGGCAGCAAGAGAATGTGAACTACATAGATTCTCTGGATAAACATCTCACCTGGGAAGGCTCCACCAAATATGAAGAACGATAGATATGAACCCACAACGGGGATAGCTTGAATAATTGCCTCTGCAATTCTAATTCCAGTTCCAGAGAGAAGATCATCTGGAAGTGAGTAGCCAAGGAATCCTTCAACAATTCCAAGAGTTAATAGTCCAACTCCAATGATCCAGTTGAATTCTCTTGGTTTTCTAAATGCTCCAGTGAAGAAGACGCGCATTAAGTGAGCAACCATCGCTGCCATAAAAATGAGCGCTGCCCAGTGATGAATCTGGCGCATTAATAGCCCACCTCGAACATCAAATGAGATGTGTAGGGAAGAGGCATAGGCCGCGCTCATCTTCAAACCAGAGAGCGGTTGATAGGAGCCTTCATACTCAACTTCGCGCATTGATGGGTCATACCAGAAAGTTAAGAAGGTTCCAGAGAGCAATAAAATAATAAATGAGTAGAGAACAAT
>Ga0208853_1000028_pt1 | contig 39596 bp, 37 predicted proteins | sample LakMenEpi03Oct11_FD_150667 | JGI IMG/M metagenome (GOLD analysis project Ga0208853, IMG submission 150667) | Freshwater microbial communities from Lake Mendota, WI - 03OCT2011 deep hole epilimnion (SPAdes) | ecosystem: Environmental > Aquatic > Freshwater > Lake > Epilimnion/Euphotic zone ... | reverse complement strand
CATTTATTACGCTGTTTTTTCTTCTGTTGATTGTCCATTGTTGACCATAGTTTTTACATGAGGTTTCATAACGCAAGAAGCGCTGAATTCAGCTCCTGGTTCAACTGAAAGTTTGTTGCACAAAACATCCCCTTTTATCTTTGCTTTTGCCTTTATGCTAAGCAAATCTTGAACTTGTATTTTTCCTTCAAAATGTCCTTCGATGTCGGCGTTTTGACAAATAATATCGCCTATAACACTTCCTGCTGGACCAATAACTAATTTCCCTTTTGACTGAAAATTTCCAATTAATTTTCCGTCCAAACGAAAATCTGCTGGGGAAATAATATCCCCTTTTATGGATGTTCCTTCTACAATTCTATTTGTTTTACCAAGTAAATCGGTATATGATTTTGGACTTTTTTCAAACATGATTTATCCTTTTTTTTCTGGTTTTTCCATTTGAGGTGATGGTGGTAAACCGAATTGATTATCGTTATCTTGGATTCCATTTTGTGGATTCTTTGGCTGATTACCATTATGTTTTTTTGAACTCTCCGGATTGGCTTGTTCTTGTCTTTGTGCTGGCTTTTCTTGTTGAGCAACGGGTGCTTTTTCAATAGTGCCGTCCCAATTTGGTGGAGGTGGATTATCTGCTAAATTACCAGCTAAGAATTCGTCTAAGTTCTTTTTGATTTGAACAATTGCATAATTTTCTGCCGAAATAATTATGGCTTTTTCTTGAACTTTATAATCCTTATAATCTTTTAAAATGGAAACAATTCCTTTGGCCAAATCTTCTGAACTCATTCCGTGAATTACAACAAAATTATCTGTCATGGTATAAATATCTGAAGAAATAGAAAGTTTATTCAACCCTCTGTCGGCTATGAATTTTTTAATTTTTGCTTGGAGAATTTTGGTGTTTTTATCTTCAAAATCTTTAGTGCTGTAAAGGATTTTCCAGTTTTTTGAGTCGTTTTTTGATAATTGTAAAGCTTGTAGCTTTGGTATATCAACATTCAACATCGTCTCAGCTCTTTTGCCTTCTTCGCTGTTTGGATAATTGAGCGCTACAAAATTTAATGCTTTTGCATATTCGTCAAGTCCACTTAATTTTGCGATTACATTGGCTTTCAGTAATTCAAATTTTGGCACAATTTCATCACCAGCAAATCTATCAATAGCTTGTTCTGTTGCTGTTACTACTTGCTTGTACTCTCCGCTTTGGTATTTCTTATAAATGTTTTCATAAACTACTTTTGGGGAGTCACTTGAATCTGCTATTTCATTTTCTGGATTTTTCAAAATCTGAGCATATCTCGAATTTGGATATTCTGAAATAATTCTCGATTTCATTTCTTCGGCTTTACCTTTGTCAATAATTTCATAAATCTTAAACAAATTATACATTGAGGGCAAAACCAACCTTTCTTCGGGGTTGTAACTTAATAATTTTTCTAATTTATTTGCCGCTAGCTGGTATTCTTTGAACTTCTCTTTGTAAATAACTCCTAGTTGAAAATAAGCGAAATTTCTTTCTTTGCTCAAACTATCTATTTCGGTCTGTGAAGTTGGGATTTGACTAATATAAAAATCGGGTGAAAACCTATCGTCAACAATTACTGAATCCTTTTCTGTTTTTTCTCCTTTTTTATCTTCTTGTTCGAAAGCTATATCTTCATTTTTTTTACTAGATATTGATGAAACCCGCCAATTATCTTGTAATGATCGTTTACCCCAGTTTTTAATGAATTCTTTTTTTCCATAGGCAACCGTCGATGGATTGTAAAAATAAAAATCTCCTTCACTTCCTGATGAAGGTTTACTTACTGGTGGTAAAGTTGACTGGGGTTTGTTATTGCTTGGGCTGTTATTAGAGTCTATTTGACCATCTGCTTTTTCTTTATTTTCTTTAATAATAGCTTCTTTTTCAGCTATTTTTTGAAGTTTTTCTTCTTGCTTTTTTAATTCTAAAATATAGTTTTCAAAATAGATTCTTTTGGCACTATCCGACATGCTAAACAAAGAAATAATACTATCGTTTTTATTTGCAATTCCTTCGTATTTGATGACATCTTCAAGATTCTCTCTTTTCTTTTTAATCAAATTAAACTCGCGCGTTCTGGGTTTTAATTGTACTAAAGTGCTATCATAATATTTTCCAGCTGTAACATATTTTGCCGAGTTAAAATATATGTCGGCTAGGTTTCGATAATTAGACGCTACGAGATAAGTGTCTCTTGATTTATCTTTTAAGGAATAATTATAAAACAACTTGGCTTGTTTGTAATTTTTCTTTCTATCATAAAATAATGCCATCTGATGGTCTAATACATCAAGGAACGGTCTGTTCTCTCTATCTTTTAAAAGTTCATTGTATTTAGTAATAAAAGCTAAAGTATCGCCATGCTCATAATCAAAATATTCTGCAATACGAATATGGGAATGAATTACATATTCTCTTCCTGCTTTGCGTTTCATATCAATTATTGAGCGGTACATTGTCAAAGCACTATCTTTTTGTTTTAAGTCTTCAAAAAGTTGTCCCAGAATAAATTTATATCTCGATTTTTCTTCGTTTGATTTAGTATATTCAATAGCTATTTTTAGTTTGACAACAGCACTGTCTTTTACTTCAAGATTTAAAAAAGCTTGTGCTAAAGTAGCATTGGCATCGGCAAAAATTTGATCTTTGAATTTGATTTCTTTCAATAATTTCCGAAGATTGTTGACTGCCAATTGGTCGTTTTCCAAACGCATATTCGTTTTTTCTCTCCAAATTTTTACTTCATATATTTTATCGCTTTTTGGAGATTTATTCAACACATAGTTAAAAGCATCAAGCGCTGGCACAAATCGTTGGTCATAATACCTTGCTTTGCCAAGCATTAAATATGCTTCATCCATTTGTGGGTTTTTTTCAGAACCCTGAATATACATGGAGTGTTTTTGGATTGCTTTGGTAGCTTTGGTTTCGGCTCTTTCAAAATTGGCATTCTTGTTTTCTTCTGGCAACATCGATTCTTCCGAAATTTGCATTCTCTCTACTGGAAGTAGTTCCCAAAAATTATCTTTATTTTGAAGTTTTACCTCTTCAATCCCTTTATCTAAAGCAATCCCTCCATTATACAAAATATTATCCTTTGTACTTAATGCATGAGAATTTCTAGACAGAAATGTGTTTTTTTTGGTAGAACAAGCAATCAAAAAAACAAGCAATCCCGTAAAAAATAAATATTTAATAGTATTGGTTTTCAAAGCAAAACGTTTTTATAATAACGTGAAAAAGTTATAAATAGTATAACTAACGGGTAAAAATACGTTTCTTTTTGATATGGCAAAAAAATTACACTGCAAAAAACGCTTCCAACTCTTTTAGAGTTTCTGGAGATGTTTGAATATCTTTCACTACTTCGCCCAGGTGCAACGCCACAATTCTGTCGCAAACCTCAACAGTATGAACCAAATCGTGACTAGAAACGAGAACAGTTACTTCTGGATTATGAGCTAATTCTTTTATGATTTTTTTCAATCTATTTACAGTAGTTGGATCCAAATTTGCAAAAGGTTCATCTAAAATAACTACTTCTGGGTTTCCAATTAAAGTAGCGATAATGCCCACTTTTTTCATATTCCCTTTGGATAAATCTCTAAGGTATTTTTTGCTTTTCAAGATTTCTCCGTTAAAGAATTCTTCATGTTTGGTTAATAAAGCATCGACATCGGCTTTATTTTGTCCTCGTAAATCACCAATGAAATAAAAGTATTCTTCGGCGGTTAAATAACCAATCAAAAAGCTTTCGTCGATAAACGCCGAGGTGAAAGGTTTCCATGCTTCACTTGTATTGACTTGAACGCCATTGTTTACAATATGTCCTGAACTGGGTTGAATTAAATCCAATAACAAACTAAAAAAAGTGGTTTTTCCAGCACCATTGTTTCCAACCAGTCCAAAGCTTTGTCCTTTGGGGATTTCCAAGTTTGAAATATTTAAAACTTTTACTCCTGCGATATATTTTTTGGTTAAATTTGTTACTTGTATCATTTTTTTGCGTTTATGAGGTTTATAAGGTTTTGAGGTTTATTTTTGAAAACTGAGACTGAAAACTGGACACTAATTTTTCTGTTTGTAAGCAGCAATGGTCGCGTATTTTTCTGTTTTATAGATTTTTTCGATTTTGGAAAATACAGTATTTCTCAAAGCAAATCCTAAAATTCCGGCAATTGCAACGAATAAAAATCCAATGTTGGCAGAAAACAAATAATATCCCGCAGCATATAGCAGCATTGGTACTAATAATTTTGGCAAAGAAATTAACATGGTTTTCATATTAAATGCTTGTTTATCGCCAAAAGCTTTGTTTGCCATTGTCAAATCTATAGGTGTTTTCACAAAAGCACCTCCAAGCAATACCAAATGAGAGTTTACCCCAATATTGTAAATAGCTCCTACCACTATTAACATATAGGTTTGCCATCCAAAATACAAATAAAACGAAGCTATAACTGTTGAAATTATGGTTGCAATAACCATCAACCACCACTTTGAATTCAAATATTGTCGGTAGCTAATATTTTGGCTCATCATTAGTTGATAGTAGGCACTATCCCAACTGGGAACAAACTGTCCGAAAGTAAATAAAAATCCACCCGATACAAAGATGCCAGCAAACACATGCATGACGGGATTATTATAAGCTTCAATTGAATTGGTAAAGAAAAAAAATCCATAGAAAACAAAAAGAAAACTCATAAAAACAGTAGTTCTGGAACGTTTGTTCCTTTTCAACAGTTTGATGTCGTTTTTAAGAAATGTTCCTAGTGTTCCAAATTGGTTCAACCAGGTTAAATCTTCAGTTCTAGCTTCAGCACTTTTCTTAGCCAAACCTGTATCTAAATTCAAATCATTTTTGAAAAAATTAAACGAAAAATAATAGGTAATTATGAGTAAAAGTATTGGAATTAAAAATAAATAATTAGTATCATACATTCCTTGAAAAAAAGGTTTGGTGTACCCTGTAATGTTGAAAAATTGATAGTATTGTGCCAAACCAAGTGAAGCCACTATAGCTACTAATGGGTAAAAAACAATGTCTTTATTATTTATTATTACATTCAGGAAATTATTTGTATAAATCAACGCCATCATGGCCAAATGCCAAAGAATAGCTTGATAACCATAACCTTCAATTAACAAAACAATGGTAAACGGCAAAAAGAAAAAAGCATGAATGATGTTAAAAAAAGAAATGGCTGTTTTTCCTAATGAATAATGAACAATTGTACTTCTCTTTATGGGCAGTGTCAATAAAGGTTTAATATTGGTAACCGGCATTTTTTGGATTAACCATCTCATTATCAAATCACCCACTAAATAATAAATGATATAGGTGTTAATCGTGGAAAGTGGTTCTAATCCCTCCTCCTTTAAAATAAAAAACACTGCCGAACCTAATATGGCAAAACATACCATAAAATATAAAGCTCCTAAACCCATAATGATTTTCAGCGCTAAGTTAGTCGCAAAGGATGCCGAACGAAAAAAGGATTTCCATTCTAATTTAATGAAATGTTTGAACATAGTTGATTTTTTAGGTTTTTGAATTAGTTTCTAAAAATAGGAAAATGTTACAGACTTTCAAAGTTTCTTTCTTTTTCTATTCGTTGCTATTTCTTTACCTTTACAAAAAAAAATTTCATGTCATCGTTTTATAAATTACACATCAAAGAAGTAAAACACGAAACAGCAAATGCCATTTCAGTTACTTTTTCTATTCCAACCGAACTAAAATCAGCTTATCAATTCATTGCTGGTCAATATGTTAATCTAAAATTAACCTTAGACGGTGAAGAAATTCGTCGTGCCTATTCTATTTGCTCCTCACCCAATAGTGGTGAGTTACGAATTGCTATTAAATCAGTGAAAAGTGGTAATTTTTCTAAATTTGCCAACGAAAATTTAAAAGCTGGAGACATTCTTGAAGTAAGTCAACCCGAAGGTAGGTTTACATTTGAACCCAATAATGAAAAACAAAAAAACTATGCGGCTTTTGCTGCTGGTAGCGGAATTACGCCTGTTATATCCATTCTGAAATCGGTTTTAGAAAGTGAGCCAAAAAGTACATTTGTTCTGGTATATGGAAACAAAACGCCGGAAGAAACGATTTTTCATAACGAGTTACACGAGCTACAATTAAAATATACCGGTCGTTTTTTTGTGCATTATGTTTATAGTCAGGTAAAAAAAGGCGATGAAATTTTTGGCAGAATTGATAAGTCGGCGGTTAACTATGTTTTGAATAACAAGCATAAAGAAAAAGAATTTGACAAGTTCTATTTATGCGGTCCAGAGGAAATGATAAATTTGGTTACCAATGTTTTGAAAGAACATAATATTGCTGATAAAAATATTAAGTTTGAATTGTTTTCAACTTCAACCGCTAACGAAAATACTGCTGCCGAAAGTCATTCAGGTCATACCAAAATCACGGTGATGGTAGATGATGAAGAAACCATTTTCGAAATGTCTCAAAAACAAACCGTTCTCGAAGCAGCTCTGAAACAAGGTATAGATGCTCCCTATTCTTGCCAAGGCGGCATTTGCTGTTCATGCTTAGCCCGTATTACAAGTGGTTCTGCCGAAATGAAAAAGAACTCCATTTTAACCGATGGCGAAATAGCCGAAGGATTAATTTTAACTTGTCAAGCGCATCCCACTTCTTCAGAGATTTATGTGGATTATGATGATGTTTAATTTAGTTGCGAGTTGAAAGTTGAAAGTTGCGAGTTATTGCAGCAACTCGAAACCCGAAACTCGAAACTCGAAATCTTAAAAATGAAAAACAAACAAAATATATTTAAAAAAGCACAATATCTTTTGGATGAACCCGAAGTTCAGGAGCTTTTGGATTATTGCGAAAGATTAGAAGACGAGTTAGTTGACTTAAAATTTGAAAAAGAAAAAAGCAAAGAACTCATTATGCTTGACATGATTAAGGAAGTCATAAAAGGTTGCAAAGCTATCGAAAAAGAACAGTTGGAACACGAACGATTTGGCTATGAAGCACCGAATTATCAAGCTACAATTTCCAATTTAAAAAGTTATATTTTAGAGATTTGTAGAATAAATAAGATTTATTTGTGAGTTAAAATAAACACAAATTTCACGAATTAACACAAATTAAAATCTCACCAAACTATACACTTGTTAAAGATAAACTCTTATTCTGCCAACTGTGACTGAATACTGAAAACTACTTTCTCCACCGAAATACTTCGCATTACCTCTTCATAACCTGCTACTTTTTTATTTCCATAAACCGAAGTTGGCAATAGTGGATATTTTTCTCTATCGGCAGTTAAACAATTTTCCAGCGGTTGATTGAATGGCGCAAATCCGGCAAAAGGATGTGTCGCGCCCCAAAGTGTGATGACTTTTACACCAAGCATAGCAGCAATATGAGAATTGCCGCTGTCCATAGAAAGCATTACGTTGAGATTGGAAATAAGTTGTAATTCTTGGTACAAATGGAGTTTCCCAGCAATAGTTATTACGTTTGCTTTTTTGTTTGCAAGAGAATTTAAAATTTCAATTTCTTTGTTTCCGCCACCAAAAAGAAAGATTTTATGGGTTGTGTTTGAGGCCAAATCATCAATCACTTTTTGCATTAAATCCAAAGGATATACCTTGCTTTCATATTGAGCAAAGGGTGCAATTCCAATCCATTTATTATTTCCTTTTTCTCCCAATATTTTTACAATCTCATTGGATAAAATGGCTTTTTGAGGAAAGATTGGATTAGATATGTCAACCTTAAAACCCAATTGATTAAAGGTATCAACATGTCTATCCACCATAGATTTTACAGGTTGGAAGATTTTATTGACGGCTCTAGTTAATGCTTTTTTTTCAGCCCTGCCTTTATCGGTATGCGCCACTTTTTTTCCGCTAAAAGCAAATAAATTTCTAATGATTTGAGAGCGCAAAACGTTGTGTAAATCGGCAATAGCATCGATGTTACGTTTCTTCAAATCGGAGTACAATTTCAGTAAGCCGAAAAAACCTTTGTGTCTTCCTTTGACGTCAACCGAGAAGAAATCAACATTGTGAATTCCGTCAAAAAAAGGTTTGAAAAACGGTCGAGAAACGACTGTGATTTTTATACAAGGGTTTTGCTGCATAAATGCTCTGATAACTGGAACAGTCATTGCCACATCGCCCATGGCTGAGAGACGAATTACGGCTATATGTTGGGTTGGTTTTGACAAATTATATTTTTTAAAACCATTAAGAAAAATTAAGACGATACTTAATAAAACTTATTGCCTTAATGGTTTATCCTTTACTTCTTATTCTGATACAACACTGGATTCAAATCATCATCGTTGTACATTTTCATTTGCTTATAGACTTTCATGAACTTGTCTCCGTTTTCAATGTCGGTCAACAAATCATTGATAGAAATAAACATGTCAGTTTTTTGATCCAACAAAACGTTTAACTTTTCTTGGCATTTTGCTCTGTGTTCAGGCGTTGCATCAACGCGAGTTGCTTCTTCATTCATGTGGTAAATTTTCAAAGCTAAAATCGATAATCTATCAATTGCCCATGCCGGACTTTCGGTGTTGATTTTAGCATTTGGTTTTACTTGAACGGCTGCGTGTTTTTGCAGAAAATAACTGTCTATATATTCCACCATGTCGGTACGAACTTGGTTTGAAGCGTCGATTTTTCTTTTCAAGTCTAAAGCGGCTAAAGGGTCAATATTTGGGTCGCGAATGATGTCTTCATAATGCCATTGCACGGTATCAACCCAGTTTTTAGCATACAATAAATATTCGATGGTTCCTTTGGTATGAGGATTTAATGTTGGCTGATATACATCATCAATAATGTGATACTCTTTAATACTTTGCTCGAAAATAGGAAAGGCAAATTGTGAAAACATAAGTTGAAATTTTAATTTACAAATATAGTTTTTATACATTTGACTTGAAACTTTAAACCTTAAACTTTAAACCTTTATCATGCACATTCATTATATTTCAGAACAAAATAGTATTCTCAATCATTTTTTGGCTCAAATTCGGGATGTAACTATCCAAAAAGACAGCATGCGTTTTCGTAAAAACATAGAGCGCATAGGCGAAATCATGGCATACGAGTTGAGTAAAACGTTAGACTATGAAAAAATAGATGTGCAAACACCACTAGGTATAAAACACACAACCACTATTGCTGACCATGTGGTTTTATGTTCTATTCTTCGTGCTGGATTGGCTTTGCATACTGGTTTTATGAACATTTTTGACAATGCCGAAAATGGATTTGTTTCTGCCTATCGTCACCATTATGATAACGACGATAAATTTGAAATTTTGGTAGAATACCAAGCAGCACCATCATTTGAAGATAAAAACTTAATTTTAATTGATCCTATGTTAGCCACAGGACAATCGATTGTAGCGGTTTTACAAAAATTACATTTGGAACAAAAACCAAAAACAATCCACATTGCGGTGGTAATTGCTGCTCCAGAAGGCATTGCTTTTTTAGAAAAAAACCTTACTGCCAATTGCCATCTTTGGGTAGCTGCTCTTGATGAAAAACTCAACGAAAAAAACTATATTGTTCCTGGTCTTGGCGATGCTGGTGATTTGGCTTATGGAAGCAAATTATAGTTGTGTAAAAAAACAGAGACAACTCCCGACAATTAATAATAACAATACTATTTCCTGATACATTTTACTTGGAGATTGTTCAATATTATTTGTTCCCATTACCGCTAAAGGAAACAAAGTAAAAAGCAATATGGTGTTGTCTTTTTGTGGCGAAATCAAAAAAACTAGTAACCCAATCAAAAATCCAAATATCATTTTCTTGTAAGAAGCTTGAAGAATTAGTGGTCTGTTTGTAAATGTAAAAATCATGGAGAACACAAAATAAACCGCTATCATCGCATAAAAAGACAAAGCAATATTTTGATAATTATTAGTGAAATAATCGAGTTGGAAATTTGTTTGTGTTTGATTTAAAAGATGACTTATCCATGTTTTATCAATAATAAATGCTGAAAGTAAAAAGATAACAGCAGTAGCAAAAAATGCTACAAATGGTAAAAGCCAATTTCGGTAATCTCTGGAAGCGTGAAAAATTATAGATATGTAAACCAAAATTATGAAAAGGATGCACCAAAAATGAAACAAACTAGCAATAAAAATCCAGATAGAAGCATCGAAAATCTTCTCCTTTGGTGCTTTTAATGTTTGCAATGAAATCATTCTTCTGATAGCCAAAAGCAGAAAAAAATTGGCAACTAATAAATTTGAATTATTAAAAACCGATGGGAAAAGAATTAGCAATAATAAGAAAAGAAATATAGCATAACTACTGTTTTTGGTTATTCCATTTTTTTTGACAATGAAATTGACAAGGAAAAAAGATGTAATTAACAAAACTAACAACAATCCTTTTTTTAAAAAATCATTAGTCACAAATGCAGTATCTGATTGGCTAAACTGGTATATAAAAAAGAAAGTTACTAATAAAAATACAACAAAAGAATAATTTAGAATAGTTGATTTTTTAAAAATGCTTGTAATCATGAGGATATTTTATACATTTGTGCTGTAAATATAACATTTTATAAAATGAAAGCATTTTTTGAAGGCATTCAATCACTTTTTGTAGATTTTTTGTTTCTACCTCTTGACCTTTTGCGTCATTTAGAACTCAGCAACTGGTGGTTGGCCAATATTGTAAGTTGGACACTGGTAATTATTTGTGGATATTATATGGTATATTGGTGCAAACAATTACAATCACACCAAGACAACAATGAAGAAAACCAAGATACGACGGCTCACTCTTTTTTAAAGTAAAAGCCCCTTAATCCCCAAAGGGGAAAATTAGGAATTATCTAAATCTTTGCCAATATCTTTTCTAAAATACATCTTATCAAAATGTAGCTTGTCTATATTTTGATAAGATTTTTTTATGGCTTCTTGGAAATTCTCCCCAAACGAAGTCACCGCCAAAACTCTTCCGCCATTACTCACAACTTGTCCGTTTTCTAACTTTGTCCCTGCATGAAAAACGATAGAATCCGCTACTTTTTCAATACCCAAAATGACTTTCCCTTTTTCATAATCTTCGGGATAACCGCCAGAAACGACCATTATTGTAGTAGCACTTCTTTCGTCGATTTCTAATGTAACTTCATCCAATTTTTCATCGGCAACCGCTTGGAACAATTCCACCAAATCCGATTTTAACCTAGGAATTACCACTTCGGTTTCAGGATCGCCCATTCTCACGTTGTATTCTATGACAATTGGTTCGCCTTTGACGATGATTAATCCAATAAAAACAAAACCTTTGTATTCAATTCCATCTTTTTGAAAACCTTCAATCGTTGGTTTAACAATTCGGGTTTCAATTTTCTCTAATAAAATAGCATCTGCAAACGGCACTGGAGAAATTGCGCCCATTCCACCTGTATTTAATCCGGTGTCGCCTTCGCCAATTCGTTTGTAATCTTTAGCTGTTGGTAGCATTTTATAATTTTTCCCATCGGTAAGGACAAAACAACTCAATTCAATTCCGTCCAAAAATTCTTCAATCACTACTTTTTTACTTGCCTTTCCAAATTTTGCGTGAACTAACATATTACGCAATTCATCCTTAGCTTCTGCTAAATCTTGAATTATCAAAACCCCTTTTCCTGCTGCTAATCCATCGGCTTTTAAAACATACGGTGGTTGCAGCGTTTCAAGAAATTCGTAACCTTTTTCAACTGTTGCTGCAGTAAAACTATCATATGCTGCTGTTGGAATATGGTGTTTTATTAAAAATTCTTTCGCAAATTCTTTACTTCCTTCCAATTGAGCGCCAACTTTTGATGGACCAATTACTGGAATGTTTTTTAGAGTTTCGTCATTTTTAAAAAAATCATAAATTCCTTGAACTAATGGATCTTCTGGACCAACAACTACCATTTCAACTTTTTCTTGAAGAACAAATGATTTTATGGCGTCAAAATCTAAGATATCCAGATTACTATTGGTTGCTATTTGAGCAGTTCCTGCATTTCCAGGTGCCACAAAAAGTTTCGAGCATTTAGGACTTTGTAGCATTTTCCATGCTAATGCGTGTTCTCTTCCACCAGAACCTAGAAGTAAAATTGTCATCTGTTGTGTTGTTAAATTTTACAAAAATAACTGTATTTATAATTTATTTGTTATTTTTGAATTTATAAATCTAAAAAAAAAAATATGAAAAAACTATTACTCTCTTTTTCTTTATTATTTATGGGCTATAGTTCCATAGCTCAAACCTGGACATCACAAGCTACTGGTTTTAATGATGTAAGCAGAGGTCTTTCTGAAATTAGAATTGTTGATGCAAACACCGTATGGGCTATAGCTTATGATGGATCGGGTGACGGTGCCAATGTTCAAGAATTCACAAGAACTACTAATGGGGGTTCAACTTGGACGCCAGGAATAATAAATGTTGGAAATCCTGCATTAGGAATAAATGGAATTTCACCTATAAGCGCAACAACCGCTTGGGTTAGTGCTGTTAATGGTACTGATGGGTCTGGTAGTTGTATTTACAAAACTTCTGATGGTGGTGCAAGTTGGCAACAACAAAATGCGTCTGGATTTATCGCTGCAGCATCATTTGTAAACTTTGTGCATTTTTTTGACGCAAATAATGGTTTCTCTGCTGGTGATCCTATAAATGGAGAGTTTGAAATATATCGATCTACAAATGGAGGTAGTACTTGGACATTAGTACCTGGAGCAAATATCCCAAATCCACAATCTGGAGAGTATGGTTATAACGGCGGGAATGTTGTTGTGGGCAACACAATATGGTTACCAACCAATAAAGGAAGAATTCTTAAATCAACTGATTCGGGAGCAACTTGGACCGTTACCCAAGCTCCTTTAACTGATTTTGGCGGTACAACACAAAGTGGAAGATTAGCGTTTAGCGATGTAAACAATGGTTGTCTTTTAAAAACTGTTGGTACTACTTATACTTTTTATACCACAACAAATGGTGGAACAACATGGTCTGCTGGAACTCCTTTTACTGGAACTTATAGAATTTTAACTTACGTTCCTGGAACAACAACACTTGTCGCTACCTCTCAAGCAACTGGCGCTTCTGGTTCTGCTTATAGCTCTAACAATGGAACAACATGGACAACTATAGACTCAGGGACTCAAAGAGGAGCATCTGCTTTTTTGAATGGCTCTACTGGCTGGTGTGCGGGTTTTAGTTCTACTCCTTCTATTGATGGTGTTTTCAAATTAAATGGAACTTTGGCAAACAACCAATTCAATGCCACTTCATTTAAAATATATCCAAACCCTACCTCTTCTTTTGTAACTATCTCAACAGAACAGTTAGATTCTTTCAATTTAAAAATAGCTGATTTGACTGGAAAAGTAATGATGATAAAAGATTATAGTGGTATGGAGAATAATGTAGACATTTCAAGTTTTGCTACAGGAATTTATTTCTTCGAAATTAAATCAGGAAACAAATCAGAAACTATAAAGATTTTAAAAAATTAGTTTAAATAAAAACAGTATTTTTAGGGCTAACATTTGTTAGTCCTTTTTTTATTTTTTTATGTTCAATATTTTTACTTTTTCGCTTAAATTTAAAGGTTTCCCAATAAAGGAAGCTTCTATTGAATTTGAAAAAAATCAAGCAATATCCAATGATGATTATGAAAATCATATTATATCAAAAAGGACCGAAATTGTTGAATACCTTTTAAAAAACAATAAATCCTATCAAGAAATTGTTGGAAATAATACGTTTACCAAATGGTATGACCTTCCTGTAATGACTAAAAAAGATTTTCAAAAACCTTTAGCAGAAAGACTATCTGAAGGGTTTACAGTTAAAAATGTATATGTCAATAAAACTTCTGGTTCCAGTGGAGATCCTTTTATTTTTGCAAAAGATAAATTCTGTCACGCTTTGACTTGGGTCAATATTATCAATCGGTTTGAATGGTTTGGAATTGATTTTAATTTATCGCTACAAGCTCGTTTTTATGGAATCCCTTTGGATTTTATTGGAAATAAAAAAGAGCGAATAAAAGATTTGTTAAGCCATCGCTATCGTTTTACCATTTTTGATTTATCGGATGCGGTTTTGGAAAAAGTGTTGTTGAAATTCCAAGTAAAAAAGTTTGATTACATTAATGGATACACAAGTTCGATAGTTTTGTTTGCGAAATTTCTTCAAATGAAAAACATTGTTTTAACTTCTGTTTGTCCAACTTTAAAATGTTGTGTTGTAACTTCCGAAATGCTTTTTGAAGATGACAAAATTTTAATGGAAAAGCAATTTGGCGTTCCAATTATCAATGAATATGGTGCTTCGGAGTTGGATTTAATTGCGTTTCAAAATAATAAAAACGAATGGCAAGTAAATTCGGAAACGTTATTTGTAGAAATTTTAGACGAAAAAAACAATGTGCTGCCAAATGGAAAAGAAGGTCGAATTGTGATTACATCGTTGTACAATAAAGCGCATCCATTTATTAGATATGATATTGGTGATGTTGGGATTTTGGATGAAAAAAGTACTTTTAAAAAACCAATTCTGAAAAAATTAATTGGACGAACTAATGATATTGCTGTTCTTCCAAGCGGAAAAAAATCGCCAGGATTGACATTTTATTACGTTACAAAAAGTATTATTGAAGATGACGGAAATGTAAAAGAGTTTGTGATAAAACAAACCAAAATTGATACTTTTGAAGTGGAATATGTAAGCCAAATAAAATTGACCGAAAGCCAAATTATAACTATTGAAAAAGCCATTTCAACCTATTTAGAAAGTGGATTGACATTCAAGTTTACTAGAAAAGAAAAATTAGAACGAAGCAAAAGTGGCAAATTGAAACAGTTTGTTTCGATGGTAAAATAAATTGGAATATGGAAATTGCATCCTTAAAAAATTAAAAGCTAATCTATGGAAAACGAAATACTGCTTTCTGAAGAATTGATTTCCAATAAAATATATTTTATTAGAAATCAAAAAGTGATGTTGGACAGAGATTTAGCATTTCTTTACAGCATTGAAACTAGAGTTTTAAAACAAGCCGTGAAAAGAAATATTTCTAGATTTCCTAAAGATTTCATGTTTGAATTGTCTCCAGATGAATTTTCAAATTGGAGATCACAATTTGTGACCTCCAATTCAGATAAAATGGGTTTACGTTATTCGCCAATGGCATTTACCGAACACGGTGTCCTAATGTTATCAAGTGTTTTAAATAGTGATAAAGCTATTCAAACTAATATTCAAATCATGAGGATATTTACAAAAGTGCGTCAAATGCTTTTAGACACCACTGATTTGAAAATCGACATTCTACAAATCCAGAAAAAGTTAGAAAATCACGAAAAGAATATTGAATTGGTTTTTAGTTACTTAGATGAGTTAACGCAGAAAAAAATAGACGAAAAGCCAAGAACAAAAATTGGCTACAAAAAATAAATTATGAAAATAACAATAATCGCAGGCGCAAGACCAAACTTTATCAAAATCGCACCCATTATCAAGGCGATTGAAAAACAACAAAATCAAGGAGGAAATATTTCCTTCAGATTGGTGCATACTGGGCAACACTATGATAAAAACCTCAGTGATACTTTTTTTGAAGAATTAAATATTCCACATCCTAATGCCAATTTGGAAGTGAAAAGCGGTTCGCAAGCGGAGCAAACTGGTGCAATCATGATAGCTTTTGAAAAAGAGCTAATTCAAAATCCATGTGATTTAGTTTTGGTTGTTGGCGATGTCAATTCGACCATGGCTTGTGCGATTGTAGCTAAAAAAATGAATACAAAAGTAGCTCATGTGGAAGCTGGAATTCGTTCGGGCGATATGAAAATGCCAGAGGAAATTAACAGAATTGTAACTGATAGTATTACTGATTATTTCTTTACTACGTCAACTTCAGCATCAGAAAATTTGATTAGAAATGGTGTTCAACATTGTGATGTTCATTTTGTGGGCAATGTAATGATTGATACATTATACCAAAATTTAGATCGGATTTCTGCCCCTGATTTTTGGAACGAATTTAAGTTAGAAACCAAGAATTATATCATTTTAACGTTGCATCGGCCATCGAATGTAGATGAAGAAAAATCGTTAATCGATTTATTGAATGGCATAGATAAAATGGTTGGCAATAAAAAAATAATTTTTCCTATTCATCCTAGAACTAAAGCGATTTTAGGAGAAACAAATTTAAATTTTAAAAACATATTATTTGTAGAACCGCAGGGCTATTTGTACTTTATGTTTTTGATTAAAAACAGTTTTGCTGTGATTACCGATTCAGGTGGAATTTCTGAAGAAACAACCGTTTTAGGAATTCCGTGTTTCACTATGCGAACTACCACAGAAAGACCAGAAACTATTGATATTGGAACTAATAATTTGGTTGGGATTTCAATTGAAAACTTAACTTTGGAGTTTACAAAATTTCTACAAAATGGTTTGCCAAAAAAAGGAATTCCCGAATTGTGGGATGGAAAAGCATCGGAGAGAATTATTGATATACTTTTGAAGGTTTAACCAGAAAACTCACTAAGAATGTACAAAGTACACTATTTTTGTTTTTGTAAATAATATAACTTTGCAAACCTTGTGTTTCCTGAGTGTCTTTGTGGTAAAAAATGCGAGAAATACTAATCATATCCAATTATTATCCTCCTGAAAAAGGTGCTGCTGCTAATAGAATTGAGCAGTTAGCACTGAAATTACATCAGAATAATTACAAAGTTTCTGTGGTTTGTCCATTAGGGAATTATCCTGAAGGAAGATTATTCAAAGAATATCAAGGAAAATTTTCAGTAACTGAAAATAGAGAAAATATAACTGTAAAACGCCTTTGGATTTACCCTAGTGTGAGTAAAAATGTTTTCATTAGGTTACTTTCCGTTTTATCGTTTTCACTGAGTCTGTTTTTCTATTTACTATTCAAAAAAACTCCTGAAAAAGTGGTTGTGCAATCACCTCCTTTGTTGCTTTCTTTTATTTCGGTTTTTATCTTGTCGTTGAAAAACAAAAAAGTTATTTTGAATGTTTCCGACTTATGGCCATTGGCCGCCATCGAATTGGAAGCGTTAAAAAAAAATTCCTTTTCTCATAAAATTTCTTTGTTTTTAGAACGTTTTATTTATAAAAAGGCAACACTGATTTTGGGACAATCCAATGAAATTATAACTCACATTCATTCGCTATTTCCTAAAAAAATTTGTTTTTTATATCGCAATTTTCCAGATCATCAAGTTGAAAATCTAGATTTAATTACAGAAGAAACTAAAACAATTACAATTTATTACGCAGGGCTTCTAGGAGTTGCACAAGGCGTCATGGAATTGTGTGAAAAAATTGAATTAGAAGGTTTGAATATAGAATTTCACATCTTTGGTGATGGCGCCGAAAAAAATCAAATAGAAGCACTTATTTCATCTAGAACAGAACAAAAAATATTCTTTCATGGAATGTTGAACCGCAAGGAATTGCATGAAAAGTTAAAATGGTTTGACATTGCCATTGTCCCCTTGAAAACTAGAATTTATGGGTCTGTTCCTTCCAAGATTTTTGAATATAGCTCGTTGGGCTTTCCTATTTTATATTTTGGTGGTGGCGAAGGAGAAAACATCGTTTCTGATAATAATTTAGGTTGGATTGCCGTAGTGGGAGATTACCAAGATTTAAACAAAATACTTGTTGAAATTTCAAAGTTGACAAAATCAGAGTTGGAAGAAATGAAAAAAAGGATATTTATTAACTCTCAAAATAATTTTAATTTAAATTATCAAGTAAAAAACTTAATTGAAAAAGATGTTTTCTAGTAAGCTTTTTCTTCTCCTTTGAAAATATTAATCACTGTTTGAAAAATGATTTTCAAATCCATAATCATTGACCAGTTTTCAATATAAAACACATCCAGTTTGATTCTATTAACCATATCTTCTTCTGTTTCTATTTCGCCTCTGAAACCTTTAACTTGAGCCAAACCGGTAACACCAGGTTTTACGTAATGACGAACCATATACTTTTTAATTTTAGACGCATAGGCCTTGTTTTGTGACCACAAGTGCGGTCTTGGACCAACAACAGACATGTCTCCCAAAAGAACATTAAAAAATTGTGGAAGTTCATCAATACTAGTTTTCCTCATGAACTTACCTAATCTAGTTACACGAGGATCATTCTTTGATGCTTCTTGTTCTGTAAATCTATTGAGTTGCATAGAACGAAACTTATAGCAAAAAAATTCTTCTTCATCTAAACCAGGCCTTCCTTGTTTGAAAAAAACTGGTCCTTTTGATTCTAATTTAATTAAAATTGATAGCAATGGTATTAACCAAGACAGCAATAAAGTAATTACAAGTATAGAAAAGATAACATCGAAAGCTCTTTTAATTCCTTTTATTATTGGATTGTGTAATTGGGTTTTTTGAAGTGATAATACTGGAAATAATTCGTAGTAATCTATCTTTAAATTTTTTGAAAAAATTTCTTTAGAGTCGGGAATGAATTTTATTGCTTTTTTGTTGTCATCAGCAAATTCAACTAATTCTTTAAGCTTTTCATTTGAAATTTCATTTAACGAACAATAAATTTCATCTATTAAATGGTCAGTCGTGAACTTTTCAATTTCATTTATTTTTCCCAAAACTTCAGGATTCTTGATTTTATCTGAAAAGTATCCAAAGAATCTATAGCCGTAATCTTTTCTGTTTTCAAAAACTTCTTTTAATCGAATGGCTTCAGGTGTATAACCAATTATTACTGCATTTCTAAAATTACTTCCTGTTACAATTCTATATTTCTTGAGGTAAAAAAACAGAAAATATTTAAATCCCACAATGATTATAAAACTCAATGTCAAAAAAATGGCTATTGCTTTTCCACTAAATATAGCTGTTTTTGCAAAAGGGAAAAAGGCGATAACGATTAGCAAAAAAATGCTAAATTGTTTTACCAATTTTGTGATAATTTCTACTGGAGTTGTAAATCTAAAAACCTCATAATATTTAACTATGATTGCAATTAGAAACCAAGTAATAGTTTGATAAATCAAATAATAAAAAATATTAAGTTTGAGTTCCCTAAAGAAAAACAAACTTAATGCAGTTATTACAATTAGATCAAAGATTATATTTATTGGTCTAATGTATTTTGAATATCTTCCTGTTTGCTGTGCAACCATAAAACACTAGTGGATATATCCTTTAAAATCTTTGTGCTCTTCTTTTAAAAGTTCGTCTAAAGAAAGTGATTTAAAATAAGCGTAAGTCAATTTCATTCCTTCATCACGCTTTACCTTTGCCTCCCATCCTAAAATTTCTTTTGCTTTAGTAGTATCAGGTTTGCGTTGCATCGGATCGTTTATGGGTAAATCATGATAAACTACTTTTTGATTTGTTCCCGTTAATTTAATGATCTCGTCTGCAAAATCTTTAATCGTGATTTCGTCTGGATTTCCAATGTTTACTGGATAAACATAATCCGAATGTAGTAATCTAAAAATTCCTTCAACTTGATCAGTTACATAACAAAACGAACGTGTTTGACTTCCATCGCCAAAGATGGTTAAGTCTTCACCACGCAATGCTTGCCCAATAAAAGCAGGAATAACTCGTCCATCATTGAGACGCATTCTTGGTCCATAGGTATTGAAAATCCGAACTATTCTAGTTTCTACACCGTGAAAAGTGTGGTATGCCATGGTTATGGATTCTTGGAATCGTTTGGCTTCGTCATATACGCCTCTTGGACCAATGGTGTTTACGTTTCCATAATATTCTTCGGTTTGAGGATGAATTAACGGATCGCCATACACTTCAGATGTGGATGCAATTAGGATTCTAGCTTTTTTTACTCTCGCTAATCCTAAAAGATTGTGTGTTCCTAGCGAACCAACTTTCAAGGTTTGAATTGGAATTTTTAAATAATCTATCGGACTTGCAGGAGATGCAAAATGAAGGATATAATCCAATTTACCGGGAACATGAACAAATTTAGTTACATCATGATGATAAAAATCAAAGTTTTTGTCTTTAAATAAATGTTCAATGTTTTTTAAATCTCCGGTAATCAAGTTGTCCATTCCGATAACGAAATATCCCTCCGCTATAAATCGATCACAAAGATGCGAACCTAAAAACCCTGCAGCACCCGTAATTAAAATTCTTTTCATATAATTTTTTGTTCTTGTCTAGAATTATTCAAAACAATTCCGGAATTAAATAGACAATACAACATCGTGAAAAAAACCACTCCTCTTTGTCTCCAAAGGAATGATTCGGTCAAAAATAAACTTATCATTAGAAATGCGAAAACAAAATGAACGAAATTTTTAGATTTTAATGCGTTTTTTAGATTAAGCCCTAACATTAATACCAATATTAGAAATCCGAAAACACCCAATTCGGCAAAAACTTGAACATATTGATTGTGAAAATTCATCTTTTGGTATCCATTATTGGAATGATCACCTTCATATACATTATAAGCCACTCCTTTTGCTTCTATTTTGGGATAAGATGCATTCAAACCATAACCTTTCCAAAAGATTTTATCTTCATTCATCATTTCTAAAAATAATCTGAACTGATATACTCTAAATGCTGTTCCATTGAAATAATCATTTGGTGTAAACATTTCATTTGTCCATGCCTCTTTTATGCTAACATAATGAACCCCAACAGGAATTCCTTCAATAACATTGGCACTTAAACTTTTGTCAGTATTTGTTTGAAACTCTACTTGGAACCTTTGTTTTATTCTTCCAATTGAAAAAATTATTGCAATTAACAATCCAAAAACGATTAAATTTCGTAAACGCATTTTGTGTGCCGTCTTCGAAAAAAAGAAAATATATATTAATACTAAAAGGATAACTGCCAAAACCATATTTTTTGAGGAAAGCAATAATAAAAATCCAAAAAGCACTACAGAGAAAAAATAGTCAGCTTTTGATCTTATTTCCTTAGTAAAAAAATGAAAAAAAGCCACTGCCACAAATACTGATATATGAATGGCATTTAATAATTTGGGGACTAATCCATAATCATCTTCATTCTCTCCATGGTAAAAGAAAACCCTAATATCATCCTGCATAAAATAACGAACTAAAGCTCTTATAGAAAAGAATAATGCCAAAATTACCATTGAATAACTATAAAAGGAAATTAGCTTTTGTTTTTGGGCTAGCGAAAAACCTTTAGAAAATAAAAATGCTAGTGGAATGAGTAACAAGAAAATTTCTGTTGAAATACCTGACAAAGTATTTTTTTTTTCGATAGTCCAAAAATAAGAAACCACCATTAAAAAATACAGCGTTATTGGGAGAATTAAATTAATTTGAAATTTGAAATATGATTTTTTGAAAGTCAATAGTACCACTAATAAAAATAAAGCTAAGGCAATATTATTTATCGCAAAAGATAACGGAATAGTAATTAAAACTAAAAGTGCAGGAATAAAAGAGCTGTTACTTTTATTTTCTTTTATCAGATTTTGAAAAACAGTCTTCAAAGAGTTGTAAATATTCCCCATTAATTTTTTCCCAATTAAATTCATTGACAATGGCGTCAAAATTGTTTTGAACCATTTGCAAGTTATCATTTTTTTTGATTGTTTTCAGAATATTTTTAACTTCGTTTGGGTTAGAAAAATAAAAGCTGTTTTCTTTTAATATTCCTTTGTTAAAGTCATTGTTGTGCGCTACTACCAATGCCTTGGAAGCCATTGCCTCGAGCAATGATGGGTTTGTCCCTCCAACAGAATGTCCGTGAAAATATAAATTTGAAAAAAAACGAAGATTATTCAAGTGCTCTAAATTATAAAGTCCGCCAATAAAAAAAATATTAGAATGTTCTTTAAACTTGTTTTTTAAATAATCCCCATACTTTGTTTGGTGTTTTCCAATCACTAAAATTGACATTTTGTCTTCATTTATAGCGACACCTTCCAATACCATGTCCAAGTTATTTTCGGGTTCAAAACGCGCCATTATCATGTTGTAATTGTTTTTCTCAACATTGTATTCTTTTAAAACACTTTCATTTGGAGTTGAAAAAGGATAGGCACCATAAGCAATGTAAGTAGATTCTTTTTTATATTTCTGTTTTAAAAATTTTTGAATTCCTAATGAATCCGAAACGAGAAAATCACTACTGTTGGCAGCTAATCTTTCGGCAAATTTTAAAAATTGCTGCACGGGTTTAGAATATTTAGTTCTTTTCCATTCCAATCCATCCATATTGGTAATAATAATTGATTTTTTTGGTAAAAGAAAATGCCAAATGGAATTACTGGTATACCCTAATTGCAAAATAATATCAAAATCTCTTTTACGAGAATCCATAATGCAGTTGTAATCATAAATAAACTGACCAAAAGTTCCCATTTTATGTTCCGGGTCATATTGGTGAAGGATATTTACACCGTGAAAAGATTTTTCCTGAAAAGGATGATCGTGGGAGTTATAGCAATACACTTCGTGTCCTTTTTGAACAAGATACACCGAAAAAAATTCAGCAAACTGTTCAAAACCACCGTAATAATTTGGGACACCACGAGTTCCTAGAATGGCTATTTTCATTAGTTTTGTTTTATGACGCAATTATGACGCAATTATGACGCAATTATGACGCAATTATTTTAAAAAATAAACTGCTCCTGCGCCTTTAACCCCTGAGTTTATAAAAATTTCTACATCAACTAAAATTTTTAAATCTCTACTAGCGGTTTCTCTGGAGATTTTGTTTATTATTTGGTATTCTTTATTTGTGATTTTATAATTATCTTTAACATATTGAACTGCTTTTATTTGTCTTTGGTTTAAATTTGTGGTTTGTTTTTTTGTAGAAAAATCGGTTGTTTTTGTTAAGGTCACCAAAACACCTCCATTTAATGGCTCTATTGTAGGTTCTGGTAATTGAAATTGTTTGCAAGCGTCTATAATTTTCAACGTTCCTCTTCCCCAAGAATCTATATAACCAGCTCTAAAACAAATATCTGCAACTAGAGGATTTCTAGGAATTGATATGTGGTAACCTTTTAAACTTTCAAAGGACAAATTCTCTGGAAGATTTCCTTCGTTCCAAAGTGATAATTTATTGTCATAAACTCTCAATTGAATTGCCGCGCCAGTATAAGTTCTGTGTACTAAAGCATTAAGTAACATTTCACGAAGAGCTGCATCTGGATATTCGCTTGTTTCTATGCGAAGCATTCCATCAAAAGTGATGTTTTTTATTAAAAATTTTCGGCCTAATTGATCTACAACATTTTTAAGAAGCTTAATAATATTACCCTCTTCTATTTCTTGAAACCTTAAATCGTCATCGCTAGTGCCAAAACGACCTAGTTTTACTGTAACATTTGGATAAAACCTGTTTGGATCTTTAGCAAATAAGATAATTGCTGCTCGTTTTAATTTGCCGTTTTCTGTTAGTCGCAATTTTTCAAACAACTGAGTTGTTGTTAAATCTTCGACCTCAAAAATTCTTCCGCTTCTTTTGGCATCATTAATAAAATAATGAACACTATTTTGGTCAATATCGTCAAAAGTTGCTGTTTGCTCAATAACATTATCCCATGTTTGCCCTGATTTTTTTAGTAAAAACTCGTTTAGTGCATTTCCTGTAAGTTCTAATTTTGTGCTTCCTGTTCTGTAATAATATCTTCCACGCAATGAAATGGCTACTGTATATTGAGGCACAATAATTTCTATAAAATGGCGATTGTTTTTTTTGAGCACGTTTATTTGTGCAACAATAGCTAAATGTTCTCTAATTTTGTTTGGAATAGTTTCTAAAAGATTTTTGTAGTCTTTTAATCCTGTAACGTTTCCATTATCATCAATTCCTATAAAAATTTTACCGCCAAATGCATTAGCAAAACCACAAACCCATTTTAGGTAGTCATCGTGCCAATTTTGTTTCCACTCTATGTTTTGAGATTCAATCAAGGTTGTATTTTTATTTTTAAAAGAGCCAAATACAAAAAATTTGATATTTCACTTCAGCAAACTGTTCAAAACCACCGTAGTAATTGGGCACACCACGAGTTCCTAAAATGGCTATTTTCATTAGTTTCTTTAACTGGCTTCAAAAATAGGAAAATAGTTTTAAAAAATTTAGTAACCTATTTTTTTAGTATTGAATTATACCCTTTTAAGGTTTCTTTAGCTGTTTCTTCCCAAATATATTTTTTCAAAATTTTTTCTTTAAGCTTTGGGTTAAAAGGAGTGTTATACGCTATATCTATTGCTTTACTAATCGATTTTACATCATCTGGTTCGCAATAAAAAGCATAATCTTCAAAATAATCATAGGTATCTCCTTTTTTTGTAACAACAACGTTACAACCCATTGCAGCTGCTTCTAAAGAAGATAATCCTGGTGTTTCCATCCAACTTGCAAGCACATGAACCTTTGCAACTTTATACAATTTTTTTAAATCTTCATGAGGAATTGCACCTAAAAAAATAACGTTTTCCCCTGCTTCTTTATGAACTTGTTCTACATATTTTTTTTGATTTTGTGATTCATTTCCAACCAAAACCAATTTATAATTTGTGTCCTTTACTGCTCTAACTAAATTCAATGTTGATTTTCTTCCTTCAATTCTTGCAGCACAAATTATACAATCTTTATATTCTTGAAATTTATTATTTTGAGCATCACTTTCATCTGAAAAAACAGATTTATCTATTGCATTTGGAATGCTTATATAATTATAATTTTTTAATTTAAATTCTGTAGCCACTCGTTTCATTTCTGAAATTGAATTTGGCAAAAAAACACTTGTGTTATCAACTATTTCTTTCATTAAACTATAATACCCTTTGTAAATCATTTTTAAAACACCTTTATGAAATCTTTTTTCATAATAATGTTTAACAATTGTTTTTATATAATTTATTTGATAGGGAGATAGAATATTTGCTAGTTTTTGAAAAAAACCGCCTCGTGCTTTTCTTTCAAATTCGGTATAAAGACCATAAATTGTGGATAGCGCAATTTTTTTGTTTTGTTTTTTTGCATTTATCATTTGAAGATAAATATCTTGTGGCTCCATTAAATTGAATAAATGTACAATATCATAATTTGTTAAGTCTGGCTCTAGTTCTAGTGATATGTCTATTTGTACTCCCAGTTTTCCCAAAAACTCTTTGGTTTTTAGCATTTGGATCATGTCTCCACCCGGTGCATCAAATAAATTTGTTCTTGATTGAAAAAGTACCTTCATTCTGATTTTTTTAAGAATTGCAAATATAGTTTTTATTAGTAGTTTTACATTCTAGAAGTTTATTACATTTTTTAATGAAAAAAATTTTATTCCTTTTTGGGACTCGTCCAGAAGCTATAAAAATGGCTCCACTAATTGACTGCTTTTCAAACGACTCTAAATTTGATGTTAAGGTTGGTGTAACTGCACAACATAGAGAAATGTTGGATCAAGTTTTGACTTTTTTTGCTATAACCGTTGATTATGATTTGAATATTATGAAACCCAATCAAACGCTTCATCAATTGACTGCCGATTTGATTTCGAGGATTACTAATGAAATTTTGTTGAAAGAATCGTTTGATTATGTCTTTGTGCAAGGTGATACCACTACCGTTTTAGCATCGTCATTGGCTGCTTTTTACCAGAAAATAAAAATCATTCATATAGAAGCTGGTTTGAGAAGCGGGAATATGAATTCTCCTTTTCCTGAAGAAATGAATCGGGTTTTGACATCAAAATTGGCTTCTTATCATTTTTGTCCTACCGAACGATCAAAGCAAAATTTAAGTAAAGAAAATATTGTTGAGAATGTTTTTGTGGTAGGAAATACGGTTATCGATGCGCTACTTATTGGACTTGAAAAAGTTAAATTAACCAAAGAAAATTCATTAATTGAAAAATATAATTTTATCGATTTTTCTAAGAGAATAATTCTTGTTACTTGTCATAGAAGAGAAAATTTTGGTAACCCTTTTGAAGAAATATGCGATGCATTGCTTGAAATTTCGGAGAGCTTTTCCGATGTTGAAATCGTTTATCCTGTTCATCTAAATCCTAATATTAATGATTTTGCTCATAAAAAATTAGTTGCACAAAATATAAAATTAATCTCACCGTTAGAATATCCAGAATTAATATGGATGATGAATAAAAGCACTGTTATTTTGACCGATTCTGGCGGAATTCAAGAAGAAGCACCTAGCTTAGGAAAACCTGTTTTAGTACTACGAGATGTAACCGAACGTACAGAAGGAGTAGATGCTGGTACGTCTATACTTGTAGGGTCTGATAAGGATAAAATAGTTATGGAAACCAAAAAATTACTCGAAGATGCTTCATATTATTCAAAAATTGCTACCGCTTCAAACCCTTATGGAGATGGGACTACGAGTGAAAAAATCAAAGAGATCCTGAAGTATTTGAATTCAGTATTTATTTGTTAATCGTTCAGAATAAGCCAAAAGTAATCCAATTAAAATTGCTTTGGTATCTGCTTTAAAATAGTATCCCATAAATACCCAATAGGAAATAAATAAGAAAATAGCTGTTCCTGTTAATAGATAATTTATCCGTTGTCCGACTGGATTGTTGGCTTTTCGAAATCTAAAAAGTAAAAGTATTGTTACCAATAAAATGACAATTCCAACTACCCCGGATTTTAGATAAACTGTCATGAACCCATTGTGTAATACTGAAATATAACGTAATTCTGAATCTCCAAGCCATACCTTCGTGTTTAAATCGATGGTCGAACCCAAACCTTTTCCCAGTATGATAGCACGAGATCCTTCACTCCTCATTTGACGCAACGTTTGTATGTTTTCTACAGAGCGATAGTTATCGTTAAAATCAACAAAATCTTCTTTGTTTACCTTTGTTTTAAATGGTTCAGTAGGAGCAATTTTAATCTTGTATAAAAATGCTTCAATTCCTTCAGCGTTTCTTTTTGGATTATAATATAAAATGGCAGAATAAAAAACCAAACTAGCTACAACAAGAGAAACTAATCCAATTATTTTTTTTCTGCTTAACACAAAAAAACCTTTAATGCCTAAAAACAGTATAACAAACTGAATAAAATTTGTTCGCGACAGATATAGAAATGACGAAATTCCCAAGAGTATTAAAAAAAAATAAAATTGTTTTTTGGATAGTATGACGCCTAATTCTTTTGCAAACAAAACCATAATTATAATATACACTTCATAATCGCTAAAAAAACCAGCATAAGATCGAATTTGATGTATGTTGCGAAAACCTTTAAAAATAAATCCATAGACTACAATTCCAATATGAATGATTGCTAATAAAAGACCCACTTTTATTGCAATATCAAAAGGATTTTTTATGTGTTTTTTACATAATTGATACCCTACTAGTAATCCGGCAATTGGTTTAATCAAATAAGTTATATCTCTTATAAACGCATAATTTTTAAAGGAATAAAAGAAACTGCTAAAAAAAGCTATCAACAATATCAAAGAAAAACAGAAAATTTGTTTTGAAATAGAAAAAGAATAAGTTTTTTGGATGGTTAAAAATGCTGTAATAGACCATACTAAAAAGGTAAGTTCATAATTGTCTAAGTATGGAACGCCTACACAAAGTGCAAATAAAATGTGATAAATTTTTTCTTTATTCAGTATTAAACTCATGTTGGTCGATTAATAAAATAATTTTTTAAAGCAAAAAAGTAAAACAAAGCCAAAAGTAATTCGGTTATTATAAGAATTACCAATGTCCCAATTAATTTAAAATAAGGGGCTAAAAAAAGCAAACAAAGTACCCCAATAATCGAAACAATTATAGTTAGTTTGACATAAACAGCATTTTTATTCAAACTAAAAAGAAGTTGTTCTAAAGGTTGTGAAACGGCTATAAAAAAAGGAATGACTAAGGACAAACGAAATGCTGGAATTAAATCTGCAATCATTGGATTCTCTACTTTAAAAAAAGTAAGCACTTCTCGAGTGAAAATAAACATTGTAATCAACAGAACAATTAAAAAAAGACCATTAATTAAATAAATCTTTTTCCAAAATGGAATACCATCTTTTACATCATTAAAAATTTTATAACACAATTTCGGATAAAAAAATCGGGAATAAGTTTGCAAATATGTTCGAAACAAAGAAATTACTTGTTCCATAATTTTAAATTGACCTGCTAATAGATAACCTCCAAAATAACTCAAAATTACAATCGGTGCTGTTAATTTCAATGATAAAAACAATTGGGAAATACAAAGAGGAAAATCTTCTTTTAGTAAACTAAGAATTTCTTCTTTTTTGACAACTGAAAAAGTAAAATCATACTTTTTAAGTATCCAAACCGTGGCAATTACCCCTGTAATAATCGTTCCTATTCCCCAACATAGATTTGCCCAAATATAATCATCTGCTTCTTTAACAAATAGGAAAACAGCCAATAAATAAATTATCTTTGATAAGCTGTTTAGTATCGCTATTGCCTTATAATTTTCTGTTCCTTGTAAGAACCAAGCGGGGTTAAAAAGCTGGCCAAATACAATTGTTAAACTTAAAAAAAGCAATTCTTTTTCCTGATTAAAGAAAGGAATCACTGAAAAAAAAAAGGTTGAAAAAACCAAAACCGAAAGAAACAAAACCAATTTAGCCGAAAATATGGTAGTATATAGCTTTCCTAAAGCTTGGTTATTGTCTCTATTAATTGAAATATTTTTAACACCGGTTATATCAGTGCCATAATCAACAATTAGTATTAAAAAAAAAGCAATGGATATTCCCAAACCAATTTTTCCAAAATTTTGCACGCCGCAAACATTAATAAGATAGGGTATTACAAGTAACGGACTAATCAAATTAATGAATTGACCAAACCCATAAATAGAAAAATTTTTGAGCTGATTGGAATTGAGAGATACTATAGCTTCCTTTATTTTCATAACAGAATTAATCTCTCAAAGAAACAGAATTTAAACGAAAATTAAAAGGTTATATCCAAAAATGTATCATCACCGGCTTGGGTGTTTTTTCATAAATCCCTTTTACATAATAATTATATTCAGGAACAAATTCTTTAATAATTGAAATGATTTCTTCAGGATTATTTTGGGTATGGTAAGTTGTTATGGCAATTTTAGGCTTGTTCCTTTTTATGGTTTGCTCGGCGCCTTTTAACATTTCTGCTTCAAATCCTTCGATATCTGCTTTTAAATAGGTAATTTTTTCTACTTTATTAAATAAGGTGTCTACTTTATTAATACTCATAAGCTGGGAATCGATTTTTACATCTGATATCATACCGTCAAGAGAATCTTCATTAAAAGTAATCATACCATCTTCATTGCCAATGGCTGTATTAAAAATGGTTACTTTATCTAAGTGATTTGAAAAAGATTTGTTCAAACTTTTATGAAATGTTGTGCTAGGTTCAACCATATAAATATGACTACAAATATCAATAACCGATAAAGGGAACAATCCTTCTGCTGTTCCAATGTCTAATAATAGTTCACCCTTTTCAATTTTAGTCTTTTCTTTCTGATAAAAATGCCAATCGTTTGAGTCAAAAGTTTCTGCAACAACTTGATCGAGTCTGTTAACCGTAAAATTTTTAGGCCAGAAAAGTTTGTATGGAAATGCTTTAAACGAAACTTCATATTCTTCATTCAAATGAATGTTTTTAATATGTTGTTTTGCAATGTTTTTAATTTTTGGCTTAATTAAAAACACTATCAATTCTTTAAAACTGACATTGTTTTTATTTACAAAAATCCAAAAGAAAAGGATTTTGAACCTACGCATTTTTGAGTTTTAAAATTAAAAATGCTATTAATAAATATGAATAGCATTAAAAAATAATTCAGAATTAATTCAGAATTTTTTGAATCGCAGGCATCATGTTTGATTCATGTGGATATAAAGATGGATTTTGTCTAACTCCGTTTTTAATTTCTGGTTTAATAATGCCGGTAACATGATCGAAAGTACATTTTGAATCGTCAGCTCTAAAAAAAGCAACTAACTCAGGACAACCTATCGTTCTACTCTTTCCAATATATTCCATTGTAAAACTATTAAGAATTATTTCTTCTTGTTCTTTATTCATTCCAAAGTCAATACGCAATTGTGTTGGCTTAGCATCATCTGGCAAAGTAAAAACTACTTTTTGAGAGTTGTTAGAGCCCTTTATGGACTGCCAAACTCCTTCTTTAAAATTAATTGAACCATCTTCAGTATATAATAAACAAAAATCATCATTTTTTTTTGCTATAACATCAAGTGTAACTATAAATGCGTCCGAAACGTCTTGTATTTCCTGAGATTGTTGTTTTTGGTTATTCTCTTCATTCTTGCAACTTATTGTGGTTATTGTTAAACAAACTACAAAAAATAAAATTTTAAATTTCATGTTATATTAATTAAGTTATACGATTTATTTACGTTATTTTGCAAAATAAGCAATAAACAACGTAATAAACAAATTTAATTTGAATCGTTTCTAATTCTAAACTTTAAATTTACTATGGAATACCCAAATAATGAAAATAAAAAATTTTACAAATTATTTTTAATTACTTTTTCCTTATCTATATTAGCCTATGGCTTTGCATTAACAAACTTTACTGTAAGTATCGATAGCGAAGCCCCAATTTTTCCAGATTTTGGTTTGTCTTTCGGGAGATGGGGGCAAAATTTAATCAGGTACCATATATTTGCTGGGTTTTTAGAGTATTTTACACTTTTGCTTAGTCTTTTGTTATTTAGCCTTTCTGCAGTTAAATTGAGTAAACTATTTAAATTTTATAACTACACAGCTTATTTTTTTTGTGGGTTATTCGTTACTTTTCCTCAACTTTCATATCAGCTAGTTTTTAGCATAATGGCAGATGTTGCTGGTGTTGGTTTTTTATTATCTGTAATTAGTGTAGAGTTATTTATTAAAGGAATCCAAGCAAATTCTTTATTAAGAAAAATAGTGCTTTTAACAACTGTTCCTTTTATAATAATGTTTACGCTATCCGTTTATCAAGCATTAATATTGGTTCCAGTCACTATATACCTAATATTGTTTTTCATAAATACATTTGAAGACACTTTTAAATTAATTCCGGAAATAAAAAAAATTCTTCTTTTCGGAGGAATAGTAATCTTTTCAGTATTACTTTATTCAATTTCCGTAAAAGTTTTTTGTCCTCCAATTGAAAAAAGTGAGTATCTTTCCTCTTTTATTTCTGGTAATTCAGAAAATATTTTTTCAAACTTTATTACACTTTGTAAAAATAACTTAATAGGAGCTGCTTACTATGGTGAAAAACTATTCTTACTTATACCTTTGTTATTTATTTCTATTGTTCCAAATTTATTTATAAATAAAAAATATTTTATATTACGAATTTTAATACTGTTTCTTTTATTAATTTCCCCATTTCTTGTTTCATTCTTTATTACAAATGGATACCATCCTCCACGTTTATACTTGACTTCTAATCTTATTTTTGCGTTTGGAATTTGTTTGTTTGTAACTCGTTTTAATATAATGTCTCTCACTATTATAAAAACATCTATAGTCACAGTGATTATCATAAACATTTACTTTATTACCCACCTTTTTTATTCCGTAAATAAAATCTACAAACATGATAAAAAAATTGCTGAAAAAATAGATTTCATTATTCAATCAAAATATCCAAATTTTAATGTTAGCGAAAAAACAGTTTATTTTTTCGGATATTTTAATTATGATTATCATCAGAGATTCAGGCTTGAAAATTCTGAAATTTTTGGCGGTTCTTTTTTTAGTTGGGATAACGGAAACAATTATCGAATTATTAATTTCTTTAAAGAGGCAGACGTCGCAGATTATAAAATGCTGGAAAGTAAAGAAACTTTAAACCAAATTAAAGATTCTATACCAAAAATGACCGTTTGGCCTGATTATGAATCAATTAAAATGATTAATAATGTTGTTGTAGTTAAATTAGGAAAAGATAAAGGTGCGCCTCTTTATTTTGAATAAGTATTAAGATTTTTTATATTTTGCTTTTCAATATTTTTTGTATAATTATTTCAGTATCCAACTCAAAAAACAAAGGCAATCGAAGTAAACAATCTGAATATCTATCGGATTCTTTTAAAATTCTGTCATCATGCTTTTCATTATAAAATGGACTGTTACTTAAGTTTAAATAATGAAAGACTGCTAGTATTTCATTATTTCTTAAATGTTCAATTAATGCTGAACGTTGCTCTAAACTTTTACAAACCAAATAAAACATATGAGCATTATTTGTTGCGTAACTAGGTATTTTTGGCAATTGAATTTCATTTTTTATCGCCCAATCTTTAAGTTCTGAATAATAGGTTTCCCAGTGTTCTTTTCTAACTTTTTGAATTTCTTCTAAGTTTTCTAACTGAGCCCATAAAAAAGCCGCAATAATTTCGGCGGGTAAAAAAGAACTTCCAATATCTACCCATCCATATTTATCCACTTCACCTCTAAAAAAGGAGGAGCGATTGGTTCCCTTTTCCCAAATAATCTCTGCTCTATTAATGAATTGTTCATCATTAATGGCCAACATTCCACCTTCACCGGAAATTATATTTTTTGTTTCATGAAAAGAAAAAGCTGCCAAATTACCAATAGTTCCCAATGCCCTTTTTATTCCATCTCTTCCCGTATAAAAACTGTTAATTGCTTGAGCAGCATCTTCGATTACAAAAAGATTATATTTTATTGCCAAATCCATAATCGTATCCATTTCGCAGGCCACACCCGCATAATGAACAGGAACTATTGCTTTTGTTTTGGAAGTAATTAAAGATTCAATTTTTGTTTCATCGATATTTGGGTGGTCTTGTCTGCTGTCTGCAAAAACTATTTTTGCTCCTCTTAAAACAAACGCATTAGCTGTAGAAACAAATGTATAGGAAGGCATGATCACCTCATCTCCCTCTTTAATGTTTATTAAAATGGCTGCCATTTCCAAAGCATCGGTGCAAGATGTTGTTAATAAGGTTTTTTTGAAACCGTATTTCGCTTCAAAAAATAGTTGACATTTTTGAGTATACTTTCCATTTCCGGAAATTTTACCCGACTTAACAGCATCTTCAATATATTGGGTTTCTTTTCCTGTGAGATAGGGTTTGTTAAAAGGTATCATATTTTCCAATAATGTTTGATATAGGTTTTTTCAGAAATTGAATACCCTATTTTATTATAAAAATAACACGCCTGTTCATTTTGGCCTTGTGTTGGTATCGTTAAATTATGTATTCCTATTGTATTCAAAACGGTTTCTAAATGGGTAAGCATGATTCCTCCTATTCCTTTTCCCCGATACTCTGATGAAACAGCAATAAGACCCACGAAAGCTTCTTTTCCGATGGATTTATAAGTTAGCAAACCTACCGTTTTTTCTTCACACTTGTATAATAAAACGTCATCTGCAAAGTTTTTCGTAATAGAATTGTCTACCCAAAGTTTATATAACTCTTTAAATTTTTCAGGGCTGAACTTTTTATCTAGCAAAAACCGACTGTGTTTTCCACTTTCAAAAGCCAATTGATATATGTCCTGAATGTCGTATGTAATTTCTTCACAAGAGAAAACATTCTCAGACAATTGTTGCGTTTCTTTAAGTTTTTTATAAAATTTGATTTTTTGTTCTGAAAAAGAATTTTCAAACCCATTTAGTTTTAAATCAAAATGATCTGATGAAACTACGTATAATAAATCATAGCTTTCAACATCTAAAGAATCATTACTTTCCTTGAAATCAAGCTTGCCCACACTCAGATTGAAAAAATCTGAATCCCATTCCATCTTTTTTATCATATCACTTCATCAATTATAAAAACTGGTCGGTTTTTTGTTTGGTCAAAAATCTTTCCAACATAAATACCTGTTATTCCAATAGTCGTTATTATTACTCCTGATAAAAACCAAATGGAGACAATTAATGAAGTATATCCCAAAACAGCTATTTTGTTCGTTAAGGCTTCGTAAATATTGTAGGCTCCATAAAGAATTGAGATAAATGAAATTAACATTCCAAATTTTACAAACATTTTAAGTGGTTTGTTCGAAAAAGATATGATGGTATTGAACGCCAAACTAACCAATCTAGAGAAATTGTAGCTTGATTTTCCTTCTTCACGAAAAGCATGTTCAACCACTATACTGGTTGATTTATATCCAACAAAATTAACAAACAAGGGGAAAAATTTAATATAATCTGTAATCTCCAAAATGGAAAGGATCACTTTTCTATGATAAATTCCATAATTTGCTATTTCATTATTGTATTCTGTTTCGGTAAAATAGCTAAAGACTTTAGAGAAAATTTTGGAGGATAATTTTTTGAGATAACCATCCGATCTTTGTACTCTTCTAGCCAATACAACTTCGAAACCTTCGATTGCTTTTTTATACAGATTCGCAATTTCCTTAGGTTGATCCTGTAAATCGCAGTCCATTACAACTATCCATTCACCTTTTGCCTGGCTCAATCCTGCCATAATAGCTGGATGCTGTCCAAAATTTCTACTTAACCTAATTGATTTTATGTTCTCATTTCTTGCCGAAAGTGACTTCATTACTTTCCATGAATCGTCAGGGCTTCTATCGTCAACTAAAATTATTTCATAGGATAAATTTAGCTGCTCCATCACCGCCTGAATTTCCGTTACCAGATTTTCAACTATTTTATCTGCCCTGTAAACAGGACTTACTATTGATATTATTGGCTTTTGATCCATAATCTAACTATTAGCGGGTTTATAATCTACCTTAAGTTGAAAACCTGATGAATAAATTAAATATTGTTGTTAACTAATGATTCTTCCCAATTATTAATTTGCAATCCCAAAAGTATCCTTGATTTTAGTTTTATCCTAAACGCTGTATTTAAACCTTTATCTAGGTGTTGTAAAAGTAGTTCTTTGTGTTGGTTATAAAATTATAATAATTGAACTAAAAAACAAGAATTTGAATTGTTTATGTTTTAAAATTATCTTATTTAATTAATTTTTTTACTTTTTCGGAATTGTATTCCGAAAAAGTAAAATTAACGTATTTTCAAAAAACTAATTTAATTTGATTTCCATAAAACAAGGACTCTAAACTTTCCTCCCTTTTTTTAATTTCTGGTCAAAATTGGATTTGGTTGTAATAGTAAAACAATTATTCTCCATCAGTATGTTTTAATCAAATTTAATTTTTCTAATTCTATATATAATGTTTGTAAATCACATACTTTCCAAAATTCATTCAGTTGATAATCGGCTTTATCAAATGTAACTACAAAATTGGTTTTGGATTTTAAATCGCTTATGGTTTCGCTGTTGCCTCTGCTTATTTTTGGGTTGTTAGATAATTTAATTTCTATAGTTGTTATTATTTCATTTCTGTTTATTAAACACAAATCTACCTCTGCACCACTTTGGGTTCTATAAAAATAGGGTATGCAATTGGTATTTAACCTTGAAATTATTTGTTCAATTACATATCCTTCCCATGAGTTACCCGCAATCGGATTGGCAATTAAATCATTGTATGAATGAATTTGTAACAGCGAATGCAAAATTCCTGAATCTCTAATGTATATTTTTGGGCTTTTTACTAATCGTTTCCCAATATTGATATAAAATGGTTCTAGTCTTCTAATAATAAACGAATGTTCTAAAAAATCGATATACTTTTTCACTTGTACACTGGATATTCCCAATGCGTTTCCCAACATAGAATAGTTTACCACCGATCCTTGAATGGAAGCAATCATTCGCAGTAATTTAGATATCATAACTGGCGAGGCATTTAAACCCAACATTCTTAAATCGGTTTCAATATATGTTTTTATATAAGCTTTATGCCATTCTTGCCACAAATAGTCATTTGGCGAGAGAAATGCTTTTGGATAACCGCCTTTAAACCAATGTGTTGATATTGAATATTGTAGGGTTTCAAAATAGGTTAATGGTGTTAGCTCTTTATAAACAATTCTTCCTGCTAAAGTTTCTGAACTTTTTGCTAATAATTCTGGCGATGCTGATCCTAAAAGGATAAACTGACCTGGTTTTTCTTGTTTATCTATTAATGTACGTAATAAAGGAAATAATTTTGTTTCTCTTTGTATTTCATCAATTATTATGAGTTTGTCCTTGTTTTGGTTGAGAAACCATTGTGCATTATTGCTTAAAATTTCATAATCATTAGTGTCCTCTAAATCTAAATACAATATTGGTTGACTAATTATTGGTTCTAAATTTTTTACAAAAGTTGTTTTTCCTACTTGTCTAGACCCTAAAATGGCTACACAAGGAAAAAAATCTAATAGCGGAATTATTTCTCGGCTTAATTCACGTAATATCATTTTGCTTTTTTACAAATTTACAAGTTTATTTGATATAATTTTTAATTATTATTGAAAATTTAAAGTTGTATATTAAATTTACAAGCATAAATAGAGTTGCTATGAATAAATAAAAAATTCGAACAAAACGTTTGGACCTGAAATCCATAGGTTTTATTGGCAGTCTAAAAGTCTGTAAGTTGTAGAACTTATTTTTTGCTTCGAATTAAACAAATTAGCACGAATTTATTTGTAAAATTAGTGGTAACGTTTTTAGAGTCTGAAAGGGAAGTGCACTAAAAATGCGTCGTTTACTCTTTTTAAGATCAATAAATTTTCTGTTGTAACGGAAAATTATACTGTTTTTTTTCTGTTATAACGGAAAAATCTACGCTTTTAAACGTTCCTTCCAACTTTTAATCTGAATTCCTAAAGTACTCTTGATTTTGGTTTTATCCAAAACGCTGTACTTGGGTCTTTTGGCTGGCGTTGATATTGGTTGAATACTTATTCTACTACTTTTTTTATGTAACAAACTCAAAAAAATTATCTGAATTGATAACTTCGAAAGTAGGGTTTGGATATTGTCTTGCAAATGTTTGACTCAACCGTGCTTTTGCTTTTGAATTCCATTTTATTTCAAATGTTTTTAATTGCCCATTTTTTTCTATAATCAAATCTATTTCTTGCTGCTCGTGTGTGCGCCAAAAAAACATTTTTTCAAACTTTTCTTGGTATTCATTTTGTTTTATAAATTCATTTATAATAAAATTTTCAAATAAATTTCCTTTATCTCTTCTGGTTTCAAAAGGCGAAAAGTCGTTGATTATTGCATTTCGAATTCCTAAGTCATTAAAATATACTTTTTTGCCTTTTTTTATTTCTTTTCTTTGGTTGGAATGAAACGAATTCAATCTGTAAATTACAAATGATTGCTCTAATAAATGAATATATTCTTCTACGGTTTCGCTTTTTAATCCTATTAATTTTCCTAATTCGTTATAGTTTACTTCGCTGCCTATTTGCCAAGCCAATGCCTTTAGTAATTCTTGCATTTTTTCGGGTTTCCTTATACCGTTAAACAACAAGATATCTTTGTATAAATAACTATCCGAAAGTAGTCGGAGTATCTTTTCTTCGCCATTTTTAGTGGTAACTACTTCTGGATAATACCCATAAACCATTCGGTGTGGCAACATTCTAATTTCTTCTAGCAACCCTATTTCTTCTTTCATTTCCACAAAAGAAAGTGGAAAAAGTTTATGCTCAAATTTTCTTCCTGTGAGTGGCTCATTTAATTTATTTCGCAATTCAAATGCGCTCGATCCTGTTGCAATTACTTGAATTTCTGGTAAATAATCGGTTATTAATTTTAACTTACTGCCAATGTTTTCAATTTTTTGGGCTTCATCAATTACAACAAATTTATTGTTTTCAAAAAAAGTTTTCAATCGTGTTGCCGATGCGTTTTCAAAAATACTATGAACATCGGGGTTTTCTGCATCTAACCACAATATGCTGCCTTGGTCTTTAAAAATAGATTGTAACAAAGTGCTTTTTCCAACTTGTCGAGCACCCAATAAAATTATGGCTTTCTGCTGAAAAAACTCTCGCCTAATATTTTCTACTATCTGTCGAACTATCATCTTGTTTTTTTACAAAAATAACAAATTTTCCATCGTAACGGAAAAATCTACTATTTTTTTTCTGTTATAACGGAAAAATCTACGCTTTTAAACGTTCCTTCCAACTTTTAATCTGAATTCCAAAAGTACTCTTGATTTTGGTTTTATCCAAAACGCTGTACTTGGGTCTTTTGGCTGGCGTTGGGAAACTTGATGTTGGAATTGGTTTTAAATCGATATTCTTATTGTTGATTTCAAATATCTTTTTGGCAAAATCATACCAGGAACATTGGCCTTCGTTGCTGAAGTTGTAAATACCGAACGCCTCACCCCGACCCTCTCCAAAGGAGAGGAAGGAGAAAATTATGATTTTAATTAGACATTCTGCTAAATCAACTGCATTCGTTGGTGTTCCGATTTGGTCGTTTACAACTGATAAAGTGTCTCGTTCCGAAGCCAATCGCAGCATGGTTTTCATAAAATTGTTTCCAAATTGGGAATATACCCAAGAGGTTCTGATAATAAAATGTTTTTCCCATGTTTTTTGAATTTCAATTTCTCCGTCTAATTTGGTTTGTCCGTAAACACCTGTTGGATTTGGGATGTCGTTTTCTGAGTATGGCACTTCGACTGCGCTCAGTGTGACAGCTTTTTTATTGCCATCAAAAACAAAATCGGTAGAAATATGAAGTAATACTGTGTTGTGTTCTTTGCAAACTTGGGCTACATTTTTAGCACCAATTACATTAATTAAATGCGCTTTATCGGGTTCGCTTTCGGCTTTATCAACGGCGGTGTATGCTGCTGCGTTGATACAATAATTGGGTTTATAATGGTTAAAAATTTGTTTAACATTGTTTAAATTGGTGATGTCTAAAGTGGACGAATTACAAAAAACAAATTCTATTTTTGCGTAATTTGGCGCAATAAATTGTAGCGATTGTCCAAGTTGTCCGTTGGCTCCAGTGACTATAACTACCATGCTTTTTTGGCATTTTCTAAATTGGGTTGCACTTTATCTTTTTCGGAAATAATTAAGTTTTCCTGAGGAAATTGCCAATCGATATTGATGGTTTTATCATTATATATAATTCCTCCTTCACTTTCTTTATTATAAAAATTATCACATTTATAAAAGAAAGTTGCCGTATCACTCAATACTAAAAATCCATGTGCAAAACCTCTGGGGACAAAAAATTGCTTTTGATTTTCGCCCGATAATACTACGGCTTCATAGTGTCCGAATGTTGGTGAATTAGGTCTAATGTCAACGGCAACATCTAATACTTCGCCTTGTAAAACACGCACTAATTTTGCCTGAGCATGTTCTCCGGTTTGATAGTGCAAACCGCGGATAACTCCTTTTGAAGAATACGACTGATTATCTTGAACAAAATGAACGGGCTGGTTTACTCCCTTTTGAAAAGTAATTTCGTTGAAGCTTTCCATAAAATAGCCACGTTCATCAGAGATGATTTTGGGCTCAATAACGTAACAACCTTCTAGTTTTGTGGGGATAAAATTCATTTTCAATGTCAATATCAAGTTCAAAAATCAAAATCAATAA
>Ga0208853_1000021_pt1 | contig 42123 bp, 45 predicted proteins | sample LakMenEpi03Oct11_FD_150667 | JGI IMG/M metagenome (GOLD analysis project Ga0208853, IMG submission 150667) | Freshwater microbial communities from Lake Mendota, WI - 03OCT2011 deep hole epilimnion (SPAdes) | ecosystem: Environmental > Aquatic > Freshwater > Lake > Epilimnion/Euphotic zone ... | reverse complement strand
TTGAGGAGTAAGTGCTTCATCTCATCCTCCAACTTCGAGAAAAGCAGCTGAACCGTTTCAGATGTGGTATCGGTCAGTTCAGAATCAGCATGCACCAAAAAATATCCTTCAATGTTATTACAAATGGCAAGCAACTCAGGGTGGCACTCACGCTCGATTTGCGTACAAAGGAGGGAAGGCGGAATAACATCTCCCAGCTGTATATTCCAAAAACTGGATGGCATACCTGAACAATGGATGCATGTTTGTATTGCATTCGGAGGCAAATAAATAAGAATACGGCTGTCAACAAATGACATTTGTCATCTTTGCGAACAAACAGATGAAAACCGCATAAAAAATAGACGATAAGCGAGACTAATCCTGCAAATTGGCAGTAAGAAGCAGCTCACGGGGCTGCATGATTTTAATTTTTTTTCCTTCCAATTCAATCATACCATCTTTTTTGAATTCACTCAACAGGCGAATAGCCGACTCAGTAGCAGTACCCACAAGGTTAGCAATGTCTTCACGCGATAAACGCACGTTCAATGTAACCCCATCTGCCTCATACCCATAAGTTTCCTTAATGAATAACAGGGTTTCCGCCAGCCGCTCGCGGATGGGCTTTTGGGCCAAATGGGTCAACTTAATCTCCGCTTTGTGTAATTCATCGCTCAGCAACTTCATCATTTCAAAAGCCAGGTTGCTATCTAATTTGAGTACTTTAATAAATAAGTCGCGTGGAATAAAACACACCTGGGTATCTTCCAGTGCCTCAGCACTGGCACTATACTTTTCCCCGCTGAGCAGGGCGCGGTACCCCAATATATCCCCAGCCTTCACCAAACGAATGATCTGATCTTTTCCGTCGTCACCCATATGAGAAAGCTTCACCTTACCATCACTGACACAAAATACACCCAGTGGCCGGGCTCCCTCATTAAACAAAACCTGTCCCTTTTTATAGGTGTTGCAAGATTTTTGCTCATTAATTTGATTGATGTGGTCTTCATGCGCCTTACAAAAAACTGAATTAAACCGCTGGTTGCAACTCTGACAGGTAGAATTATCTGAAGCACTGTTCATATACACAAGTTAGGATTTTTATGAATATTCTCTGAAGGGATTAAAAAAGTAATATTTAAAACCATTGCTGCCATCCTTTTGAGACGATAATCTTAATTTTACGCCAATGGCATATATAAACTGGAACGACAGCATCAACTGGTTGTCGAAGATGACTTTTCGAAGATGGTGGAATGCCACTAAAGTATATGCTTCCTATTCCCTTTCGCAGATGACGGGAAAGCCCATTCAGTGGGGGTTGCCCATCGCTATTTCTTTTGAGCCCACCACCTCCTGCAACCTAAGGTGCCCCGAATGTCCCAGCGGCCTAAGGGCTTTTTCCCGACCAACCGGCATGCTGCAACAGGATTTCTTCCGGCAAACCATAGATGACATCTACCAGGAACTGTCGTACCTGACTTTCTACTTCCAGGGCGAGCCCTACCTGAATCCTGATTTTCTTCAAATGGTTCGCTATGCCCGTGATAAAGGCATTTATACAGCCACCTCCACCAATGCACACTATCTGACCGATGAAAAAGCAAAGGAAACAGTAGAGAGCGGTCTCGACCGACTGATCATCTCCATCGATGGCACTACGCAGGATGTCTATGAACAATACAGGGTAGGCGGACAATTACATAAAGTGTTAGAAGGCGCCCGTCGCATCGTTCACTGGAAGCAAGAACTAAATAGCAAAACCCCTTTTGTGTTTTTCCAGTTCCTGGTCGTAAAGCCAAATGAGCACCAGTTGGCGGAAGTGCGACAGATGGGTAAAGAAATAGGCGTAGACCAGGTTCGATTTAAAACAGCACAGGTATACGATTATGAAAACGATCCACACCAACTGATTCCTGAAAACAATAAATACAGCCGCTACAAAAAAGACAAACAGGGCATTACCCGTGTTAAAAGCGGTCTTCAAAATAAATGCTGGAAGCTTTGGCATGCCAATGTGATCACCTGGGATGGATTGGTGGTACCCTGCTGTTTTGATAAAGATGCCATACATCGCCTGGGAGACCTGAAAAAACAACCCTTCAGGGAAGTATGGCACAGCGAACCTTATCGGCAATTCCGCCAACAACTTATGCAGGGCAGGAAAAACATCGATATCTGTTCCAACTGCAGCGAGGGGCTTCAGGTTTGGGGAAATTAATTTTATCATGAAACAGACATATATGCAACAACGGTCATCTTGCGCATTGAATCTACTCGCTGCCATGCTGGGTATCTCTTGCTTTTTTTCTTCTCTGGCACAACCCCTTTCTCCCAATTATGAATTCAGGGGTGTATGGGTGGCTACCGTTGAAAACATTGACTGGCCAAAAAGCAAACAACTCACACCGGAGGAACAACGAGCCGCTTTCATTCGATTACTCGATATGCACCAGAAAAATGGCATGAATGCAATCGTGATGCAGGTAAGACCCTCCGGAGATGCCTTCTACCCATCTACCCTGGAACCCTGGAGTGAATACCTCACCGGCAAGCAGGGACTGGCACCTGAACCCTACTATGATCCGTTGGAATTCATGATCAAAGAAACCCACCAGCGTGGAATGGAATTTCATGCCTGGCTGAACCCTTATCGGGCCGTATTCAATATCACCCGCTCATCTATTGCCCCCAATCATCCAACCCTACAACATCCGGACTGGTTTCTGGTGTATGGAGATAAGAAATATTTCAATCCGGGATTACCCGAAGTGAGGAAGTTTACTGTTGCCGTAGTGAAAGACCTGATAAAAAGATATGACATCGATGCAGTGCACATGGACGATTACTTTTATCCCTATCGCATTCCCAATAAGGAATTTCCAGATGAAAAAACATTTCAGCAGTTAGGTAAGGGTATGAATAAAGACGACTGGAGACGCAGCAACTGTGACAGCATCATCCTAAACCTGCACCATGCGATTCGGGAAGTTAAGCCGACAGTAAAATTCGGTATCAGTCCATTCGGTGTATGGCGCAACCTAAGCCAGGATCCGATGGGAAGCAATACCAAAGCCGGACAAACGAACTACGATGACCTATATGCTGATATTCTTCTCTGGCTGCAAAAGGGCTGGATTGATTATGTGGTACCACAACTCTATTGGGAACGTGGGCACGCACTGGCCGATTATTCCGTTTTATTGAAATGGTGGAATGACAACAGCTACGGACGTCAGTTATACATCGGCCAGGGATTTTATCGTGCCGGCAGCAATGCAGGCTGGAAAAACCCCAACGAATTGCCGGCACAAATCAAAGAACTGCGCAGCTACCGCAGCACACAGGGAAGTGTTTATTTCAGCAGTAAATCATTTGATAACAATCCCAATGGATGGTGCGACAGTCTGAGAAATAACTATTACAGATATCCCGCATTGGTTCCCGCCATGCCCTGGATCGATGATAGCAGTCCGGATGCCCCACGGGTGACAAAAAAAGAGGGACGCAGTTATGAGGTAGTATACAATGGCCAGGAAGTAATCAAGGGCATCGGGTTGCTGGTTGTTGCGCCGGGAAAAGAAGTACGCTTCATCGATGCGCAACTGATCGAAGTATTTCCGCAGCGCAACCGAATCACAATTCAATTAGATCAATATCCGGAAACCAATGGCAGCAGAGCTTTCGTTGTTAGCATCGACAAAGGAAATAATGTAAGTCCGCTGACCGAACTGAAATAAACGCGGAACTTAATTGCCTTGCTCCACCCATTTGCCGAAAATAGCTTCTACCCGTTCAGTCCTGTAAGTGAAAATGTGCTGTAATTGCTTCTTGACAAATATGGCGTGCGCAATATCCCCCAGAAATCCGAGCGGAAGCCTGTAATGAACAATATCTGTCATTTCAACACCCCCCGCTATCGCACGAAAATGATGCTGGTGATGCCATAAACTGTATGGTCCAACCCGCTGCTCATCAATAAAGTATTGCCGATCCGCCGCTTGGGTAATCTCGGTCATCCAATAAATCGGTATCCCCAACAGCGGCTTTACCTTGTATTCAATGATCTGACCGGCATACATTTTCTCACCGTGGTGCTGTGAAATGATGCGAAAGCCTAGATGATCGGGCGTAATGGCTTGCAGGTTATCAGGTCGACTGAAAAAATCCCATGCCTTCTCCATCGTAACAGGCATGCGAATGATGGTTTTTATAGAATAGGTAGCTGACATAGGTGAGTTTGTGTAATAACATAACACCCACAGAGTGGATATGTTCGAATTTAACACCAAACAACCCACACATATAGTCGAATACTCTGTTTTAAGCAGCCTGCTCTCACAATCTTTTTACTGCTACCTTTGTGGAGCATGAAAAAAATTTTGCCGGCTGGTGCCGGATGTGTCTTTTTACTGGTAATTCCCCTGCTGGCAAGCTGGCTCATGATGGGTTCCTGTGCCAACATCATACCCCCCGCTGGCGGACCCAGAGACTCGCTCCCCCCTGTTTTGGTGCAATCGTTGCCAAAAGACTCCGCACTGAATGTTCGGCCTAAGTTGATAACGCTCACTTTTAATGAATATGTAAGCGTAAACGACATCTTCCAGCAACTGGTTGTGAACCCGGCCATGAATTCCCAGCCTCAAGTTGATTATAAACTGCGGAACGTAACCATAAAATTAAAAGATAGCCTCCTGGGCAACACTACTTATTCTTTTCACTTCGGAGATGCTATTCGCGATGTTAACGAGAATAATATTGCCCGCAACTTCAGTTATACTTTCTCAACAGGTCCACGTCTCGACACGGCCACCTACAGCGGCAAGGTATTACTCGCTGCAAGCGGAAAAGCTGACTCAACGTTATTGGTTGTGTTACACAAAGATCTATCAGATACTGCCATCTTCCGACTCAAACCACCTTATTATACCAAGTTGAATGGAAAAGGAGAATTTAAATTCTCTTTTTTACCGAAAGATAGTTTTCAGGTATTCGTCGTAAAAAGTGCTTTCAATAAAAAATACGATGATAGTACACAGCTGTTTGCTTTTTTACCTCGCACCATTATTCCGGGCAAAGGACAAACAGATACACTCTATGCCTACAAGGCACTAGAGCCAACAGCCCCGGCCAGCAGCGCTCAACCGGCAGCTAAAACCCTTACAAACAGAGATGATAAGCGCCTACGCTATACAACCAGCGTTGAAAATGGTCGGCAAGATTTACTAAAGCCTATTCAACTGCGCTTTCCAAGGAAGATCAGCAAACTAGATACCACCGGTATTGTATTATGTGATACCCTTTCTCGCCCAATAACTGGTGTGACATTGCTAACAGACACTTCCGGAAAAGTGATTACCCTCCAATATCCGCTGAAAGAAAAACAAAACTTCCTCCTACTACTCAAGAAAGAATCGGTGGCTGATTCAACAGGTGCCACCCTAACAAAAAATGACACCCTCAAGATTGCCACTAAAAAACAGGAAGACTATGGCAGTATCCGCATCAAATTTATCAACCTAACCCTCAGTAAGCGACCCGTGCTTCAACTGTATGAAGGAGATAAGTTCATAGATGCATTCCCCATCACCTCTAACGAATGGAGAAAAAATCTCTTTTATCCCGGGAATTATGAACTACGAATTTTATACGATACCAATGGTAATGGCAAATGGGATCCCGGACAATATCCCGGCAACAAAAAGCTCCCCGAAATTGTTTTTTTAATCCCGAAAGAATTGTCTGTAAGGTCAGGCTGGGACAATGAAATGACCATCCAACTCTAGTCGCTGAAAATATAATTGTACCTTTAACTACCCCATAGCAAGAGAACCTTTTTCACTATGCCGCTCCCCTCCCAGTTACTGGAAAACGCTGTTGCCGCTTTCGCAAAACTTCCGGGTATTGGAAGAAAAACCGCCCTGCGACTGGTGCTGCACCTGCTCAAACAAGAAGAAGAAATGGTCATCCACTTCTCCGATACTGTAGCCAAACTAAGACGTGAAATTCAGTTTTGTTCCCGCTGCCACAACATAAGTGATGGAGAACTCTGCTCTATCTGCTCACAAAACAGCAGAAATAAACAACTCATCTGTGTGGTAGAGAACATTCGTGATGTGATCAGTATTGAAAATACCGGACAAATGAATGGCACCTATCATGTTTTGGGTGGCATTATATCGCCACTGGATGGGGTTGGGCCCGAGCAACTGAATATTACCGGATTGGTAAGGCGAATTGAAGAAGAACAGGTTGATGAACTAATTTTTGCCCTGAATCCAAACATACAAGGCGATACTACCATCTACTACATACAGAAAAAAATTGCCCACCTGCCTTGTAAGATTACCACCATCGCCCGTGGCATCTCCTTCGGTGGCGAATTGGAATTTGCCGACGAAATGACCCTTGCCCGAAGCATCGCTCACCGACTCCCCGTTCAGCAGTATGTAAAATGATGTAATCCATTGGTGCTACCGCTCCTACCGCTTTAACAATTTTTCTCCCCATAGTTTAGCGCAATTAAATAATTTGCACTGCCTTTAATCAGATAGCTACATGAAAAAATGGATAAAAGTATTATTGATAGCCGGCGGTATCGGACTCATTGCCGGATTGGGACTCCTCTATTGGATCTTCAATAAGCCACACCGCGATGTTGCCAAAGAGACAGGAATACAACTCACGGCACAACAATTATTCGATGCTTTCCGCAATGACGAAGCCGCTGCCAACAAACTTTATCTGGACAAAGCCATTGAATTGTCAGGAACAGTGGCAGATGTCAGCACCAACCAGGAGGGACAAAAAGTGGTGAATATTGCTACCAATGACCCCTTCTTCACCATCAATTGTACGTTTAAAGCCGATCCGGGCAATCTGCAACCCGGCGACGCCATTGTTTTCAAAGGCATCTGTACCGGCTTCATCCCCGATGCGAGTGTCGTTATCAATGAAGGTGTCTTAGTAAAATAAACTTGTCTTTATGAAATATTTGATTTTTTCCTTCCTCACAGCACTAGCCATTTTTCAATACCGGCCCGCAACCGCACAAAAGGTTTTTGGCACCCGCAATGGCCAGGTGATTTTTCAATCTCCGACAGATGAAGATGTGAAAGCCATCAATAATGAAGTGAGCAGCCGCCTGAGCGATAATGGCACTCTTGGCTTCAGCTTGCTGGTAAAAAGCTTTCGCTTCAAAATGGCCGAAATGCAAGACCATTTTAATACCCAATACATGCAGAGCAACCAGTACCCCCGCGGCGACTTCAAAGGCAGCATCACCAATATTAGTACTGTCAATTTTACCAAAGATGGCACTTACCCTGTACAGGTAAAAGGTGACCTCACCCTGCATGGTGTCACCAAAAAAGTAAGCGCTAACGGCAGCATTTCGGTGAAAAACGGCAAACCACTGGCTAAAGCCAGCTTCCCGGTGACCGTAAAAGATTTCGGCATACAGGCAGACGATGTAACCGAGAAAGTGATCATCACCGTCAATTGCCAGTACCAATAAGCCCCGGAATTTGAAAAACCATTGGTAAAACATACCTTTGCTGCTACATTCAGGTGGATTTGTTTATTGTTCAGCCTGTCGCTGCTTCCCCTCCCGGGAAATATCGAACTAATAAACGTTTGGGATTGTCTGATTTGCCTCTGCATCTTCAGCGTTATTAGTAATGGAATAAAATAGGATCATCCATTACTTGACCATGGGTATAAGAGAACTGCTTTTAAAAAAAATTCTGGTAATCGATGGTGCTATGGGCACCATGATACAACGACATCGCCTGACAGAGGAAGATTATCGCGGTGAGCGCTTCCACGATTGGCATACCGATGTAAAAGGCAACAATGACTTGCTTTGTATCACCCAACCCGACATCATCAAAGGCATTCACCTGCAATACCTGCAGGCTGGTGCCGATATCATCGAGACCAATACATTCAGCAGTACCCGCATTGCCATGGCTGACTATGAAATGCAGTCACTCGCTTATGAACTCAATGTAGCAGCAGCCCGCTGTGCGCGGGAAGCCATCCAGGCGTTTACTTCAGAACAACCCGATGCCGAACCACGCTTTGTTGCCGGCGCTATCGGTCCGCTTAATAAAACCCTGAGCCTCTCACCCGATGTAAATAACCCCGGCTTCCGTGCTGTTACCTTTGAAGAAGTAGTCAGCGCCTATGAAGAACAGATCAGTGGCCTGATAGATGGCGGAGTAGACCTCTTACTGATTGAAACTATTTTCGATACCCTGAATGCCAAAGGAGCCATCGCTGCAGCGAACCGCTACTTCAGAAAGAAAGGCGTGCCACCATTACCCATCATGATCAGCGGAACGATTACTGATGCATCTGGCAGAACCCTGAGCGGACAAACACTGGAGGCATTTTATATTTCCGTGATGCACGCGAGACCCCTGAGTGTTGGTCTGAACTGCGCCCTGGGTGCTGCAGAAATGCGCCCACACATCGAAGAACTATCACAAATAGCTACCTGCTATACTTCCGCCTATCCAAATGCAGGTCTGCCAAATGCCATGGGCGAATATGATGAGCAACCCCACGAAACAGCTCATTTCATTGAAGACTGGGCAAAAGAAGGATTTGTCAACATCGTTGGCGGTTGCTGTGGCACCACGCCCGATCATATCCGCCATATTGCCCAGGCAGTAAAAAATATGACCCCACGCCCCTTACCAAAAGTACTGACCGCCTGACCTTATCAACCATGAGCCGTAATCAAATACATCCTTACCTGCGTTTATCTGGACTGGAGCCGCTCGTTATTCGACCGGAAACCAATTTCGTAAACATTGGCGAGCGAACCAATGTGACTGGCTCGAAGAAATTTGCACGACTCATCCGAGAAAACCAACTCGAAGAAGCACTCTCAGTAGCCCGACAACAAGTAGAAAGTGGTGCACAGATATTAGATGTGAATATGGACGACGCCATGCTCGACGGTGTCGCTGCCATGACACAATACATCAACCTGCTGCAAAGCGAACCCGATATCGCCCGCATTCCGATCATGATCGACAGCTCTAAATTCGAGATCATACAGGCCGGTCTGCAGTGCATACAGGGTAAGTGTATCGTTAACTCCATCTCACTCAAAGAAGGTGAAGAAAAATTTTTAGAACAAGCACATATCTGCCGCGACTTCGGTGCAGCCGTAGTTGTGATGGCCTTCGATGAACAAGGACAAGCAGATACCCTGCAACGAAAAGTAGATATCTGTACCAGGGCCTATCAATTGTTAACGACCCAGGCAGACTTCCCTGCTGAAGACATCATATTCGACCCTAACATTTTTGCCATTGCTACCGGTATCGAGGAACATAACAACTATGCCGTAGACTTCATCGAAGCAACCCGTATCATCAAACAACATCTCCCCCTGGCAAAAGTCAGTGGAGGCGTATCGAATGTATCCTTCTCCTTCCGTGGAAATGAACCAGTGCGTGAAGCCATTCATGCGGTATTTCTTTACCATGCCATTCGTGCCGGTATGGATATGGGCATCGTGAATGCCGGACAACTATCTGTTTACGATGAGATTGAACCAGAACTGAAAAGACTATGTGAAGATGTAATTCTAAATCGCAACAACGACAGCAACCAGGCAACAGAGGCCCTGATACGCTACGCAGAAACAGTAAAGACCCAGGGCAAAGTACAAGTAAGAGATGAAGCCTGGCGAAATGAACCCATACAAAAACGCCTGGCTCATGCCCTGATCAATGGCATCACCGAGTACATAGAGGCAGATACCGAAGAAGCCCGACAAGCTTATGCCACGCCGCTCGAAGTAATCGAAGGGCCACTCATGCAGGGAATGGGTATTGTGGGCGATCTCTTTGGCGCCGGAAAAATGTTTCTGCCACAGGTTGTAAAAAGTGCCCGGGTAATGAAAAAAAGTGTGGCGGTACTCACCCCATACATTGAAGCAGAAAAAGAACAAAAAAAGTTACGCCAGATGGCCGGAGACGCAGCTGTAGTAGAGTCTACTGCTGCCGCCAAAATTTTACTGGCCACCGTGAAAGGTGATGTACACGATATTGGAAAAAACATCGTTGGCGTTGTACTCGGATGTAATGGGTATGACATTATTGATATGGGCGTAATGGTACCGGCAGAAAAAATTTTAGAGACAGCCCAAAGAGAGAAAGTAGATATTATTGGATTGAGTGGGCTCATCACCCCTTCATTAGACGAGATGGTTCACATTGCCAGGGAAATGAAAAGAAGGGGTATGAATCAGCCCTTGCTGATTGGCGGCGCCACCACCTCACGCATGCATACAGCCGTAAAAATCGCCCCCGAATATCCCGGCAAAGTTCTACATGTGCTTGATGCGTCGCGCAGCGTTACCGTTGCAGGCAGTCTGCTGAGCAAAGACCAACAAAGTCAATTTCTCGGCACCATTGAAAAAGAATACGAAGAGCTAAAAGTTTCTTTCGACAATAAAAAGCCGGTAAAAGAATACCTGCCCTACGCCGATGCCTTACAGAACAAATGTAAAATCGATTGGAAAAATTTTCAGCCGGTTCAACCCTCCTTCACCGGCATAAAAACCTTTGATGCCTTCGACCTGAAAGAACTTCGTGCTTACATCGATTGGAAACCATTTTTTATCGCCTGGGAGCTCCACGGCTCTTTCCCTGATATTCTGAGTGATGGCATTGTAGGAAAAGAAGCCACCCGTTTATATGAAGATGCCAATAAGATGTTGGACCAGATGCTGGATGAAAAATGGCTAACCGCTAACGGTGTCATTGGCTTCTGGGAAGCAAACAGTGAAGGGGATGATGTATGGGTACATCCAAACAACCAAGCGCCTGTTCGCCTGTCTTTCCTGCGACAGCAAATAAGAAAAGCACCCGGACACCCGAATTTATCACTGGCTGATTTTATTGCCCCCGACACCTCAGGATATAAAGATTTTATCGGGGCCTTTGCCGTCACTATACATGGAATTGAACCACACATTAAAAAGATGGAAGCTGCCCATGACGACTACAGTAAAATCATGCTGCAGGCGCTGGCCGACCGCCTGGCAGAGGCTTTTGCAGAAGCCTTGCACCACAAAACCAGAACCACCTGGTGGGGATATAACCCGGAGGAGAAACTCAGCAATGATGAACTGATTAAAGAAAAATATACAGGTATCCGCCCTGCACCCGGGTATCCTGCCTGCCCAGATCATACTGAAAAATATCACCTGTTCTCCCTCTTATCTGTAACTGAACAAACGGGCATAGAACTGACTGAAAACCTGGCGATGTATCCCGCCTCCTCTGTTTGCGGCTGGTACATTGCACACCCGCAAAGTCAGTATTTCGGGGTAGGAAAAATTCAACGCGACCAACTGGAAGACTATGCAAGTAGAAAAAACATGCCCCTGCAGGTAGCAGAGCGATGGTTGCGCCCTAACTTAGAATAATATAATATACCCGCTCGAAAGTGAAAAAATAGCTGCTTATTTCCTTAATAAGGGTGTGTACTTTTTATTGTTCAATCTGGTAACGAGATGGCGCCTCTATGCATCACGTAACCAACATTTCATTTTTGACGCAATGGGAAAATGTGGTGTAGGACCGGTAATACCCCATGTCGAAAATAGCTTGTTTAGAAACAAAACAACGAAGGCTTTCAACTTGGAGGTTGGAATATGGGTGTAGAGGCCGGAAAAAACTGCCCAAAAATCAATCAGCGTTTTTCAAATAACCACCAAAGCCGTTTGCGCGGCTGAACACTGTAGTTCTTCCTGATATAAGATTGTACGAACTGCATAGCCTCATTCACATCATCCGTTACCAGAAAAAGCTTTTTGTCTTCCGGACTAATAGTACCCTTTTCAATCATGGTATCAATTGCTTCCAGCATCGGTTCATAATACGATTTTCCAAAAAGTACCATGGGAAAATCATTGATGACCTTAGTTTGAACCAGCGTAAGTGTTTCAAATAATTCATCCATGGTGCCAAATCCGCCAGGCATGATGATAAACGCATACGAATACTTCACCAACATCACTTTCCGAACGAAGAAGTAGTTAAACGTGATCCATTTGTGCATATATGGATTGGGGTGTTGCTCAAAGGGTAATTCGATGTTACATCCCACCGAGGTTCCATTGTTCTCAAATGCCCCCCTGTTGGCTGCCTCCATAATACCGGGCCCGCCACCTGTCATCGTGGTAAACCCCAGGGCAGCAATTTCCTTTCCAAATTCCCGGGCAGCCTGATAATAGGGGTGATCCTCTCCAAAACGAGCCGAACCAAAGACCGTAATACAGGGATCAAGAAAGTGAAGTGCTCTAAACCCTTTGATGAACTGCTTAAATACATCCCAGGCGAAGAAAAACTCGTTGATCCTCGGCTTGGGACCTTCCAGAAAAACCCTTTTTTTGGCAGGAATAATGCGCTCAAGTTTAGTCATAACTTATGTTTAGTGGATATGAATTCATTTGTATTTATGGTGTAATATTACATCACATGGTTACTCACCTTAACAAAATTATTTTTTGTCTGATAGTGCAGCTATTATCCGCCGGACTCCTATCCGCACAACAGAGAGTCAAACTGGAGGAACTACGGTGCTACTCTGCAGTTGGTCCGATGATGCGCTATCTTCAAGATCCGACACTCCAACAATCGCTGGCAAGTCAATTACAGCAAATATTGTACCATGAAAGGGGGTGGCGACTTGCCGACTCGCTTACCTTACCGGTGAACTACCCAAATTTAGCGGAACTAAAAAAGAATAAAACACTTAAAGTACAAGATGCTAACAACCAGGTACTGCACATGTGGATGGATTGGATCGAAGTTCAACCCATCAATTTTTTTGCTGCCGCCGATTATATTAATGACTCAGTTATGGCAGCCCGATCGGCTTCTGTTATTCGTATCGCCTATTACCTGTTGAACCACCGCAACGAATTGATAGAAAAGAATGAGATAGACATTTCACTAACACAAGCAGAATCGCCTGCCATTGGCATTCCCTTCAAGGGACTACTGGCCGACGGACAACCTTATCACCTGGCAACCACTGTTCGAGGCTTCCGCGAAGCGATGAACCAAAGCATGAAAATCTTGTTTCAAAAAAATAACACTACCTCCTTCATAGAGTTAAGAGTACCGACGGCTTATTTTTTTAACAATTTCATTGAGCAATCACCCCATATTAAGCACTTAATTATTCGCCCGGAAATAAAAAACAAATCCCTCCGATTTCTGTCTGACCGAGGAATACAAATTTTACGTAACGGCGATACGGAAGTCAAGGCCGTTCGGGTGAATGGCAAAAAACAACCCGGATTTCCGGAATGGGTATTTGATTCTCTGCGACTAATAAAAAAAATTACAGAGACCGACTTCATCTGTCTGCAACATGTACTGCGGGATGTGCTGAATGATAAAAGTTATGAGGTACTCTTTTTCGGTATTTCAAATGAAAGTACTGTGAGCCAAGGAGCGTTTCCGCTGGTGCAGAAGCGCATGCACTTGATCCTCCATCAAAATGATACCATTGCCCGGTTCGTGGTTCAAGCAAAACCCGAACTCAATGAAAATGACTATATCTCGCTGAATCGCTCGTACAATGGCTCAGACACTGCCTCCCTATTTAACTTTGACCTGATACCCAAGGAAATGAAATTAGAGACAACCCTACAAATGACAGGCAGCATCCTTGGGCAGTCGTTTTCTATCCGCATACGAGGCAATTTTAATTATTGGAAAGATATTTGGTTAAATGACCGGCTTATCATGCGCCTGCAAGGAAAAAACTTACCTGAACAAATAATGATAAAAGATCCAGTCGTAGAACCCGTAATGATGAATCTATTGCTGCTGCTGGCTACATCACCGGTGATTGATCTGCTGTAAACAAATTCCTGCTTAACAGGAAGCCGGGAAAATTAATTTTTAAACTAACTTGCCTCACTGATATTTAGCACACCATGTCAACCATCCGTATCATCAGTTATAATGTGAATGGAATAAGAGCCGCCATCAATAAGGGCTTACTCGACTGGCTGGCAACCAACCCCGCTGAAATCGTTTGCCTGCAAGAGATAAAGGCAGAAAAAGAGAACATTGATGTACCGGCGATTCACGCACTGGGGTATGAAACATACTGGTTTTCGGCACAAAAAAAAGGATACAGTGGGGTGGCCATCTTGACTAAGATAAAACCCTTGCGGGTGATAAATGGACAGGGAGCACAAATCAGCGACGAAGAGGGCAGGGTAATCATGGCCGAATTCCCTCATTTCACCCTCATCAATGCCTACTTCCCCTCAGGTACCAGTGGCGATCATCGCCAAACGTATAAGTACCAGTGGCTGGAGGAATTCAACGACTATGTGCATCAATTGCGCAAAACCCATCCACACCTGATCGTGGTAGGAGATTACAACATCGCACACCGCGAAATCGATATCCATGACCCCAAGGGTAATAAAAAATCTTCCGGATTTTTACCGGAAGAAAGAACCTGGATGGACAAATGGCTGGGGGAAGGCTGGGTTGATAGCTTTCGATATTGTCACCCTGAAAAAACCGGCGCCTATTCCTGGTGGAGTCAGCGTTTTCCCTCTGTTCGACTACAAAACAAGGGTTGGAGGATTGATTATATATGTGTTACAAGTAGTTTAGGTGGTAACCTGAAAGATGCTGCCATATTTCCCGACATCAAACACAGTGATCATTGTCCGATATCAGTCGCGCTTACCTTCGAACATTAAAAAAGCCAGATGCAACATCTTTACAACATAACTACCCTCGTATCACACCCCATAGCTGTCGATTGGCTCAACTGGATGCAAAAAGAGCATATTCCCGGTATCATGTCGTCTGGATGCTTTCTGGAATTTCGGCTACTGAGATTGAAAGATCACGACGAAACGGAAGGAATTACCTACTCTTTACAATTACTGGCCAAAAGCAGAGACGTCTATGAAGCTTATCTGGAAAAATATGCTCCCGCTTTACGCGAAGAAACCCGGAAGCACTGGGGTGAAAAAGCAATCAGTTTCCGAACCCTTTTGGAAGTTGTGAATTGAATGTGGATACTTTCCTGGCTAAAAAACGCTTGATAATAAACGATTTCATCCACTTCCGAATCGTTTTAAAAAAAATATTCAAAACGTTAATTTCGCTGAAACCCTTTACTGCATTAGCTTTGCGGCAATTATACTCACACATTAACAATTTATTTTTTAGTCCACTAACGCTCAAATCCATATTTGATAAGGGTTTCAAGCGAAACAAAAAAATATTAAAAATATTTTGCTGATTGATAAAAGCGAATAATTTTGTCTCGTTATTAAAACCATTAAATAAACTTCCATGAACAAAGCCGAATTAATCGCGCAGATCGCAGAAGATGCTGGCGTATCTAAAACTCAGGCCAATGCTGCCCTGGATTCTTTTGTAACCGCTGTTACAAAGACCCTGAAAAAGGGTGACAAAGTTACCCTGGTAGGTTTTGGAACATTCTCTGTTTCGAAGCGTGCTGCCCGTACCGGTCGCAATCCTCAAACTGGTGCTACTATCAAGATCAAAGCTAAGAAAGTAGCCAAGTTCAAAGCCGGTAAAGAATTGAGCGCTAAGCTCTAATTTCTGACCAAATTTTAAAAAACCCCGTTTATCACGGGGTTTTTTTATTTTTGCAGTTCGAACTCACCAAAAACATAGTCATGGGAAAAGGAGACAAAAAAACAGCCAAAGGAAAGCGTTTCAAAGGTTCTTTTGGAAAATCAAGGCCCCACAAAGGCACAACTACTACCAAGAAGAAAGAAAAGGCATCCTGATTACAGGGGATGAATTGACTTCTTACGGAAGCGAATAGAGCAGCCCGATCTACGGATCAGCTGCTTTTATTTTTCTTAGCTGCCAACACTTCCAGTGCACCCACGAGTTTATCGAGGTCTTGCAGACGCGTATACACATGCGGCGTCACTCTTACACAAGAGATGTTCTCCCATACGATGCCAACAGCGTGTATTTTGAATTGACTCATCAATGCGCTGTCTAATTCGCCAGGTGTCATTCCCTGCAGGCTGACGCCGGCAATCGCACAGGCATATGCCGGCTTGAAGGAAGTATGTATCTTAACCCCCGGAATCTCTTTTGCACGCAGCGTCCAATAATTTTTCAGATAACGGATGCGCTCTTCTTTTCGCTTGCTGCCAATTGCCTGATGAAAATTAATGGCTTCACCAATCCCCTGTTCAATTGGAAAGCTCCGTGTACCTAAGGTTTCAAATTTTCTTATGTCACTGCTGCGGGGCTTATCATTGCAGGTAAGGGGCCAGATTTTTTCGATCTTATCCTTACGTATCCAAAGCATACCACTGCCAATGGGGGCACTTAGAAACTTGTGCAGACTGGTTCCAAAATAATCACATTCCAGATCGGGAATCTTGAAATCAATCAAACCAAATGAATGGGCGCCATCTACGATCACCTCGATACCCCTGGCACGGGCCATACGCGCAATCTTCGCCACCGGCAGAATTTGTCCGACCCAATTGATGATATGTGTAACATGTATCACTTTTGTTTTGGGGGTAATCGCTCTTTCAAATGCAGCTACAATTGTATCATCCTCCTCTATCGGAAAATCAAAACTTATTTGTGTGTAAACAATCTTATCGCGTAACGCACGCTGCCGCCATGCCTGTATCATATTGGGATAATCCTGCAGCGTTCCGATTACCTGATCACCCGGTTGCAGATCGATGCCATAGATGACCGTATTGAGCGCCTCCGTCGCATTTCGGTTCACAGCGATCTCATCCTCCGGACAACCCGCCAACAGCGCCAGCTTCTGCCGCAACGGTTCCCTGCCCTGATCCAGTATCCGCCACATGTAATAGGATGGCCCCTCATTCGATAAGCGATTATATCGCTCAACAGCCTCCTGCACCACACGGGGTGCCGGACTTACGCCACCATTATTCAAATTGACCAGATTGGAATTAACGGTATAAGCCTGCTGAATCGTCATCCAAAAATCTTCATCGGCCGCCACCGCTTCGGCACTTAGCTGGCTCACCCTGCGTGAGGCTTTTTCCCACTCAGCAGCATGTGCCTGCTGAAATAAACTGCCGGCAGAAAAGGCGCCTGCCAGGGCTCCGACCTTTCTGAGGAATGATCTTCTGGGTTCCATAATAAAAAGTTGAACAGAAATATACTGAATATTGATCACATGTAATGAAAAACCGGCTAATACTGCTTTCTGCCTACCTTTGTATTTCAAATGCCACCAATGAAGTTCCGGCTGTACATGCTAACAATTTTTTTCCTGCTTTTCTATACCGAAACAGTAACCGCACAATGCTCCATTTGCACCAAAACCGCCTCCCAGCTCGGTGAAGGACCTGCCGCCGCACTCAACTCGGCAATCATCTACCTCGCACTCGCCCCTTTTGTGATTGTGGGCTACCTGGGCTGGCGCTGGTGGAAGAATGAAAAGAAAGTAATCAGCGAGGAACAATCCTGATCTAACAATTACGATTGAAAACGAAAGCTGAGCAACCAGCTATTTTTAATGGCCGAAATGATCGGCCAACGCCTGATCTTATAGGCAAAAACCCATTTGCGATGGCGTATCAGCCAACCGAAGAGTCCGGGATTCAGCCGATGCGCTATTGATTGATGCCAGTAGTCAAACCCTTCCTGAAAAAACTGCCGCTCCTCCTTGGATAATTCTTTGATGTGCCGAAATGCTTGCAAGTGCCTGACAAGGGTTTGCCGAAATCGGTGCCGATGCTGCTCCGCTGTAAAATTGCGCTGCAACGTCATATTGTTATCATGCTCGCGATGATACACCAATACCTCAGGGTGAAATTGCACCCGACCTGCCGCCATGGCAACCACTGCCAACCACCAATCGGGATATACACCGGCAGGCAAGGGGAAAGCAGACGTCAATAGTCGCTTACGAAAAAGTATACTGTGCCCGCTCACCGTATTAAAAATGCCAATAAACCGTGGATCAGAACCTTCCACCCGACGATTTTTAGTTGAAGCGATCGCATCCATCGGCGGCCTTCCGGAAAACTTGACAGAATCACAATAAATCAAAACAGCATCCGAGTCAAATGCCTGTATTAACCGCGCCATCTTATCCGGATGCCATAAATCATCCTGATCAGCAACCGCAATCAAATCATGTTGAGCCGCGAGAACGGCTTGCTGAAAATTAGCCGTTATTCCGATATTGGCTGATAGGGCAATCAGCCGGATACGATTGTCTTTTGCAGCCAACATGCGTGCAACTTCCATGGTATCATCGGTAGAAGCATCATCGGAAATAATCAATTCAGATACCGGACTGCTTTGCTGTAAAATACTGTCTACCTGCTCTGCTAAAAAGCGGGCACCATTATATGTACAAAGCACAACAGAAACAGGCATGTAAACGGCGATTATGGGTATAAAGATACAGATACCCCCTTAATCGCTGCATTGGTAACTTTGATACAAGAAATGCTTCCTTTGATTATCTTTATAGCGTTCGAACTCATTCAACCAATTCTTCAATTGCATTCATGCAGGCTGCAAATCAACCGCTGATATCGGTCGTAATGGCCACCTACCAGGGCGAAAAATTTCTTGCCAAGCAGCTAGACAGCCTTCTGTCGCAAACTTACCCTTCAATTGAAATTGTAATCTGTGATGATGCCAGCACTGATGGCACCTCACTTCTACTAGCATCTTATGGGGCTATTCACAGTAATATTCGCATCTACCAAAACAAGGAGAACCTTGGCTATATTGGAAATTTTGAAAGAGCCATCACCCTTTCCTCCGGATCATTGATAGCCCTCTGTGATCAGGACGATTACTGGCATCCGGAAAAACTCGCCATACAGTTCGCATCACTGGGTGAAGCCGCACTGACCTACTGTGACTCTTCTATCTGCGACGATGATTTACACCCAACCGGACAAAGGGTTTCTACCATCAGCAGATGCCATAACTACACTAGTTGTTTGGAGCAAGCAGTATTTTGTAGAATCTATGGCAACACCATGCTATTCAAAAAAAGCATCCTGCAAAGTGCCCTGCCCTTCCCAACAGTTTTGCCGCATGACTGGTGGATCGCGTTTCTGGCAGCTCACCGGGGAGGTATTGTTTATGTTGATCAGGTGCTGGTGGAATATCGGCAACACCCCGGCAATCTAATTGGTGCAGCTACCGGTAGTAGCCGTTCTATTGACAGAGAAGAACAAGCTGCAGCAAAAGAAAAGGAAGTGTCGAATATCCGGGAAAGAATGGCTTTATTTTATGCCACCTGCCCGGCAGAATTTTCTTTTGAGAAAAAAGCACTGGAACAACTAAATCGATCTTATCGGGATTTCTCGCTTGCTTCTAACTTTTTACGTCTCTTTTGTTTTTTCAGGTACAGTAAATGGTTGCTTGCAGTGAAACGACGTTCTGCCATTCGTAAGTGGCTCTTTTGCCTGAAAATGTTTGTAAAAATAAAGTGAGGTCAACGTGCACAACGATGATAAATCTCGAGGTATTTCCTGGCTGCGATGGTCCAACTGAATCTACTTGCATGCGCCTGTATATCCGCTGAAGGATGGGTATCAGCATAATCGCGCAACCCCTTTTCGAATATCCCCTGCATGTGCGCCGGATCAAAGGAATCAAAGTAATAGGCCAGGCTGCCCCCGATCTCAGGGAGGGAAGTATGCGTAGATAAGAATACGGGTTTCCCAAAATACATGGCTTCCAGCACAGGCATGCCAAAACCTTCTGCTAAAGAAGGAAAAACAAAGGCCTTGCAATTAGTATAATACCAGTGCTTCTCTGCTTCAGATATAGCACCAGCAAAAACAACGCGGCCGTCTACCCCTAACCGACGCGCTTCATTTTTAATTTTAGTGAGATAGCTCTCCTCTTGTGTTACGCCCGCTATAATCAGCAAATCATCATTGTTCTGTAATAAAGCAGGTAACACATGAAAGTTTTTTTTTGCAGCCACGGTTCCAATGGTAAAAAGAAAGGGGCGTTCTGGGGCTGTGCGTGGCTTTTCCGGCAGAACAGTTGAAAAATTACAGCCATTGTAAATGACTGAAGTAGGAACATCCCTTAATGAGAGATGCGCCTGTAGTTCGCGCAAAACAAATTCGGAAATGGTGACAATATACTGTGCCCTGTTTACCCTTACTTGCAATCGACTAATGGCATTTTTTATATCTGACTTGCTCTTCCCGGGTTGATGTAAAAAATTGAGGTCATGAACGGTCAAAACTGTCGGCACCACCCGGTGGCGGGGGAAATAGTCACTGTCTTGTTGCATAGCATGCCAAACATCAACTTTTCCAAATGCAGGCAGGAACCATTTATGATATAACTGCTGGTGAACATACTTTACATCTGTCCCGAAATAGCCATCCCATTTCGAGGGAAGATAAAATGTCAGCTCTTCCTTTACCGATTTAGCTGCGACCAAGGCGGTACCCAATTGCTGGCAAAAATGAAAGAGGCCGGTATGCGGATATTTCATCCGCTCGGCATCCAGCCAGATATGCAACCGGGAATCCTGCATCAAGAATGAAGTTGTTGAGAAAGAAACTGAAATAAATTGAATCCAGGTCGAACCATTTCAGATGAAATATTTTCAACCAGTTGCTGTTTGCTGATATCACGCATCCGATGACGACTAATTAACTGATACGCTTTTTCTGCCAGCAGCCATTTTTTTCGCTCGGGTGCCTTTTGTAAACGCTGATGCTGCCAAATAGCTTCCGCTAAAGCGCCGATGCCCTCCTGTTGGGTTGCTACTGTTTTTAATATGGGTATCTCCCAAATACCCGGAACAAAGGAGCCGGCGAGCATGCCCCGAAGATTTTTTACCAATTGATCTGCATCCGGTCTGTCGCTCTTATTGACAACAAAAATATCAGCAATCTCCATAAGTCCCGATTTCATGGTCTGCACTTCATCGCCGGCTTCCGGCACCAGCACCACCACCGTTGTGTCTGCCAGTCCCGCAATCTCAATTTCACTTTGTCCCACACCGACCGTTTCTATCAGCAGCTCATCAAATCCGGCTCCCTGCAGAATAGCACTGATCTCTATGATCTGAGGATGTAATCCACCCAGCGAACCTCTTGTTGCAAGTGAACGAATATATACCTGGGGGTGATTGTACCAGGCACTCATACGAATTCTGTCGCCCAGCAATGCCCCCAAATGAAAAGGCGATGAGGGATCTACGCAAATCACACCCACTTTTTTTCCTTGTCCCACCCATTGATGTATGAGCGCGTCGGAGAGTGTGCTCTTTCCTGCACCCGGCGCCCCGGTAATGCCTGTAATTAATGCTTTACCAGCCGGCAACTGCTGTAAAAACGACAAATAACCCTCTGACCGGTTCTCTACCAGCGAAATCGCCCTGGCCAATGATTTGTAAGAACCATTTGCCAAATCTGAAAGCAGAAATTGCCAGTCCATGCCGATCGTTTGACGTAAATTTAGGCGATACCCGTTAGTTATTAAAATCTGCTTGTTAAAGACATCCCTTCCCACCTGCCAGTTATGTTGAAACAACTGCGTGTAAAATATGCTTCCGACAACCTTCCAATCGTACTTCTTGTACTGATGATGGGCGGCTTACTCTTCAGTCGGGCACTTCTTTCTCTCTCACAATTGGGCTGGGTGGCATGGATCATCATGAACTGGCGACGCCGTGAACACAACGCCGATGCCATGCGAAGCTGGAGTTTGCTGGTTATCCCCCTGGCACTGCTTGGCTGTTGGCAATCACCTTTTACCGGCCGACACTTTGACTACCTGCTCACGCTGATCATGTATCCAATCGCCTTTTTTTCCCTGGCAAATTTGTCAGTAAAGTTGCTACGCTATTTTAGTCGTATCTGCCAGCTGGCCGCATTGACAGGTATTGTTTATGCACTCGCTGCCTATAGTTTGGAACAAACTGTTTGGTTCGAGGCTTACGGCGCAGGTAAGTCGCTCCCTACATTTATGGATACCGATCATGTTCGCTTTGGTATCTTTCTCTGTGGCACAGGCTTACTGACCTGGCAAGAGCAACAACTTTCTAAAAAAATAAAATATAGCCTGCTTTTCATCTTGTTGTCAGCCATAGTTTTCATGTCAGTAAGAACAGCATGGATGGGTGCCGCCATTAGTGTGCTTACCTGCAGTTTTTTTGCGCCTGCTAAAAACAATTGGCTTCGCATCCGGCGACTATTGGTTTCAATAGCTGTTATTGTGAGCCTTGCCCTTATTAGTTACCTGCTATTCCCGACAGTTCAGCAAAAATGGGCCTATATGGTCTATGACTGGCAACACTATTCGCCACAAACCGATCGGCTGAATTATTCCGATGGTGCCCGCCGCCTGCTGAATGCTGTAGCCTGGAACGCCATAACCGAAAAAGGTACAAGCAACCAAGGCTGGGCAGGAATTGCTACCGCCTTGCAAACTGCATTTTCGCAACAATATCCTGGAAAAACACTTCCATTTACATGGCCCTTTAATCAATGGCTATTCTGGTGGATGGGCGCCGGACTACTCGGTATGATTTTCTTTACAACCTGGCTTTTTTTTCCGGCATTACAGGGTTATCGAAAAAACAACAGCGGCACACTTGCTTGGACACTGGTGATCATAGCATCTTGTTGGGTAGAGTGTACCTTAAGTTTTCAATATGGCGTCTGGCTCCATGCATGGATAGGCGCCGCAGCCTGGTATATACAGGAAAGGGAGAGCAAACCGGAAAACATCAGCGAATAATACGGTAGTTCCGAAAATCAAAGGGTCGGATGCCGGTAATTTTTTCAAAAGAATATAACAGTCGGTCTTTCAGCGAAAATTTTTTCTTTGAAATATCCAGGTCAAGCTGCCAGTTTTTTTGGTGTATGCGCTGTTGCATAACGGCAGGATGCGTACCGGCGAACTTCTCGAGTGAATCGAATGATTCAAAATCCCATACATCAGGGTCTGCAAGCACCCGCTTCATGTCCTCATCACCCAACCAGTAAGGACTTACATTTTTTTGTTTCTTCATCATCTGCTCCGGACTCTTCACCCATCCATAGTGAAACACTGAAGCATCTATCTGTTTGACCTTGAGGGGGCGACCATTTTTCCTGAATCCCTGTGCATCTTTATAGGCCTTGATGGCACGGTCATTGCGAATGATCCGCACTTCCTTATGATACCATTTTCTGCTATCGCCAATATAATCGTAGGTGCCGTAAAAATGTACATAATCAAAAAGCAAGCCCTCTACACGCTTATCACTAAGCTGCTCTGCACAGGCCTGCCGGATAGCAGGATGATATTGCTCATGAATCACCTCATCGGCTTGCACATAAAATGCCCAGTCACTATCAGAACGAATCAGGGCTGCTGCCTTATCAGTTTCTACTGCCAGCACCCTTCCACCGCTGCGCAGTGACATGTCCCAGACTGAATGGTGAATTTTAATCTTATCGCTACCAATGGCTCGTATCAGATCCTCTGTCGCATCGGTTGAATCGCCCACCAACACAATCATCTCATCCACCAGGGGCAATATGCTGCGAATCGCTTCCACCACCGGATAGTCGTTGAGAACGGCATTTCGGATGATAGTAAAGCCAGAAATCAGCATAAACAAGAGAATTATTGCGCAAAGAACCGAAAACTTTTGCATCTTGCCTATGCAACGCAGGGGTTGGCCGTAATTTATTTTAACTGGTATGACCAATTTCATTCCGCTTTTTCCGCTGGGTATCGTCGTATTTCCGGGTGAACTACTCAACCTGCATATCTTCGAGCCCCGCTACCGCCAACTCATACAGGAATGTCATCAAGAAAGCCGCTCATTCGGCATCCCGGCTGTCTTTGGCAACCGGGTGCAGGAAACCGGCACCCTCGTTCAACTGGAAGAAGTAGTGAAAACTTATGAGGACGGCAGAATGGACATACGAATCAAGGGTGACCGACTCTTCAGAATGTTGGAAGTTGTTAAAACTGTGCCCGACAAACTTTATAGTGGCGCAATTGTTCATTACCCCGCTAACCGTATGAAATCTAACCCGGTTCTGCTGGCCACCGTGTTGTTGGGCATTCGAGACCTGCATCGCCGGTTGAACGTATCTAAAAAATTTCGCCTGCCGGATGAGCAACTTTGCAGCTATGACCTGGCACACCATGCCGGACTTTCACTGGAGCAGGAATATGAATTACTCGAGCTGCTCGACGAGTGGCAACGACTGGAATACCTGAGGCGACATATTCAGTCCACATTGCCCATGATGACGGAGCTGGATAACCTGAAGGAAAGAATCAACCTTAACGGACATTTCAGGGAGCTGAAAGGATGGGAACCGGAATAAATGAATAGTATGGCAACAACCATTTGCTTTGATTTTGGCAATACCCGCCTGAAGGCAGGTATTTTCTCCGGACGCATTTTTCTGGAAGAAGTAGTGTTAGCCGGACCCGGACCGGAACACCTGCACCCACTGCTCGAAAAAGTACGACCCGACAAAACAATTCTGTCGTCTGTCATCAATCATCCCCCTGAGATAAACGATCTCCTCGCAAGCTATGGACGCTTCCATCTGCTGAATCATGCCAGCCAGCTTCCGATCACAACCCCTGTTGGAAAACCCGAAACGATTGGGGCTGACCGCCTGGCCATTTGCGCTGCTGCTGTTGATTTATTTCCGCATCAACATTGTCTGGCGATTGGTCTGGGTACTTGTATTACCTATAACTTCATCAATGCAGCTCATCAATTTTTAGGTGGCAGCATCTCCCCGGGCATGAATATGCGCTTCCGTGCCATGCACGAACAAACCGCCTTGTTACCCATGGCAGCACCAGTGAAACGATTTCCACTGGTGGGGTACGACACCTTGACAAATCTGCAAAGCGGCGTTATCCAAGGTATGGCTGCCGAGATTGATGGAATCATACATGCTTACCGCGGCAAATACAATGAACTTCAGGTACTGATTACCGGCGGTGACCTATTCTTCTTCGACTCGCTGCTGCTACATCCCATGCACCGCGACCCATATTTACTCTTCCGCGGCCTGCAGGCCATCTGCGAAACCAATCTGCCCGGGTGAAGGCAAATCGGAAAAATTGACCGAATTTTGAAGTCATGAAAAAAAGAGGCTGTCGAATCGTACTTATGTGCTCAATTATTTTCGGAGGAACGGGCTGCGAGAACGACCTGACTGAGATAAGAGAAATGGCCAGCAAATCTACCAATGTTGAAATTGGCACTTCAATCGACAGCTACCTTAGTCTCGAAGGAAAAGCAAAAGCACACCTGACTGCTCCAAAAATCATTCGCTACCAGGGAGAGGGTCCCCGAAAATCAGAGTTTCCTAATAGTCTGCATGTTGATTTTTTTAACGATAGTAATAAAATAGAAAGTTGGCTCGATGCCCAGTACGGCATATATAATGAAAATGATAAAAAAGTGCTGCTTAAAAACAATGTAGTGGTAACAAATATCTTCGGTGACACTCTTTTCACAGACGAGCTATGGTGGGACCAGATAGCAGAGAAATTCTACACCGACAAAAAATTCACCTTCAGTAAAAATTATAGAAGTGATTACTTTGTAGGACTGCAAGGAATGACCTCTAACCAAAACATGACTGATATCACACTGTTTTTAATCGAAGACAAAAGCTATACATCTTACAAAGACAGCTCAGCACAACCGGCACCCCCACCCCCACCTCCACCCACGCCAGCCCCCATTTTAAAAGCGCGCAGGAAATAAACGCTACCAGAACAGTGTTGTATATTTGTGAATAAGCATCCCCACGTTCATGACAGAATTGGCCATCATCTCTGGATTACTCATTTCCCTCCTGTTCATCGCATTCTTTGCCGGGTATGAGATTGCCTTCGTCACAGCGAATCGATTTGCCATTGAACTTAAAAAGAAACAAGGCAGCAGAAGAGGCATCATACTGGCCGGCTTCATAGAAAACCAGGCGAAATTTATTGGCACCTGTCTTGTCGGACTGAACCTTTTTCTGGTGATCTACGGTCTGCTTTTCGGAGAATTACTAAAACGCACCGTATGGCTTCCCTGGCATATTCAGAATGACTATCTTAAACTCATACTGGATACCCTGCTTTCAGCGATGGTCGTGTTGGTCTTAGGTGAATTTTTACCCAAAGCCATCTTTCGAGCTAAGAATGAACTGCTACTTCCCGCTTTTGCTGTTATCGCTCATTTCTTCTACTCATTATTCGAACCGGTTACCAACCTGCTGGTCAATGTTGCACAGTGGATCCTGCGCTATATTTTTAATGTGCGTGTGAATGAGCGCAATGAAGCCTTTACCAAAATAGACCTGGAGCATTTTTTTCAGCAAACAAAAGAGCAGAGCGAAGAAAACGCAGACCTAAACAAAGAACTATTCGAGAATGCACTCAGCCTGCCGATGGTGAAGATCAGACAATGCCTTGTACCCAGAACGGAGATAGAAGCCTGTGAACTGCATGCGCCAATAGAGACCCTGCAGCAGCAGTTTGTTAGTACCCAGCTGAGTAAATTGGTCATTTATGATGACAACATCGACAACATTGTAGGCTATGTACACCAGCTGGACCTATTCAACAAACCGACCAGTATTCAGTCCATATTACATCCGATGATCGTTGTACCGGAAGCAATGAGTGTTCCGGATCTGATGAATAAGTTTACCAAAGAAAGAAAAAGCATCGCCTGGGTCGTTGATGAATTCGGCGGAACCGCCGGCATCGTCACCATGGAGGACCTACTGGAAGAAATCTTTGGTGAAATTCAGGATGAATATGATGTGGAAGAAGCCAATGATCAGCTGGAAAACGATGAATATACTTTCAGCGGAAGGGTGGAACTGGACTACCTGAATGAAAAATATGGCCTGACTTTCCCCCATGGCGGCTCAGAAACGCTGAGCGGATATATCATTCAGCGAAATGAAGCCATCCCCAGACAAAAAGAGCAGATCATCATAGACCGGTATCGTTTTGAAATTCTGGAAGTAAGCGATACCCGTATAGAAAAAGTGAAAATGAAGGTGCTCTGATTACTACCTTCGGGCATTTCATTACATCGACGTACCTTTGTTCCCTCATTATCTAGCATATGGCGTTGTTTGGCAATAAGAAGCAGGAAGCAGCTGCTGAAATGACCTTCATTGATCACCTCGAAGAGCTACGGGCTCGAGTTATTCGAGCTGTCCTGGCTATTGTGGTAATGGCAATCGTCATTTTTATTTACCGCGACTGGATATTTGATTATGTAGTAACGGGACCAATCAATCCTGATTTCATATCTTATCGTTTTCTATGCCGTTTTAGTCATTGGGCACATCTGGGCGAAACGCTTTGCATGCCCCCGGTAGAAGTGAACATGCAAAGCAACACTTTCGGTGGTCAGTTTTTGGGCAGTATATCTATGGCCCTCATCGGCGGCATCATTGTAGCTTTCCCTTTCATTTTCTGGCAATTCTGGCTCTTCGTGAAGCCGGCACTGAAGGAAAACGAAAGCAAAAACACACGTTATGTGATTTTTTGGGTGTCGTTCTTCTTTTTTCTGGGTGCAGCTTTTGGCTATTTCTTGCTGGGCCCCTTCACCTTTAACTTCCTGGCAGGCTTTCAACTGGGCAGTCGAGGTACCATCCGCACACTTCCCACCCTCAGCGACTACATAGACAACCTGACCAATATCATATTGGGATGCGGCTTGGCATTCGAATTACCGGTGCTGGCACACATCCTCACCCGCGTCGGTATTGTTAGTCCGAGCCTATTGCGCTCCACCAGAAAATATGCAGTGGTAATCATTCTGATAGTAGCTGCCTTCATTACCCCCAGTCCCGACTGGATGAGCCAATTAATCGTTTTCATACCCCTATTCCTCCTCTATGAACTGAGTATTCTGGTATCAGAGCGCGTCTATAAAGAAACTGAAAAAGAGCAAGAAGAGTGGAGCTAATTAGCCTGCTCATCCGGTGATGTATTTTTTCTTATCTGCAGCCGCTAATGTTTTATCTTAGCGGGGAATCCTGCAGCCATGACACCAATTTTTTCCCAACAACTACCCATCGCCCTGGGTGCAGACCATGCTGGTTTTGCCTATAAAAAAGAGTTGATCAGCTGGCTATCTGCACAGGGGCTTGCCACAGAAGACCTGGGTGCCTTCAGTGAAGATTCCGTCGACTATCCTGATTTCGCCCATCCGGTTTGCACGCTGGTTGAAACAGGGAAAGCGGCATTCGGCATACTTCTATGTGGAAGTGCCAATGGAGTAGCTATGACTGCCAACAAACACACTGGTATTCGTGCCGGACTGTGCTGGGTGAATGAAGTCGCCTCCCTGGTACGACAACATAATAATGCCAACGTCATTTGTATTCCCGCGCGCTTTGTCAGCCTGGAGGAAGCTAAAACCATGGTCACCACCTTTATGACTACCGCGTTTGAGGGCGGCCGCCATGAAAACCGCGTTAATAAAATTGCCTGTTCATCTTAACCATTCATACAAAATGAAAAAACAGTTACTGAGTTTATTACTACCCCTGCTGTCACTAACAGCCCTTGCCCAAAAGCCGGAGGATGCAGTAAAATATGCTTCCTTTATTACAGCCGATGGATTAAAAGAAAAATTAACTATTCTCGCAGGTCCTGAAATGGAAGGCCGAGAAACAGCAGCAGCAGGCGAAAGAAAAGCCGCCGCTTTTATTGAAGAACATTTTAAGAAAATTGGACTGAAGCCGGGCAACGGCGACAGCTATCGGCAGCCATTTAATGTTTATCAGGATATGCTCACTGAAAAAAAATTGATGGTCAATGGAAAGACATATCAGTGGGACCAGGATTATTATTTTCCTATGTCAATGGTTTCCAGCACTAACTGGAACCAGGGTTCTGTAGTCTTTGTAGGCAATGGCACAGTGGATTCAGCAACCAAAACGAACGACTTCAAAGGCCTCGATGTAAAAGGCAAACTGGTATTGATTGCTGACGTAGCCGGCAATGGAACTGCAATGAACACACCTGCCATGAACAAAATCAGTTACGTACGTAACCTGGGGGCAGCAGGCATATTGATGGTTTCATCCGACTTTCCACGCAAAACACCCAGCCAACTGAAAGGCAGAATGAGCATCAAAGCCCCGGCTGCGGCAACCAATAGTGACAACGGCTTTATTGCAGCCATGATTTCAAGCGAAGTAGCCTCTGCACTCGTAGGCAGAACTTTTACCCTGACACCCGCTCAATGGAAGGAACTCCCCAAAGGCACATACATTGCCGAAACAAAAATTGCAGCCAAAAAAACCAGTGAGGCCCTCGAAAGCAGCAATGTGATAGGTATCTTACCTGGAACTGATAAAAAAGATGAATACTTATTCATCACCGGACACTACGACCACCTGGGAAAAATAGGTGATGTGATCTGGTACGGCGCCGATGATGATGGTTCTGGAACTGTTTCTGTTATGCAGATGGCTGAAGCATTTGCAGCAGCAGCCGGCAAGAGAAAAGGTCCCCGCAGAACGATTGCATTCATGGCAGTGAGTGGTGAAGAAAAAGGCCTGCTGGGCTCTGAATTTTACTCCGACCATCCCATCTATCCCATGGAAAAAACCACGGCTAACCTGAATATCGATATGGTAGGACGCGTTGACACGGAAAGAAAAACAGCCGATACCCTCAACTATGTTTATGTAATCGGACACGATAAACTGAGTTCAGAATTACCCATCATCAATGAGGGTGTAAATAATAAATATACCGGACTGACACTGGATTATAAGTTTGATGATCCAAAAGACAGAAACCGAATTTACTTCAGAAGCGATCACTACAACTTCGCCCGCAAAGGAGTACCTATTCTATTCTTCTACGATGGTATGCTTTTGTCTGATTACCACAAACCAACTGATACCGTTGACAAAATCAATTTCCCCCTGATGGAAAAGCGGGTAAAAATGATCTTTCATACCAGCTGGGAAATGGCGAATCGCGATAATATGTTGAAGCGCGATACCCCACTTAATATGGGAAGTCGCTAATAAAAAAATAACCACAACAAAAAAGCCGTATTCTGAAGAATACGGCTTTTTTTATGGAAGAACCCGTTTATTAATGTCCCAACAAGTAAGCAAATATCAGAGGAACGACTATTGTGGCATCACTCTCCACAATGAATTTGGGCGTATTGACATCTAATTTACCCCAAGTAATTTTTTCATTGGGCACTGCGCCGGAATAAGAACCATAGGAAGTAGTAGAATCACTGATCTGACAGAAATAACTCCAGAAAGGAACATCATGCCAGGAAAGGTCCTGGTACATCATCGGTACTACACAGATCGGAAAATCGCCGGCAATACCACCACCAATCTGGAAGAATCCAACGCCCTTTCCGCTGCTGTTCTGACGATACCAGTCTGACAACCATACCATATATTCAATACCACTCTTCATGGTGGAAGCTTTCAGCTGACCCTTGATTACATAAGACGCAAAAATATTTCCCATGGTACTATCTTCCCAACCCGGAACGACTATTGGCAGGTTCTTTTGCGCAGCTGCCAGCATCCAGCTATTGGCAGGGTCGATCTCATAATATTGCTCCAAATCACCACTCAATAACATCTGGTACATGAATTCATGGGGGAAGTATCTTTCACCCTTATCCTCTGCTCCCTTCCATACCTGGTGAATGTGCTTCTGCAACCGACGGAAAGCTTCTTCCTCCGGAATACAGGTATCCGTTACCCGGTTATAGTGACTCTCCAACAAATCCCATTCGTCTTGCGGACTGAGATCACGATAGTGAGGAACCCGTTTATAATGACTATGTGCAACCAGATTCATGATATCCTCTTCCAGGTTGGCGCCGGTACAACTGATGATGGCCACCTTATCCTGCCGAATCATTTCAGCAAGACTGATCCCCAGCTCAGCAGTACTCATGGCTCCCGCCAGACTCACCAGCATTTTTCCCCCCTCCAGCAAATGTGTTTCATAACCTTTAGCGGCATCCACAAGAGCGGCAGCATTGAAGTGCCGGTATTGGTGCTCAATGAATTGTGAAATGGGTCCTTTTGGCATAATTCCTGTATTTGAGGCGCAAAGTTAATTTTTTAATCGGCTTTCTGCATAATCCTTTCAAAAAGGCATGTAGCTGATAAGAAAGCGGCTTTCAAATTTCAGTAGTTTTGTAATCCCGGTCCTGTTAGCCAGGTAAAGCCGGAGATACCTCCGGTAGTCTATATGGATCAGGCCTATTACAAAGCATATTATCACCTGGAGCGAGAGCATTGGTGGTTTTTGGTCCGAAAAAAGATCCTGGCTGAGCGCATACGCCACCTCTTGAAACAGCCCGTGAATATTCGCTCATTGAATGTAGGCGCTGCGACCGGAGCCACATCGGATATGCTCACAGCATTTGGGTCGGTCATGAGCATAGAATATGATGCAGCATGTACCCAATTCACAAAAACCTACCTGTCTACCCCTATCGAGCAAGGATCGATATTGGAATTACCCTTCGAAGCGAATCAGTATGATCTGGTGGCAGCACTCGATGTGATTGAACATGTGGAAGACCATCAACTGGCAGTACAGGAACTCTGGCGTGTTTGCAAACCGGGCGGGCACATCGTTATCACGGTTCCGGCTTATCAATTTCTCTGGAGCCGCCATGATCTGATTAACCACCACTTCAGAAGATATACTTTGTCGCAACTGACCGACTTATTCCGGCCCTTGCAGGGAAAAGTTATCTATCAGACTTATTATAATTCTTTCCTTTTCCTTCCTATCGCCACCTACCGTTGGCTGATGAATATATTTCAAAAATTGCTGGGTAAAAAAGAAAAACCCGTGGGCAAATATGATTATGAAGTATTGGGCACAGGTGGCTGGCTCAATCAAATTTTATCTGGCATTTTTCACCTCGATTACCATTGCCTGAAAGGAGGTATCCGCTTCCCGGCAGGTGTGTCAATAATGATCTTCTTCCAAAAAGATGCTCCCACCTCACCCTGAGATAACAATGAGAACGAAACACATTCATTGGCTCTATCGTGAAATCACAGTTTTGCCGGGAAAAAAATTTTACCTGGCTAATTTGATTTGGCTATTACTCGCGTGTAGTGCAGTAACAGCTGAAATAGCAAGGGGCATGAGCTCTATTGATAATTTTCTTATCTATCGGGGAGTGTTCAATCATGTTACCCAACTCAAAAATCTCTTTATTCTCTATCCGAATGAATACGAGTCATTCAACAACTATGGTCCGGCTTTCTCTCTGATCATTGCCCCTTTTGCAGTGCTTCCCGTTTACCTGGGCTGCTGGCTGTGGGCTATGACCGGGGCAGTTACATTACTGATAGCCATTCATCAACTGCCAGTAACAATTCATCAAAGATTATTGATTGTATCTATAGCCGCCATAGAAATGATGACCGCAACCCACAATGTTCAATTCAATACCCTGCTGACCGCCTTTATCATCTTCTCGTTTATTTTTACACTGAATGGAAAAGACTGGCTGGCTACTCTTTTCATAGCAGCAGGCACGCTAAGTAAAGTGTATGGCATAGCCGGTCTGCTGTTTTTCTTCTTCTCCCAAAACAAAAAACAATTCGTACTCTCCTATATTGGCTGGATGCTGACACTATTCCTATTACCCATGCTTTACTCGAGCTATGAGTATATTCTGCAAACTTATCAGGAATGGTTTCAGCAAATTCTGAAACGAAATGACCAGAACGTATTCAATTCTACCTATGCCGGTATGCAAGACATCTCAGCTATGGGAATGATCAGAAGAATCTTTGGCTGGTATGATTTTCCGGAATTCAAATTGGTGGCTGCTGCCGGACTGTCTATGTTAATTCCCTTAGCTAAGTTGCATCAATGGATTAACCCTGCTTTCCAACTCAGATACCTTGCCCTGGTGCTGCTTACTGTGGTTGTTTTTAGCTCTGCATCCGAAAGTCCGAGTTTTGTTCTCGCTGTTACCGGTGCCGGTATCTGGCTTTCATTACAGCCAACTCCATGGAAAAAATGGTTAATTGCCCTTGTAATTTTTCTTTTTTTATTCACTATTCTATCGCCAACCGATATCGTTCCTCCGTATATTCGAACGAATTTTATTCAGGCCTATTCACTAAAAGCCCTGCCTTGTTGTATTATCTGGGTGTTTTTATTAAAAGAAATTTATTCAATTGCTTTTAGTAAAAATCAACTCCGACCAAATCAAATCGTATGAAAGTACTTGTAACCGGAGCAGACGGATTCATTGGCTCACACCTGACAGAAACGTTGGTGCGCAGGGGATATGATGTGCGTGCCTTTGTCTATTATAACTCTTTCAACTCCTGGGGATGGCTAAACAACTGTACCGCTGATGTTGCAGGAAAATTTGAAGTGTTCAGTGGCGATATCAGAGATCCCCATGGTGTAAAGAAAGCTATGGAAGGTTGCCATGCTGTTTTGCACCTGGCTGCACTGATTGGCATCCCTTACTCTTATCATTCCCCCGATACGTATGTTGACACCAATATCAAGGGTACACTCAATATTTTACAGGCGGCCCGCGAGTTGGGCGTACAAAAAGTAGTTCATACTTCTACCAGCGAAGTATATGGCACTGCCAGGTTCGTTCCAATAACGGAAGAGCATCCCCTGCAAGGTCAATCGCCGTATTCGGCAAGTAAAATTGGTGCTGACCAGATGGCTTTATCTTTTTATGCCTCCTTCGAAACACCTGTTGCCATCATCCGACCCTTCAATACCTATGGCCCACGGCAGTCTGCCCGCGCCGTAATACCTACCATCATCTCTCAAATTGCAGCAGGTAAAAAACAAATTCAGCTGGGTGCAACCACTCCTACTCGGGACTTTTCTTTTGTGGAAGATACCGTAGAAGGTTTTATCAAAGCGCTCAATGCCGAGGAAGTAATTGGCAAGGTGACCAACCTTGGCAGTGGTTTCGAGATCAGTATCGGACAAACAGCCGAAATGATTGCCACACTCATGGACGCTCCTGTCGAATTCATCACCGATAATAATCGAATCAGACCCGACAAGAGTGAGGTAGAACGCTTATTCGCCAGCTATGAGCAGGCACAGAAAAGAATGGGTTGGCAGCCGGCATATGGCGGTGAAGCAGGCTTCCGAAAAGGACTACAAAAAACCATTGAATGGTTTACAGATGCCAATAACCTGTCACATTATAAAACGAATAATTATGCCATCTGAGCAGGCATTCCGGTAACTTCACAGTAATTCAGTTATGAAAAAACAGGCAGTTATTTTATGTGGTGGAAAAGGAAAGCGGCTCAGGCCCTATACGGTTGTGCTGCCCAAACCACTCATGCCTGTAGGTGAATATCCGATTCTTGAAGTCATCATTCGACAACTGGCACTGCAGGGATTCGATCAAATTACCCTCGCTGTCAACCACCAGGCAGAATTAATTGCTGCTTTTTTTGGTGATGGAAGTAAATGGAATATTGCTATTGACTATTCACTTGAAGATGAGCCCCTGGGTACCATGGGACCACTCAAGCTTATTCGCAACCTGCCAGATCACTTTCTCGTTATGAATGGGGATATTCTGACCGACCTGCCATACAGCAAATTTTTTTCCAATCACCTGAATAAGGAAGCCGTTTTCAGCATCTGCTCACAGGAAAGAAGAGATAAAATTGACTATGGCGTTTTAGATACCAACAATGGTCAACTGACCGGATTCAGAGAAAAACCCGAAACTACCTATGAAGTAAGTATGGGTATTTATATGGTCAGCAGGCAGGCACTTGACAAAATTCCGGCTAACAGCCCCTATGGATTTGACCAATTGATGTTGCAACTGCTGCAGGAACAACTGCCCGTTCGGGTAGAAAAATATGGTGGACTTTGGCTTGATATCGGTCGTCCCGATGACTACCTCGAAGCCATTGAAAAATTCGATCAGCTGAAAGAGAAAATATTATATGCCTGATGTGCTCATAACCGGCGCTAAAGGATTTATCGGCAAAGCACTTTCCGATAACCTTCGCAGTAATCATCATCTGGTCACTGAACTTACCCGTGCTGATGGTGATATATCAGATCCCTCTACCTGGCAAAAGCTGCGGCCTCATCAAATCGTATTTCATCTGGCAGCCCGCACCTTTGTTCCTGAAAGCTGGATTTATCCGACCGAATTCATTCAAACCAATACCATCGGTACCCTACAAGCACTCGAATACTGCAGAAAAAATAATGCATCATTGGTATACATCAGTTCTTATCTCTATGGCAACCCTGCTTCCTTGCCTATTCCGGAGACAGCAACCTTGCATACCCCCAATCCTTACGCACTCAGCAAAAAAAATGCTGAGGACCTTTGTCTTTTCTACCACCAATGCTATGGTATCAATATCACCATTATTCGCCCCTTCAACCTATATGGAGAAGAACAAAATGACTCCTTCCTCATCCCTCAACTCGTAAAACAGGCAATTGAACAACAGGCCTTCTTTGTAAAAGACCTGGCACCCAAACGTGACTACCTGCACATTGATGATTTCATTCGGGCACTCCTCTCAACTAATGAGCTCAAAGGATTGCATATCATCAACCTGGGATCCGGAAAAAGTTATAGCGTGCAGGAAATTATATCAATCATCAACCTACTGGAGAAAAAAGACTACCCCGTTCATAGCGAAAATATTCGCCGCCAAAATGAAATCATGGATACTGTAGCCGATATCCGACTGGCCAATCAACTCCTCCAATGGCAGCCCGCAGTTTCTATAGAAACCGGACTTCACCGCATGCTGCAGCAATTCCGCTCCCGTCATCATTCCTAAAAGGAGCACATTAAAAATTAGCTTTACCTTTGTAGGAATGTCCTTACCAGAGCAACCATCGACGATCGACATCGTAATACCTGTTTGTAATGAACGAGGCAACTTGCCAATCTTAATAGCTGAATTGGAGGAAGTATGCCATACACTCCCTTATCAGCATCGGTTGATTTTTGTAGAAGACAGCAGCACAGATGGAACGCTAGATTACTTACGTGAACAATCAGTCCTGCACCCGCATATTTTTTATATCTCCCTTACGAAAAGCTTCGGCCACCAAAATGCCCTCAAAGCAGGTCTCGATAGAGCCGATGCCGATGCCGTCATTACCATGGATGGAGATCTTCAACACCCACCCTCGCTGATTCCCGAACTAATAAAACAATGGGAGGCCGGGAATGATGTTGTTTTTACGATTCGCAATGACCACAAAGACATTACCCTCTGGAAAAAGAAAACTTCCCGCCTCTTCTATGATGTAATCAATAACCTCTCCGATATTGAAATACATCCCGGCACCGCAGACTTTCGCCTGATGGATAAAAAAACGGTGCAAGTCTTTCGACAATTCAATGAGACCGACTTGTTTTTACGCGGACTTATACAGTGGATGGGATTTAAAAGGGTCGGGATTGAGTATACCTCCCGTCTGCGACAAAGTGGTGAGACCAAATACTCGCTGAAAAAAATGATTCGCTTTGCCTTGCAAGGTATCACGTCATTCAGTACCAAACCACTCTATATCGCTGCCTACCTCGGACTCTTCTTTTCACTCTGCTCGCTCATCTTTATTCCATATACCATTATAGGCTATTTTTATGGACATGCCGTTTCAGGATGGGCCTCTATTATAGCTACCGTGGCGTTTTTTGGCGGACTTCAACTGATGATCTTAGGTATCATCGGTATCTATATCGGAAAAATTTATATGCAGGGCAAGAACAGGCCGCACTACATCGTCAAAGAAACCAACCTGCCATGAAGAACAGGTATGTGTTGCTGAGTTTCGATGTAGAAGAATTTGATATGCCGCTAGAATTTGGTCATTCCATAACCCTCACTGAACAATTGGAAGCCGGAAAAAAAGGACTGGATGCCATCCTGCCTTTATTGGACCATTCAGATGTGTCGAGCACCCTGTTCACGACTGCTTTCTTTGCCAGCACCTATCCTGCTGCCATCCGTATACTTGCCCAGAAACATGAAATCGCTTCACACACCTATTACCATTCCTGGTTTAGCAATGAGCACCTGCTAGAATCAAAAGAAACACTGGAAAAAATCATCGGGCAACCCATTTCCGGCCTGCGTATGCCAAGAATGAAAGCAATCGATATGAAGCTGGTGGCTGCTGCCGGCTATACCTACGACTCTTCTATTCACCCCACCTGGATACCGGGCAAGTATAACCACCTCCGCTCACCACGCACGACTTCCACCTTGGCAGGCATCGAAAGAATACCCGCTTCCGTTAGCCCCCGCCTTCGCATACCATTGTTCTGGCTGAGTTTTAAAAATTTCCCCTACAACTGGTATAAACAACTCGTTATTCAAACACTGAAACATGATGGCTACTGCTGTCTTTATTTCCACCCCTGGGAATTCATCGATATTAGCCACTACGGATTGCCCAGGTACACCCACCGCATCGATGGCGCAGCCCTCACAGCCAGACTAGTCCGACTGATAGATGACCTCCGGCCATATGGAGATTTCATTACTTTACGCGACTTCCTGACTGAACAGAAAAAATGCGCATAAGCCATATATAGCATGAACTTTCTCGCACATGCAGTCTTGTCTTTTGGTGACCCGGAAATTCTAACGGGCAATATGATCAGTGATTTTGTGAAAGGTAATCTTCAATATAATTATACCCCCGATATACAGCGGGGCATCCGATTGCACCGAGCGATTGACCGGTTTACAGATTTGCATCCGCTAACGCGGGAAGCCAAAAAGTTACTCTACCCTGCCGCCGGACCGTATGCTGGTGCATTAATCGATATTGTGTATGATCACTTTCTCGCCCTCGATGAAAAGGAAGAACCGGAAAACGGATGGCACGAATTTTCCCAATCGGTATATACAGAACTACATGCCCGTTCCACAACCTTGCCCGATAACTTTGTGCGTGTACTGCCCTATATGATCGAACACAACTGGCTGTTCAACTACCGCCACAAACAACAAATCGAACAAAGTTTTCGGGGTATTGCCCGCAGAGCACGCTATTTTGATGCCGCTGATGCTGCATTCAGATTATTTGAGAACTGCTACCCTGAATTCGAGCAACGCTACCGGCAATTTTTCCCTGAACTGAAATCATTCGCAATGAATGAACTCAATCATCCGGAAAAAAGCTGATTATTTTTTGTTGACTATAATAACTCATCTTTGTAAAAATGAACTGCATGAAAACAGCTACCACTTATGTGCATGCCGGAGCAAATCCTGATCCATCCACCGGGGCGATCATGACACCCATTTTCCAAACTTCTACCTATGTGCAGGAAGCCCCCGGAAAAAACAAGGGATTTGAATATGCAAGAAGCCAAAACCCAACACGACAAGCACTGGAAACAGCACTCGCTGCCCTGGAATATGGTCAATATGGACTCGCTTTTTCAAGTGGCGTAGCGGCAACCGATGCCGTTATTAAACTATTGGTGCCCGGTGACGAAGTGATTGCACCCAATGATATGTATGGAGGTACCTACCGACTGTTTTCGAAAATTTTTGCCCCCTTCGGCATACGTTTCACCTATGTAGACACCTCCGATATCAACAACATAGCCCAAGCAATCACTCCTCAAACCCGTCTAATCTGGATTGAAACTCCCACCAATCCACTGATGAGCATTACAGACATTACAGCCACAGCCGAGCTAGCCAAACAGGCAGGTGCCCTGCTCTGTGTAGATAATACTTTTGCTTCTCCTTACTTGCAGAATCCACTTACACTGGGTGCAGATATTGTCATGCACTCCTCTACCAAATACCTTGGCGGGCACAGCGATGTGATACAAGGTTGTTTGGTAATGAACGATACTACCCTACGCGACAAACTCTACTTCATTCAAAAAAGTTGTGGCGCCGTACCCGGACCAATGGATTGCTTCCTGGTATTACGCGGTATCAAAACCTTGCACCTGCGCATGCAGCGGCACTGCGAAAACGGAGAAAAAATCGCCCATTTCCTGCGCGCGCACCCCGGCATCGCAAAAGTATTTTGGTGCGGATTTCCCGATCACCCCAACTACGAAGTTGCCCAACGCCAAATGAACGGATTCGGTGGCATGATGAGCTTTGAACTAAAAGACAACCGACCTGAAAACGTAACACGCGTGCTCTCTTCAACGCACCTATTTTCGCTGGCGGAAAGCCTGGGCGGTGTTGAATCACTTATCAATCATCCGGCCAGTATGACGCATGCATCGATACCGAGAGAGGAAAGAATAAAACATGGTCTCACCGAAAGTCTCATCCGTATCAGTGTAGGCATCGAAGATGCAGACGATCTGATAGAGGACCTGAACAAGGCAATTGGATAGCTGCAACCCGAAAGAACAGACGAGATTGCAACAATTAATGTACAAATAGCCGACAAAAAGTCTACCCCGGAATTTGTATAACTTGTAACGAATTTTCGGGATTTGGTTTCTGCCGACTAAAGAACCAAAGTCCCAAAAAACCAAAAGAGTCATTTTTTCTCCCGATTTTTTCGGGGCTATGATTCTGTTCGAATCGAAATTCTTATCTTACCCGAACGAAGAAAAAAATAACTTGTAGATGAAATCGGCCTGCGAATTCGTCAACGCCAAAAAATAAGCGCCCGTGAATAATTTAAAGGAATTGAAACCAAGAAAGGCACTAAACAAAGCCTTTTTAAAAGTAAAACCAAACAGGTCTGAAATTGAGCGTTTCAAGAGCAATCTCATTACTTTACTCGACAGGACAAATGACACGGAAAGCGAGGAGTTTCATAAAAACTTGGTTTCAGACTTTCTTAAAGATACTTATTACAAACAAAACCATTTTATAAACACCAAAGGCCGAAACGATCTTGTGATTCACAACGGACAAAATGCAAACTCGACAGTTGGTGTAATTCTCGAAGCCAAAAAGCCGACCAATAAATCAGAAATGATTGCGACCAATAAGCTGAACGCAAAAGCATTTCAAGAATTGGTTTTGTATTACCTAAGAGAGAGAATTACACAAAATAATCTCGAAGTAAAACATTTGGTGGCAACCAATATCAATGAATGGTTCATTTTTGACGCTACCCTATTCGAGAGGCTATTTGCTCAAAATAAAAATCTTGTAAAACAATTCAATGACTTTGAAGCAGGTCGTTTGGCAGATACAAAAACCGATTTTTTCTACAAACCAATTGCCGAGCCTCTAATTGAAAGCATCACTGGTGAATTTGAATTTACGTACTTCAACTTTCAAGACTATCAAAAATCAATTCGCAATTCTGACAAAGCAGATGATAATTCCTTGATTGCACTATTCAAGTTGTTATCGCCGGAGCATCTTTTAAAACTGCCTTTTACAAATGACAGCAACAACCTTGACAAACGATTTTATAGCGAATTGTTGCACATTATCGGCTTGACCGAAGAAGAAATCGCCATAGTAGAAGGATCAAGTAAATAACAGATTTACAAAAGGCGATTAACTGCGTTGAACCTAAAGGTTTCACGAACACCGCTAAAAAAAAATAAAACACGTGAGTAAATAAAAATAATTGAAACCGCATAAATCATAACATCTATGAGCAGCATAAAATTATTTGAGAACAGGAAGGTTCGCAGCCAATACGATGCCGAAAAAGAAATTTGGTATTTCAGCATTGTAGATATTATTGGTATTTTAACTGACCAACCTACCGTAGAAAGAGCCCGAAATTATTGGAAGGTGCTGAAAAACAGGCTATTAAGAGAAGGGAATGAAACGGTTACAAATTGTAACCGGTTGAAATTGGAAGCTGAGGATGGCAAACTGCGACTCACAGATGTGGGCAATGTAGAAGATATTTTTCGCCTAATCCAATCGATTCCATCACCCAAGGCAGAACCCTTTAAGCAATGGCTAGCAAAAGTTGGCTACGAAAGATTGCAAGAAATAAACGACCCCAGCCAAAGCATAGACAGAGCAAGAGAAAATTGGCAAAAATTGGGCAGGAGCGAAAAATGGATTCAACAGCGCATGACCGGTCAGGAAACCCGCAATAAGTTAACCGATTACTGGCAAGAAAGCGGTGTAAAAAAAGGAGATGAGTTTGCGGTATTAACGAATATCATTCACCAAGAATGGACAGGATTAACTGTGAAAAAACACAAACAGATTAAAGGATTACAATCACAAAATCTGAGAGACCACATGACAGAAGCCGAACTTATTTTCACTGCATTAGCCGAACTATCTACCAGGCAAATAGCTGAATCAACTAAAGCAAAGGGTCTAAATGAAAATGCTGTAGCCGGGAAAAAGGGTGGTACAGTAGCCAAAAATGCCAGAAAAGAGTTGGAGGCAAAAACAGGTAAAAGCGTTGTAACCGGAGATAACTTTTTGCCACCTACAAAGGAAAGAAAGAAATTGAAATAGCACCGGATGAATGCCAATCGTCTTTTAAGTTAAACAGCAACCCGAAAGCTCCCATTATGGTATTTGTAATACCCGCTTACCTTATTCTAACCCGATTAAGTGATAAGCTGCGGGATAAGAATGCCATATATGCTTTTCAGAAACTAGGAGCGCCAAGCAGAAAAAAATACAAAATTGCATTTATACAATTGATACTCAATGTCTCATAGCAAATAAGGAACATGACACCAAAGCCTACACCCAGACGCAAACTTAGCTGCAACTTATGTCTTTCCAACGGCACAACCGTCAGACAATCAGAACGAAAGACAGAAGGGCAGCATCCAACAGCGGTTAGGCCATCTGGCGGTTACATTGATTCATTTAAAAGTTTTTGGTAAGTTCATATGCAGTTCTTAGATTGAACTTTTGCGCTATAAATCCGTTACTTCGCCAAGCCGTTCGCCTTTAAACCCGTTGCCGGGAAGAACCATGCCCTATGACAGCAACCAAAAAGAAGCTGAAAAAAAATGAGTTGCAAATCCTGCTCGATGATAGAGCAAGCAGATACAACCAAGCCGGATTCATACCTACTGACCCGATCAGTATACCACATCTCTTTAGTCGTCAACAAGACATAGAGATTGCCGGAT